>ENA-OQAL01000377-OQAL01000377.1-human-gut-metagenome-genome-assembly--contig:-NODE-377-length-10568-cov-4.726559_pt1 | contig 10568 bp, 9 predicted proteins | sample MGYA00242491_ERZ504519 | MGnify/ENA primary metagenome ERZ504519 (study PRJEB26092, sample SAMD00036260) | human gut metagenome | host: Homo sapiens | study: EMG produced TPA metagenomics assembly of... | reverse complement strand
ATTAAAAAACATTCTTTAGATTTGCAGACGTTTGTTAGAAATAAGAGCAAGACTTCTACAATTTTACTTATTTTTATTGATAACAAACTTATTCATATAACAACCGTGGAAAAAAAAAAACGTACAGCTACGATGAAGCCTACAACGCTTCATTGGAGTATTTCAAAGGAGACGAGTTGGCCGCACGTGTTGGGTAAACAAATACGCGGTGAAAGACTCATTTGGAAACATCTATGAAAAATCGCCAGAGGATATGCATTGGCGAATTGCCAATGAAGTAGCCCGCGTAGAGGCTAAATATCCTAATGCTCTCAGTTCTCAAGAACTTTTTGATTTGCTTGACCATTTCAAGTACATCGTTCCTCAGGGAAGCCCGATGACCGGAATTGGAAATGACTACCAAATTGCTTCATTATCAAACTGCTTTGTAATCGGACTTGACGGAAGCGCTGACTCATACGGAGCTATTATCCGCATCGACGAAGAGCAGGTACAGCTGATGAAGCGACGTGGTGGTGTAGGACATGACTTGTCACACATCCGTCCGAAAGGTTCTCCGGTAAAAAACTCAGCTCTGACTTCAACGGGTCTTGTTCCTTTCATGGAGCGCTATTCTAATTCTACCCGTGAAGTAGCACAAGACGGACGCCGTGGTGCCCTGATGCTGAGCGTATCCATCAAGCATCCGGACTCTGAATCTTTCATCGATGCCAAAATGACCGAAGGAAAGGTAACCGGAGCCAACGTCTCTGTAAAATTAGACGACGAATTCATGCAAGCTGCTGTAGAAGGAAAGCCTTATACCCAGCAGTACCCGATAGATTCACCCAACCCGATGGTTTCAAAAGAAATAGATGCGTCAGCTCTATGGAAAAAAATCGTACACAACGCATGGAAATCTGCCGAACCGGGTGTATTGTTCTGGGATACAATTATCCGTGAATCTGTGCCCGACTGCTATGCAGACTTAGGCTTCCGTACGGTATCTACCAATCCATGCGGTGAAATTCCATTGTGTCCGTACGATTCATGCCGCCTGCTGGCCATCAACTTGTACTCATACGTAGTAAATCCTTTTACACCGGAAGCATACTTCGACTTTGATTTATTCAAGAAACATGTAGCACTGGCTCAGCGCATCATGGATGATATCATCGATCTGGAATTGGAAAAGATTGAACGCATCCTTGAAAAGATTGACTCTGACCCTGAGAGCATGGAAGTAAAAGGAAGCGAACGTCACTTGTGGGAGAAAATTTACCACAAATCAGGACTGGGACGCGTACGGGTGTAGGTATCACTGCAGAAGGTGACATGCTGGCAGCTATGGGATTGCGTTATGGTACGGAAGAAGCTACTGAATTCTCTGAGAAAGTTCACAAGACAATCGCATTGGAGGCTTACCGTTCATCTGTAAACATGGCCAAAGAACGTGGTGCTTTCGAAATCTACGACGCAGAACGTGAAAAGAACAACCCGTTCATCAACCGCCTGAAAGAAGCTGACCCGGAACTGTACGAAGAAATGAAAAAATACGGTAGAAGAAACATTGCCTGCTTGACCATTGCTCCGACAGGAACTACCAGCTTGATGACACAGACTACTTCCGGTATCGAACCGGTATTTATGCCTGTGTACAAACGCCGCCGCAAAGTAAACCCGAACGATGCGAATGTACACGTAGACTTTGTAGACGAAACAGGAGATGCATTCGAAGAATACGTGGTATTCCACCACAAATTCCTCACCTGGATGAAAATCAACGGATACGATCCGGACAAACGTTACACGCAGGAAGAGATTGACGAGCTGGTAGCAAAATCACCCTATTACAGAGCCACCTCAAACGATGTGGACTGGCTGATGAAAGTGAAGATGCAAGGACGTATCCAGAAATGGGTGGACCACTCTATCAGTGTGACCATCAACCTGCCCAACAACGTAAGCGAAGACCTCGTCAACCAGTTGTATGTGGAAGCATGGCGTTCAGGATGTAAGGGATGTACGGTATACCGTGACGGTTCACGTGCCGGAGTGCTGATTTCTACCAAGAAAAAAGACAAGAAAGAAGAAGAGGAAGAATGCCGTTGCAAACCGCCTCAGGTGGTAGAGGTACGCCCGAAAGTGCTGGAAGCTGATGTAGTACGATTCCAGAACAACAAGGAAAAATGGGTGGCATTCGTAGGCTTGCTCGACGGAAGACCTTACGAAATCTTTACCGGTCTGCAGGATGATGAAGAAGGTATCGTATTACCGAAATCTGTCACCAGCGGACGTATCATCAAGAGCTACGATGAGGACGGAACCAAGCATTATGACTTCCAGTTCGAAAACAAGCGTGGCTATAAGATGACCATTGAAGGCCTTTCTGAAAAGTTCAACAAGGAATACTGGAACTACGCCAAACTGATTTCAGGAGTACTCCGCTGGAGAATGCCTATCGAACAGGTTATCAAACTGGTAGGTTCTCTGCAACTCGACAGTGAAAACATCAACACCTGGAAAAACGGTGTGGAAAGAGCACTGAAGAAATACGTACAGGATGGTACCGAGGCCAAAGGCGTGAAATGCCCGAACTGCGGCCATGAAACACTGGTATATCAGGAAGGCTGTCTGATTTGTAAGACATGCGGTTCTTCACGTTGCGGATAATCGCCGACGAAATACATATTTTATAAATGCGCAGGCATGAATCGTACGGGTTTCTGAAATTCAGTAATCATACGATTCATGCCTCTCTTATTCATAAAAAAGATGAAACAAAGTGACATGTATATTCATTTGAAGGGACTGAAGCTTTTCGCTTTCCACGGGGTACTTCCACAGGAAAACAAGGTAGGTGCCGAATACACCCTCAACCTGCGGTTGAAAACCGACTTCAGCCGGGCTTCCCAAACCGACGACCTGAACTATACCATCAACTATGCTGAAGTGTTCGAGGCCGTGAAAGAAGAAATGAAAATCCCTTCCCAGCTGCTGGAGCATGTCATCCAGCGCATTGCCGGACGACTGTTTCACGATTTCCCACAAATCACGGAAATCAAAATAGCCTTGTTCAAACAGAATCCTCCCATGGGGCTGAATGCCAGGAAACGGGAGTGGAATCCATTTACACCAAAGACTAACGCGATATGAAAAGACTTGTAATTTTTGACCTGGACGGAACTTTACTAAACACCATTGCCGACCTGGCAGCGGCTACTAATTACGCGCTGAATCAGTTCGGTTATCCCACACATGACACGGACGCTTATCGTTTTTTTCGTGGGAAACGGCATCAACAAGCTGTTCGAAAGAGCTCTTCCTGAATCGGAAAGGACACCGGAGAATGTGCTGCGCATACGTTCCCAATTTGTACCTTACTACAACCTGCACAATGCAGATTTAAGTCGCCCCTACCCCGGTATTGAGCAACTGCTCACCCAACTTCAGGAGCAACACATTCAGGTAGCCGTTGCTTCCAACAAGTATCAGGAAGCGACAGAGAAACTTATCCGCCAATACTTTCCCTCCATCCATTTTACAGCCGTATTCGGACAGCGGGAAAACGTACCAACTAAGCCCCGACCCGCAAGTCATTCATGAAATCATAGGAATAAGTGGCATACAGAAAGAGGAGGTGGTCTACATCGGTGATTCAGGAGTAGACATGCAAACAGGACTTAATGCAGGAGTGACTACCATAGGCGTATGCTGGGGATTCCGTCCGAAAAACGAATTAGAGGCATTTCAGCCTGACCTGTTGGTGGAAATCCGGAAGAAATCGCAGACTTTCTGCAACTCGCTTAACCCCCAGAAAGCAAACATTCTCAGGCGTCCTTGTGCTTCCTCCAAAACGCAAGGACGTTTGACTCAAAACGCAAGTGCATTTAAGATAAAACGTAAGTGCGTTTCAGTTAAAACGCAAGTACATTTTACTTCAAACGCAAGGGCGTTTTTCCAAGGCCGAAAAATCACTCGCGAGCAAGCCGTTTGAGAGCCAGATGATGCCCGGCTTGAGCTGCCTTCTTATACCAGAACATGGCCAGGTGTAAATCCGGCACTCCTGCCCAACCTTCCTCGTACCCCTGTCCGATGCGATAGAAAGCATAAGGGTCGGACGAATGACGATAAGCCTCAAAAGCTTGTGGAAGTGACACGGGCAACGTACCGCATCCTTTCCGGTACAAATCGCCCAGGTTGGCCGAAGCATAGGTCAAATCTCCCTGACGGACAGCTTCCTTAAACCAGAACTCTGCCTGATAGCCGTCGGGGAATACCCCTACCCCTTCCTGATACAAGGTACCAATATCATTCAATACCACCCCGTCTACGGGCGTTCCTTCACGATACTCTTTTCCTAGCTCCAGCAGCATATCCACATCTTCCCGCGAAAAACTTTCCCAGGTTTCTGTACCGTCTGTCTGCCATGATTTGACACGTCCGATGGACACATGTTGCGGCACATCAATCTCCACGTCCATCGCATAGGCCATCCGGTCGGCCAGAAACTCTTCCTTAGTCGCTTCTAACAGCCAGCCTTTCCGAAGTAGGTATTGTATGTAACCATAAATGCGTGAAGTGGAAGAATGAAGATTCACCCCATATCTTTTCAACTGTTCCAGAGAAACATAGTGGATTCCGTTTTTCGGAAGCTCCAGGTAACAGCGGGGAATGACAGACAGTATCACCTTCAGCGAGGCTATCTCCTCTCCGATACAGTCTTCTATCCATTGCGCACCCAGCCTTTCATATACGCTGTAAGTCTTCCCATCTTCCCGCGACATCAGTTTCGGACTATGCCCGTTCAAATGCAAGCCCAGCGTATCAATCAGGTAAGGAAAGAATTTATAGTCATCGTATGAAGACAGTCCGTCCATGCCTATCACAATTTTGCCATGCATGTCGTCGGAAATGACAAACGAAGTGGTGGAATGCTCCGGACGATGAAAATAATAATGAGTTTCCCCACGGTAAGTACCCTGTACGGTCAGTTCCACAGGAACCTCCAGCTTGCGAAAAAAATCCTTTATTTGCAAAGGAGATGCCGCATTCAGTTGAAAAGAAATTCGCATAGTTACCCTTTCTGCCTTTAATAAATCTTTGCTCGAATCTCACCACTACCTATGCACAAACGAGCATCTTTGTCATAAATCACCCCGAATTGTCCGGGCGCAATGCCCTGTATCGGTTCCTCACTGGAAACCTGCAGCGTTCCGTCTTCGGCAAAGCACACTTTTCCAGTCTGAAAGGTATCCGTGTGACGTATCTTGAAACAAATTTCAGTTTCCTGTTCTTTCCATGGATTCAAGGTGATAAAATGAAAATCCTTTACACAGAAGGAATGTCCGAACTGCTTTTCTGTATCATATCCATGCGACACATAGATAATGTTATCTTCCACATTCTTGTCTACCACAAACCACGGACCACCGCCCAGTCCCAGTCCTTTACGCTGGCCAATGGTATGAAACCAGTATCCGCGGTGCTGTCCGATAACCTTTCCGGTTTCCAGTTCTACGACCGGTCCCGGACGTTCTCCCAAGAAACGGCGGATAAAATCATTGTAATTTATCTTTCCCAGGAAACAGATGCCCTGGCTGTCTTTTCGTCGGGCACTGGGTAAAGAAGCTTTCAATGCCATATCCCGCACTTCTTCCTTGAGAAAACCTCCCAAGGGAAATATCAGGCGTGACACCTGCAGGTAATCAATCTGAGCCAGGAAATCGGTCTGATCTTTCACCGGGTCTTTGGCTGTAGCCAGCCATGTATATCCGTCTATATCCAGTGTAGAAGCATAATGCCCCGTGGCAATCTTATCGTAACCCTGTCCGGCCTCCCGGTCAAAACAGCCGAATTTTATCAGCTTGTTGCACATCACGTCCGGATTGGGAGTCAGCCCACGACGCACCCTGTCCACCGTATAAGCCACCACATTGTCCCAATAAGCCTGCTGCAAATCGACAATATGAAAAGAAAGGCCATACTTACGTGCAGTGGCAGAAGCCAGTTCAATGTCTTCCTCCGCCGTACAGGTTAGTCCGTCATCTGTATCCATACCGATTTTTATGTAAAACAAATCGGGCTTGTATCCTTGTTCACACAACAGGTGCACGGCTACCGCACTGTCCACTCCTCCCGAAATCAACGCTGCTATATTCATATCTTTCTTTTTTTAACGGCAAATATACCACCGGCCTCCCAAATGCCCAATACCCTTTTCAGGGTATATCTCATTTCAGGGCCTGGAACTGCTCGATAAGTGAAGTAATGTTTGCCGTAAACAAGCGGGCTGAGATAGCCAACAAGATGATACCGAAAAACTTACGGATTACGTAAATACCTCCTTTTCCCAACATACGCTCAATGCGGTCGGTCAGTTTCAAGACGATGAACACCCATACCATATTGAGTATCAAGGCCAGTACAATGTTAATTGGCGCATATTCCGCCCGCAATGAAAGCAGGGTGGTAAACGCACCGGCACCTGCCAGCAAAGGAAAAACCAAAGGCACCAGCGTAGCTTCTTTGATAGGACCTGTATTCTTGAAAATTTCAATATCCAGAATCATTTCCAGCGACATCAGGAAAATGACAAACGCACCAGCCACCGCAAACGAAGCGATGTCCACTTGAAACAGACGCAACATCATGTCGCCTGCATAAAAGAATCCTATCAGAAGCGCAAAAGCAATGAGAGTGGCTTTAAGGGCATTCACGGACCGCCCTTTTTGTTTCAGGTCCAGAATAATGGGAATGGAACCAATGATGTCAATCACGGCGAAAAGAACGATAAAGGCACTCAGAAACTGCTGAAAATCTAATCCACTCATAGCTATATCCAAAATTATTACTGCAAAGTTATGATTTTTCTACACACTTGCAAGGAAAGAACAAACATTATCAGACTGTAAGAAAGAATAAAAAAGATAAAAGGTATTATCGGACGATACTTTCAGTAGGGAAATATACTTAACTTTGTATGTTAAAAGATAACTTAATAAAGTTAACGAGAAATGGAATTGACAATGTACGACAAGCTTTTACAGCTGCCTCTATTTCAGGGTATGTCGAAATTTGACTTCACTGACATTCTGGAAAAAGTAAAAATTCACTTCAATAAATATGAACCTGGAAGCTGCCTGGTAAGACAAGACACTCCATGCAATCAACTTATTTTCGTGCTGGATGGAGAAGTACAGATAGAATCCAATGACAAGACTCACAAATATACACTTTGGGAAAATTTCAAAAGCCCGAATGTGATTGAGCCTTATTCTCTGTTTGGTATGCGCCCTTACTTCACGGCTTCTTACACGGCGGTTACGGAGGTCAACACACTGAACATTGACAAATCATACATTCTCAATGAGCTATGCCGGTATGAGGTGTTCAACCTGAACTACATGAACATGCTGAGCAACCGGAGTCAGGTGATTTACAACAAATTGTGGAATGCGCATATCGGAAAAACGCGCGACAAGATTATCAACTTCCTTCTGCTGCGCTGCATGACTCCCTACGGCGCGAAAAAACTGTCCATCCGAATGGAAGATTTGGCACGCCTGATTGACGATACCCGTATCAACGTATCAAACGTGCTGAACGACCTTCAGAACCGGGGACTGATTCAGCTGGGACGGCGCACCTTCAGCATTCCTGAACTGAGGGAAGTGGTGCAGCTGTTAGACAAGAAAGACTGAGCGTAATTACAACCTTTATTTATTTGAAGCAATATGAACAATCCATTTTTACAACCCTATCATACACTCCACGATACTACTCCTTTCCAGCAGATACGGATTGAAGACTACGAGCCGGCCGTTCGGGAAGGCATGCGACTGGAGGACGAAGAAATTCAGCAAATCACCGGTAATCCGGAAGAACCGACTTTCCAGAACACCATTTTAGCTCTGGAGCATGCTGGGAAAGCCCTCGACCGGGTCACTACCGTGCTTTTTAACTTGCTGAGTGCGGAAACCTGCGACGCGCTGGAAGAAATAGCAGAAAAGCTGACCCCGGCACTGTCTGAACATGCTAACAACATCAGCCTCAACGAGCAGCTCTTTGCCCGCGTAAAAGCAGTGTACGATAAAAGAGAATCCCTGCAGCTGACTCCTGAAGAACGTCGTCTGCTGGAAAAATCATACGACGGCTTTGTCCGCAACGGAGCCAATCTGTCTGAAGAAGACAAGGCTACTTTCCGAAAGCTGAGCATGGAACTGAGCAGCCTGACGTTGAAATTCTCGCAGAATCACCTGAAAGAGACCAATGGCTACGAACTGGTGCTGCACACCGAAGATGAACTGGCCGGACTTCCGGAAAGTGCCATAGAGGCAGCCGCACATACGGCACACGAGAAAGGGAAGGAAGGCTGCTGGGTAATCACTCTGCAGGATCCAAGCTACGTGCCTTTTATGAAATACAGTGACAAGAGGGAAGTGAGAAAGACGCTCTACATGGCTTATAACACCCAGTGCTGTCACGACAATGAATTCAACAACCTGAAGATTGTGGAACAGCTGGTCAACCTCCGCATGGAACTGGCGCAACTGTTGGGTTTCAAGAATTACGCTGAATATGTACTGAAAAAACGCATGGCCGAACACAGCGAGAATGTGTACAAGCTGTTGAACGACCTGCTGGAGGCTTATACACCGACTGCCCGTCAGGAAGTAGAAGAAATCCGTGCCCTGGCTCGCGAACTGGAAGGCGAGGACTTCGAGCTGATGCCGTGGGACTTCTCTTACTATGCGGAAAAGTTGAAAACCGGAAATTCAGTCTGGATGAAGAAGCGCTCCGACCTTACTTTGAACTGAGCCGTGTAAAAGCCGGTGTATTTGGGCTGGCTACCCGCTTGTATGGCATCACCTTCAAGGAAAACAAGGAAATTCCGGTATATCATCCGGACGTACAGGCATATGAAGTGTTCGACCGCGACGGAAGTTTCCTGGCTGTACTCTACACTGACTTCCATCCCCGCGAAGGCAAGCGTTCGGGTGCCTGGATGACCAGCTACAAAGAACAATGGATAGACGACAACGGATGCAACAGCCGTCCGCATGTGTCCGTCACCATGAATTTCACTAAAGCAACCAAAGACAAGCCTGCCCTGCTGACATTCTCGGAGGTGAATACTTTCCTGCATGAGTTCGGACACGCATTGCACGGCATGTTCGCCAATACCCGCTTCCAAAGCATGAGCGGAACCAATGTATATTGGGATTTTGTGGAGCTTCCTTCACAAATCATGGAAAACTTTGCCATAGAAAAAGAATTTTTGAATACATTCGCATGTCATTACCAGACAGGCGAACCCATTCCGCAAGAACTGATTCAGCGCATCGTAGACGCTTCCAACTTCAACGTGGCATACGCCTGCCTGCGCCAGCTCAGCTTCGGATTCCTTGACATGGCCTGGTACACTCGCCAGAGCAAGTTCGAAGGTGATGTAAAAGCCTACGAAAAAGAGGCATGGCAACGTACACAATTGCTTCCGCAACCGAAAGACACTTGTATGAGCGTACAGTTTGGGCACATCATGTCGGGAGGATATTCTGCCGGATATTACAGCTACAAATGGGCTGAGGTACTGGATGCCGATGCTTTTTCCGTATTCAAGGAAACAGGTATCTTCAATCAGGACACCGCTCGTTCGTTCCGTGAGAATATCCTGTCAAAAGGAGGTACCGAGCACCCGATGACATTATACAAACGTTTCCGTGGTCAGGAACCGACCATTGAAGCTCTATTAAAAAGAAATGGTATAAAATAAGGATACAAATGAAAACATTCAGACTCTACTGGTTCTTTACGTTACTCCTGTTACTGACCGGATGTAATCAGAAAGACAACGTACACGAAATTTTCTCCAGCGGACAGACGTGGCACTGGAGCAACTCCTATAGTACCAGTGACTGGAAGGATGACAACAATTTCAATTCCACACTGACACGTGATGAAGTAGCTAAAATCAACGACAGTCAGGACAGCTACAACATCATTTTCAAGGAAGACGGCACCGTGGAAGGCAACGGAAGTAATTTCAGCTTTACCGGTACATGGAGTGCCAACGGAGAAGACCAGAGTTTTTCTATCCAGTTAAAGCCTAGTGGAAACCGCAGCGGACTGGACAAGACTTTTTATGACGAAATAAGCAATGCTAAATTCTATCGGGGAAGTTCCAGAACCATCAAACTGTTCAACCTCGACAAGAATCATTATATTCAATTCTATCCTAAAGGATTCAACGATTAAGCATACCACTATGAAACCAACAGAACATAAGCAAGAAATACTGGACAAACGCTACATGCGCATGGCCTTAATCTGGGCAGAAAATTCCTATTGCCAACGGCGGCAGGTAGGCGCATTGATTGTCAAAGACAAGATGATTATTTCGGATGGTTACAACGGTACTCCCGCCGGCTTTGAGAATGTATGCGAAGACGAGAACGGAGTAACCCGCCCCTATGTGCTTCATGCCGAAGCTAACGCCATCACCAAGATAGCCCGCTCCAGCAACAACAGTGAAGGAGCTACCATGTATGTCACTGCTTCTCCTTGCATCGAATGTGCCAAACTGATTA
>ENA-OQAL01000376-OQAL01000376.1-human-gut-metagenome-genome-assembly--contig:-NODE-376-length-10588-cov-1.930695_pt1 | contig 10588 bp, 15 predicted proteins | sample MGYA00242491_ERZ504519 | MGnify/ENA primary metagenome ERZ504519 (study PRJEB26092, sample SAMD00036260) | human gut metagenome | host: Homo sapiens | study: EMG produced TPA metagenomics assembly of... | reverse complement strand
CGGCATGCGAAGTCGATCGCGAGTTCCGCACGAGCCGGAGAGCACTTAATGTGCTCTCCGTGCGAGCAGGACTGTCCGAGCAGGCGACTTCGCATGCCGCCGGGGCAGCCGGGGCCGACACCCCTCAAAGATTTTCAAAAAGTTGTTGACGCGCGCGTAACGACTCGTCTAATATATCCCTTGCGCGATGGACCTGTAGCTCAGTTGGTTAGAGCGTCCGGCTGATAACCGGGAGGTCACAAGTTCGAATCTTGTCAGGTCCACCATCAAAACTGTGAAGAGCCCTGGGGCGTTGCCTCGGGGCTTTTTTCTTACCTACTGAAAGTAGTCAAAAAAGCCCCGTCCCAAATTAACTACTTTGATTTTGTGTGCTGTGCGAAAGATTGGGTAGTATAGCTATTCAATGCGGCGGGCTGCCGCGTGTTAACCGCTACGTACCGGAGGTGTTCCATGGTTCGTGTCGACATAGAGACCATCGTCATGGCCGCCGGTCCCGTGCCATCGCTTATCGTACTTCGTGAGCGCTGCGGCAAATCGGACTCGCCCGCGCCGCTGCGTTCCCTTTCCATTCAGACTGGTTCGTTTGAAGCTGCTGCCATCAGCCGCGGCATCGATAGCGGCCGCGCCGAGCGCCCGATCACCCATGACCTGTTGCTCGATACCGTTGACGCCCTGGGCGCCAAAGCTCGAGCGCATCGAGATCGTTCGCGCCGAGCCGCCAGTGTTCTACGCGACGATCGTCGTACTGGCCGATGGCGAGGAGCGCAAGATCGACGCTCGTCCCAGTGATGCCATTGCCCTTGCCGTGCGCAGCATGCTCCCATGTTTGTGGAGGACGACATCATGAATCGCCTGGGCACTGTTTCCACCCACGCCGAGGATGTCGACGACGAGCAGGAGTTCGAGAAGTTCGACGAGTTCGTCCATACGCTCTCCCCCGATGACTTCTAAATGTCTGGCACGCGAGCGGAGAGGTCGCTGATGGGCACCCGCGTATCGGCTGAAGCGGCCGCCATCGCGCGTGAAGCCCAGATGCGCTCGGAGGCATCCGAGGCGGCACGCATCGCCTATGTGACGCAGGCCCGCAGCTTCGCGAGCGCGCGGCTCGTTTATCAAGATGGTTGTCGTCTCCGCCCTTGTCGCGGCAATCTGCTCGCGCCTTCGTGGTACAGTTGGTGCGCTTGGGTTTTCGATTTCAACAGGCTTGGTAATCTGGGGTGTGGTCGATGCAGTAATGCTGACCAACCAGATCAAGGTACTCGACAAGCGCGCGATGGATATGATGCGCGCCCGCGACGCTGCCGCCAAGATCGCTGCCGAGGCGCAAGAACTGTAACGACGCCAGACTCGATGGGAAGGTCTAAAGATGGCACAGGATATGCAGGACGCCGGTAACGTCTCCGCCGAGCTCGACGCCATGGTGTGTGACCTGATTGGTGCGTTCTTGGACGACCTTGCCGCCGGCGAGAACCCGGGCGTAGTTGTGGCGATCGAGGACGCTGCTTCCAACCGATATCTGGCGGCGCTCGACGAGGACGGCGAAGAGGCATGCCTCGAGGCGGCCACCAACTTTATCTCCGAGCACAAGATGGGTCTTAAGGACGAGGGCCTGGGCCGCATCGCCCGCTATGCCATCGGCTACACCGGTTGTGTCGAAATTGACGGCGGCTATCACGACGCCCTGCTCGTGAGCTTCTTCGAAACCACGCTCGAGAGCGGTTTTTCGGCATACGTGCTGTATGAGGGCATGGGTGCCGGCGATGGTTTATGTGGAGCGACCCTGAACCTGCAGGTGAGGAAACCCCTCTTATCTAAAATCGCTAAAATAAAACGAGTTTTCGGTAAAAGGCTCAATATTCCCGCTGAGCGTTGTATCGCTGGGCGGGCCGCATACGCGTGCCGTTTGTATATGGATAGAAGATAGGGGAACTACATGCGCGTAGACAATCTGAGGAACATCGCCATCATCGCCCACGTCGACCACGGCAAGACGACGATGGTCGACAAGCTCCTGCGTGCCACGGACGCCTTCCGTGCCAACCAGCAGGTCGAGGACCGCGTCCTGGACTCTAACGACCAGGAGCGCGAGCGCGGCATTACGATTCTCGCCAAGAACATCTCTATCGAGTACAAGGACGTCAAGATCAACGTCATCGACACCCCGGGCCACGCCGACTTTGGCGGTGAGGTCGAGCGCGTGCTGCGTATGGCCGACGGCGCCCTGCTGCTGGTCGACGCTTTTGAGGGCCCCATGCCCCAGACCCGCTTCGTGCTGCGTCACGCTATCGACACCGGCCTCAAGATCATGATCGTTATCAACAAGATCGATCGTCCGGGCGCCAACCCCGAGAAGGCCTACAACGACTGCCTGGACCTTATGGCCGACCTGGGTGCCACCGACGACCAGCTCGAGTTCGCCATGGAGCACGTGTCTACGCCAGCGCCATGAATGGCTTGCCGTTCTCGACCCCAACGACGGCAACATGGACATGTATCCGCTGCTCGATATGATCATCGACGACATGCCCGCTCCCGAGGTTGACGAGAATGCCCCGCTGGCCATGCAGTGCGTGACCATTGACCACTCCAACTTCGTCGGCCGCATCGGCATCGGTCGCGTGTACTCCGGCACCATCCATCAGGGCGATCAGATCCTGGTCGTCAAGAACGACGGCTCCAGCGCCACCGCTACCGTCAAGCAGCTCTTTACCTTCGACTACTTGGGCCGCACCGAATGCCAGGAAGTCGGCGCCGGCGACATCGCCGCCGTCGTGGGCATCGACCGCACCGATATCGGCGATGTCTACATCGATCCCGAGAACCCCGTTGAGCTCGAGCCCATCGAGATCGACCCGCCGACTCTGTCCATCGTCTTGAGGCTTCGACCTCCCCCGCTCGTCGGTCGCGACGGCGACATCGTGGGCGCCCGTCAGCTCAAGGAGCGCCTGTTCAACGAGGCCGAGAACAACGTGACCATGAAGATCGAGGAGCTCGAGGACAAGAGCGGCGTCGAGGTCTCGGGCCGCGGCATCCTGCACCTGTCCGTTCTGATGGAGTCCATGCGTCGCGAGGGCTTTGAGTTCCAGGTTGGCCGTCCCCGCGTCTGTTTAAGAAGGACGAGAACGGCAACAAGATGGAGCCCGTCGAGCAGGCCGTCGTCGAGTGCCCGGACGAGTACTCGGGCAAGGTCGTTGAGGTCTTCGGCACCTCCGGTGGCATCATGACGAGTATGGATACCTCGGGCATCGTGACGCACCTTGAGTTTAAGATCCCGCGCGTGGCATCATGGGCCTTAGAACCGCATCATGAACGTCACCCACGGCGAGGGCGTGTTCTACCACACCTTCCTGGAGTACGGTCCCTACGCCGGCGAGATCGGCAACCGTCAGAACGGTGCCATGATCTCCATGACCACCGAGAAGGCCGTTGCCTATGCCCTGGGTACGCTGCAGGAGCGCGGCCAGCTGTTTGTTGAGCCGGGCACCGAGTGTTACGAGGGCATGATCGTGGGCGAGCGCAGCAAGGCCGGCGACATGGTCGTCAACATCGCCCGTACCAAGAACCTGGGCAACCAGCGTTCCTCGACCTCCGATATTTCCGTGCAGCTGGTGCCGCCCCGCACCTTCTCGCTGGAGGAGGCGCTGGAGTACATCGCCGATGACGAGCTGGTGGAGATCACTCCCAAGAATATTCGCCTGCGCAAGCGTCTGCTCAATGCCACCGACCGCAAGAAGGCCGCCGTCCGTGCCGGTCGGGTCAACAAATAAGCGCTGGGGCTTATAACCGCCAATAAGAAAGGGCGTCGACCGCGATGGTCGGCGCTTTTTGGTGCAAGGGGGACAGGTTCGCTTGCACCACACAAAGGTGCCTGTCCCCTTTGTGGTGGTTGGCAGCTAGGCGGTGGGGAGTTCCGGCGTATTAGCCGGCTGTTGCGACTTGAGGTGAGCGTTGCGCCAGATGATCTGGATAACATAGCCGAGCGTGAAGACAAAGGCCACGCCGCTGATGAAATCGCCTACGAGGGGGATTGCCGTAAGTGCACCTGCGATCACGCCGCCGGCGGCCGCCATGGCGTAGCGGTTCTGGCTGTGTCCGACCATGCGCCGCGATCGCGCACCCTGCAAAGGCACTCGACACCAGCGCGATGCCAATAACACCGCACATGAGGGCTCCGGCAAGCGACAGACCAGCGATAGAGATAATTAGCAGTAGGACGGCGGGGACGATAGCAATCGTGCCCAGAAGACCGCTCACCCACAGGGGCATGGGGCGCTGGTGGAGCATGCCGGCGGCGCTGGCGGTTGCGCGCGGAAAGACGAGTTCGAGCAGTAGGGCGACAAAGCAGGCCGAGAGTGCCGCGGCGACGATACCGCCGATGACATCGTTAACGGTGGAAGTATCCTCGCTCTCGGTGCGGTCGATCTTGAGCGCGCCGACCTCGGCTCCCGCGGCGCGCTCGGGGTCCTCGGAGACGTGCGCGTTCACGGTGCCGGTGATGTGGGCGTTCTTGCCCAGGATGAGCTTATCGGCCCAAACCTCGACATCGCCCTCGACGGTGCCATCGATAGTCACCGTATCGCCCGCAAGCGCTGCCGACTTGGTAGAGCCGCGCAGGGCAACCGTCTCGCCTATCGCATAGAAACAGCTGGTGGTGCTGTCGGAATTGAGCACGACATGCTGGCCGGCAACGGTCACGCTGCCATCAACCGTAGTCTTGGCAATGTCGATGGTGCGCGCCGCCAAGCGGACGGCGCCGCCCACCGTGCAGTCGCGGATGGAGAGGCTCTCGCCTGCTGCAATTATGTCGCGGCCGATGGACGCATCGTCCAAGTTGAGGGCCTGACCTGCCCAGTACAGGTCACCTTCGACGCCGGACGAATTGGCGTCATTGTCGGTCGCAAGTACGTTGCCTGCGGTGTCTGTGCCGGCGAACGACGCCGTGGGAAGTGCGGTGACCGCCAGCGCGATGAGTGCGAATAGGATGGTGATGCGGACCCACGCTTTACGGCGCTGGGTCGACGGGAATTGATTACAGGGCATAGTGAATCCTTCGTCAGATGCTCGACATACACCTAACAGGGTACCCAACGCGTGGGCGCTCTAAAAGAACCTCTCGGTTGCATTTCGAAGGGTCGTGCCGTGCTGTTTACTTTTACGGTGCAAGAAGCGCGCGATATCTTCTTCGGTGGGGCTTTTGATGTCAAAGCGCAGCGAGAGCCAGCGCAGACCCATGGTCACGACAACGCATACGACCAGCGCGGCGACATTGCTCATAATGCCGCTCATAACGAGACACACATAGCTTGTCGATCCGGCGATGGCGGCGATGGCATAAAAGTTAGTACGTTGGAAAATGCCCGGAACCACGCCCATAAAGCCGTCGCGCAACATGCCGCCGCCCACCGCGGTGAAAAAGCCCATCATGATGCACACCGCCGGTGCAAAGCCGTAGACCAGCGCCTTGTCTGCTCCAGTGGCGGCGTAGATGCCGACCGAGATGATGTCGGAGCAGGGGAATGAGTTTTTCGGGCTTGTCGACGATTGCCGGGAAAATATAGATGATGGCTGCCGTGGCAATGGAAAGCGGGAGCGCCATCGGCTGGTTGAGGATGTAGACGTTGCCCACCTGCAGCGTCATGTCGCGCAAGAGACCGCCGCCCAGACCGCAGACCACGGCGAGCGCGACCGCGCCCACCAAGTCGAGCTTGTGCTCGCGCGCGACCAGCACGCCTGAGATCGATGCCGCGACAACAGCGAACATCTCGAGCCAAAACGGAATAGCGACCATGGCATCCGTGCGCGTGAGGTAACGGTCATAGCGGCGACGACGGGCAAGATGGGGTCCTTTTGGTTGTGGGTTTAGACAATGCCCGTACATAGTACATGGTTGGCGGGCGTGGTGACCCGATTGCTCGGTAAACGGTCGGGACTGGATGCGGGCGTGGCGTTACTGGAATGCCAGGGATCCAAAACATGTACGCTCACCCTCCAAAAACGACATTTTTCGACATCTTTGGAGGCTGACGTACATGTTTGGATTGAGCTCACAGCATGAGTGAGTTGATTTACTCACATCCGGTATATTTCCCCACTTCAACGGACATAAGAGTTGGATACCGGCTCAGAGCGAGAGGCCCCCAATGGATACCCCTGTTCTCATTTCGCATAAAACCGCATGGCTTGTCCATCATGCACCCCAGAATTTGGTTCAGTCTCTTGCGCGGCACGACTACCAGATAGGCGCACAAGGCATCTCCACCCAGCAACGTGTTGCGCGCATACGACAGGCCCTTACCGACTGTGGCATTCCGTCCGATATGCTTAAGACTATCGATATCGCGGTTGTATTCGAATTTGAGCGAATTCGTACCAAAGGCGTCGTCTGCCACATTCTTGGACAAAATCTTCCCTACGAGCATATTAACGAGTTGACGCCCGGCATCTTTATCACCGACGAAGCCTTCACCTTCGTGCTCGCTGCCGAATGGATGGATAGGATCGAATATCTCGAATATGGCTATGAAGTTTGTGGCGATTATCGCATGAGGCTCAATCCCGCCGACCCTTATGCCGAGCAACCAGCCACCACCTCCAAGGATGAAATAACCGAACTGCTCGATCGGCACCCCGGCAAACCCGGTGCCACGCGTGCACGGCTCGCGCTCAGGCACATCTACGATCACTCGGCCTCGCCTATGGAGACCGCTTCGGCAATCGCCCTCTCGCTCCCAACAAGCGAAGGCGGCGTTGACATCCGAGGTATCGAACTCAACAAACCGCTCGAGATCCCTCAACGTCTCTGGCATTGCGCCAAAGCTCGAACACTCAAAATCGATGCGCTCGTGACCTATAAGCGCAGGGAGCTCGGTATCGAATATAAGGGCGGTTTTCACGATGAGCTCGAGCGCAAGGGAGCAGATGCGGAGCGAGAGGCCGTTCTCTCCCAAATGGGATATCGAATCGTTACGCTCACTTCGGCTCAGTTCGGCAGCCAGCTCGCCTTTCACCGCGCCATGAACAACATTCGCGAAGCACTCGGCATGCCTCGCTGTACCGACACCGGGTACCAGCGAGAGCAAAATGAACTACGCAAGGCGCTTATCCGCAACTGGAAAGGCATGCGAGACGAAGAGGCACCTTCCGAATAGTGCCACTCCCGTGAGCTCAATCCAAACGTGTGCGTCAGCCTTCAAAGATGCCGAAAAATGTCGGTTTTGGAGGGTGACGTACATGTTTGGGAAAGCGTGGGATCGAGACGTATTTCGATAACAAAAAAAGCTCCCATTCTTGGGAGCTTTCTCAACCAAAAATGGCGGAGGAGGAGGGATTCGAACCCTCGTGACCTTATACAGGCCAAACGGTTTTCGAGACCGCCGCATTCAACCACTCTGCCACCCCTCCGCGTGGGGTAAAACAAAGCAGGCTCGAAGGCCTGCTTTGGAATTAACTGGCGGAGAGTCAGGGATTTGAACCCTGGAGACGCTTTTTGACGCCTACCACGATTTCCAATCGTGCTCCTTCGGCCACTCGGACAACTCTCCGTTAAATGCGAAAGTCAGTATACACGAGGAATCGCAAAGTGCAAACAGAAAAAGTTGGCATTTTTTAAAAACGCTTGGCCGTGCTTGGCGCTGCAGTGGGGCTTGAGGTGCCAAAAAACGGCTTCCGACCAGCGTGGTTGATCAACTCAATTGTTCAAAAAAGGGTATTCATAAGCGACTTGGCAATGAATTTAAAAATCTTTGGGTGGTGCTGTGGGCCACTGGTATGCATTTTGCGACCACAGCCTTGTGCCCGTTGACCTGCGGCTTGGCTCAGCTTGTCCCCACGGCACCGTATCTTGTCAACAGATCCGTCAAGCTTTTGGTCAGCATTTGGTTGGAATGCGCATGAAACGTCGTGTGAGTATGGGCATATGTGGAGGTCATGAGGTTGTAGCTGCATATTCTTGCAGCCTAGGAGGTTGAAAGATATTATTACCAAGTCTTTTCCTGCTTCAGGCGCACCTTCACGACCTGAAGCCACATTTGCCCAGAGGAGGTGACAATATGAAGGCTTATGAACTGCTGTTCTTTGTTGACCCGTCGCTCGACCCCGAGACTCGTCTCGCTGTTATGAAGCGTATCGATACCACGATCGCTGAGGGCGCTGGCAAGGTCGACTCCGTTGACGAGTGGGGCAAGCGCAAGCTCGCCTACGAGATCAACGACCTCACCGATGGTGACTACACCCTCATCAACTTCCACGCAGATCCTACCCAGATCGCCCGAGCTTGATCGCGTCCTGCGCATCACCGACGCTGTGGTCCGCCACATGATCGTCCGTCGCGACGACCAGGAGTAAGACTGTCGTTTTGGACTGGGCTTGTGCCCCAAGAGGAAGTAGTGAGTTATGAGCATCAATCGAGTGAACATCACCGGTAACCTCACCCGCGATCCCGAGCTGCGCGCCACCGCCGGCGGAACCCAGGTTCTGTCCTTTGGCGTCGCCGTGAACGATCGTCGCCGTAACGCGCAGACTGGCGAGTGGGAGGACTATCCCAACTTTGTCGACTGCACTATGTTCGGCACCCGCGCCGAGGCCGTGAGCCGTTTCCTGGCAAAGGGAAACAAGGTCGCGATCGAGGGCAAGCTGCGCTACAGCTCTTGGGAGCGCGACGGTCAGCGCAGGAGCAAGCTTGAGGTCATCGTCGATGAGATCGAGTTTATGAGCTCCCGTGGTGGCCAGGGTGGCTACGATCAGGGCGGTTACGCCCCCGCAGCTCCTGCGCCCGCAGCACGTCCTGCCGCACCGGTGGCTACGCCGCCCGCGGTCGACGTCTACGATGAGGACATCCCGTTCTAAGGGTTGTTCACCTATTTTTGAGTGAGAGGCGGCTTCGGTCGCCGAAGTAGCCAAATGAAAGGTATTTTGACATGGCTAATGATTTTTCTGCACGTCAGCCGCGTCGTAAGTACTGCCAGTTCTGCAAGGAGAACACTGAGTTCATCGACTATAAGGACACTCAGCTTCTCCGTAAGTACATGACCGACCGTGGCAAGATCAAGCCCCGTCGCGTCACTGGCGCTTGCACGCAGCATCAGCATGACATCGCCAACGCCATCAAGCGCGCCCGCGAGATGGCTCTCCTGCCGTACACCGTCCCCGTGGTTTCCTCTCGTGGCAACCGCGACCGCGGCTAAGAAGGGAGACGCATCATGAAGGTTATTCTTCTCGATGAGATCAAGGGCAAGGGCGGCGAGGGTGACGTCGTAGAGGTCGCTCAGGGTTACGCTGAGAACTTCCTGTTCCCCAAGAAGCTCGCTGTTGCCGCCACCAAGGGCAACCTCAAGCAGCTTGACGAGCGTCGCAACAACATCGCCAAGCGCGAGGCCGTCCGTCTGGCTACCGCCAACGAGACCAAGGCTGCCTTCGAGGGCAAGACGGTCACCGTTGACGTCAAGGTCGGCGACGAGGGCATCCTCTTTGGCTCCGTTACCGCCGCTATGATCGCTGACGCCATCAAGGCTCAGCTCGGTATGGACATCGACCGCAAGCGCGTCGAGCTCGGTAAGCCCATCAAGGTTGCCGGTGCCCACACCGTTGCCATCTCGCTGTACCGCGAGATCAAGGCCGAGGTTGTCGTTCTCGTCGGCGTTACCGCCGAGGAGCTCGCTGCCGAGGCTGAGGTCGAGGAGGCCGCTGAGGTCGCCGAGGCCGAGACCGCCGAGGTCGAGACTGAGGCTGCTGCCGAGTAGCATTTGCTGCAACGCAACAATCTTGTTCTAAGAAGGGCGCTCTGGGAAACCAGGGCGCCTTTTGTTTTTTGCGCTGAGTGAGTGTCATGGTGAACGTTGCGTCGAAGTCCTATATACAGGACCGTTCATCCGTTTGGTTCGGTGATGATTGGCGGCGCGCGGCGCGTTTTTTGGGACCGTGGCTGATACTATGGATGCTCGCAAGCGATATGAATGAGGATGCTCATGGCATATGACGATAGGGAGACCGGGCTGACGGTTGAGGACCGCGGCTCCAAGTTGGGTCTTCCCCAAAACCAAGATGCAGAGGCCAATGTACTGGCCGCCATGCTGCTATCGCCCGAGGTGGTCGAGGAGGCCCAGGTCGAGCTGCAGCCCGATGACTTCTACCGGCCCATTCATAAGACCATCTATACCGCGATGGTCGATATGTACAACAGCCGCATTCCCATCGACTCCATCTCGCTGATCGATTACCTGCGAGGCATCAACAAGCTCGATGCCGTGGGCGGCGAAGCGTACATTTTGGAGTTGATGGGTCAGACCCTGTCGCTCGTCAACTGGCAGCACCATGCCGCTATCGTTCGCCGCGATTCGATGCTGCGTGAGCTGATCGGCGCCACCAACGAGATCAACGCGCTGGCATACAACGCCCCCACCGACACCAAAAGAGGTCGTGGAGCTGGCCGAGAGCAAGTTGCTCAAGGTCACGGCGCGCGAGGTCAAGTCGAGCTACAAGACGCTGACCGAGTTTATGGTCGAGGCCTATAACGAGGCCGAGGAAGTGTGCCAGGCCGGCGGCCAGGCTGCGGGCGTGCCCACGGGCTTCCCGTCGCTCGACCGCATGCTCA
>ENA-OQAL01000375-OQAL01000375.1-human-gut-metagenome-genome-assembly--contig:-NODE-375-length-10588-cov-6.659975_pt1 | contig 10588 bp, 9 predicted proteins | sample MGYA00242491_ERZ504519 | MGnify/ENA primary metagenome ERZ504519 (study PRJEB26092, sample SAMD00036260) | human gut metagenome | host: Homo sapiens | study: EMG produced TPA metagenomics assembly of... | reverse complement strand
TTGATGTAGAAGTCGGTCATGTCGGCCAGGAACTTGCCGGCCTTGGTGCCGAGGTCGCGCCACTGCTGGGTTTCCTTGTAGGTGAGCAGGGTCTGCAGGGTCACGTCGAGACCGATCATGGTGGTCGGCGCCCCGGAACGGAACAGGTAGTCGGCGGCTTCCGGATCCTGCGAAATGTTGGCTTCCATGCAGGCGTTGCAGTTACCGGGCACGGTCAGTGCGCCACCCATGAGCACGATCTGGCCGATTTCGTCTTTGATTTCCGGAGCCTTCTTCAGTGCGGCTTCGATGTTGGTCATCGGGCCGGTCGGCACGTAGACGAGATCCTTGCCATAGGTCTTCACTGCGTCGATGATGAAGTCTACCGCGGATTCGGTTTCGACGGAGCGGTTGGAATCAGGGATTTCCACGTCGCCGATGCCGTTGTCGCCGTGGATGAACGCGGAGATTGGCAGTACTTCGAAATGGTCGGTGGTGCTGGAGTGCGGCAAACCCTGATACACCTTGACTTCCGGGTGGCCGAGCAGGTCGGTCACGGCCAGTGCGTTGCGCACACCCTGCTCGACGAGCACATTGCCGTAGGTACCGGTGATGCCGATCAGTTCAATCTCCGGGCTTCCCAGAGCATACGAAATGGCAAGCGCGTCATCAACGCCGGTATCAAGATCAAGAATCATCTTTTTCATGTGTGTGCCTTTCCTCTTTGACGGGCCTGACGACGGTCCGCCACCATACGGGTGCGTCGTCAGTTATGTATCGAACACTTTCTCATTTATGTTGTGTGTTGACAAGATTTATGATAAAGCGTTTTTATCAGGAACGCAAATTCGGCACTACCATACGGCGTGTTGCTTTTATTTCCAGCAATTTAACCGTATAAGAAACTCCGACGACACTTTAATCAAGATTTATCAGCGCCACCCGTCTCATCATGATCCGCAGGTATCTAAAAATCCTCAATCCTACGCGCAGGCGGCCTGCACCAGTTTCGGCGTAAGCACTTCAACCTGCGGATTAGAAAGCCACGGGCGAGCATCCCCTGATTCCGTACCGGACTTGGCACGAACCGCAACATCAATCCGCTCACGCAACATACCCCAACAGGCGGCGGCCAAATCAGCCACGCTCTGCTCAACGGTGGTCATACGCCAACCAAGACCGAATCGTTTGAGAATATTGTCGTAACCAATCACCTGCATATCCTCAGTAACGCGCAACCCACGTTCCGCCATACGCTGACGGAAACCAAGCGCCATCACATCATTGCAGCAGAACACGGCCGTCGCACCGCCATCAATAATCTGATCCGCAGCATGATAGCCACTACCGAAACGGTAATCCCCCTCAACGCATAGCGACGAATCAAAACACTCCCCCGCCTGCTCGACGGCATCCACAAACCCACGACGACGCTCCGCAGCACTCGACTCCGCAGTATCGCCAGTCACAATGCCAATACGAGTATGACCACCCTCCAACAGATAACGGGCAGCCAAACGACCACCAAGATAATTGTCAAAACCAACGGCATCGCACCAACCGCACTGCGTCAAACGATCAATCAACACCACAGGCACGACACAAGCGCCACATCCTCACGCAACCGCTCAGCAGCATCGCCAGCGCAGGACTCGCGCGCCGGAATCAGCATCACACCGTCCACCCCACGAGCCGGAAGGCGCTGCAACAACTCATGCTCGGTAACACGCGAATCATCGGAATTGGCCACAATCAGCGAATACCCCTGCGCGGCGCACTCATCCTCCACGCACTTGGCAAGCGCCGCGAAAAACAAGTTCTCAATATCAGGCACGATCAGCGCAACCAGCTGGGACTGCTTGGTCACCAAGCTTCGCGCGCTCTGATTCGGCACGTAATTCAGTTTCTTTGCCGCGTCGGCAATGGCCTTGCGCTTCTCCTCGGACACGCGAGCCGGTCGATTATTCAACACCAGCGAAACCGTCGTCACAGACACCCCCGCGGCAGCGGCCACATCCTTCAGTGTCGCACGATACGCCATCAAACCCCCTTAAAAACGTTTCTCCCTCCAGCATAAATGCCATGCGATCCTGACGCGCCCAGCATCGCAATCACAAACAAATTCCTTTCACAGCAAAATAATCCGCATTATTTCCAGCGGTAAATCGTTTCTCGGAAGTGTTTTTTGTATACTCGCAACGTTTTGTCTGAAATGAGAGCCACACGAGAAGAGAGGAACCACCATGCAGCCAACCATGCAGAAAAACAATGTGAAACAGCGCAAGACCATCGCCATCATCGCCATGATCGCAGTAGCTGCCATCGCGCTCGCAGCCGTCGCCATCATCGCAGTCTCCAACAAGCGCGAAATGACACAAGCCGCCAGCGACACCTGCGCGTTGAATGCGAAGGCGCTCGCCACGCATCAGGAGAGCTTTGAAGAAGCGCAACAAGAAGCTGAAGAAGCAGCGAAACTCACCGTGAATGACGTGGCGGACGGCACCACGCTCGAAACCCTGAAGGATGCGATCACACTGGCCAAAGCCGTGGAAAGCGCGCCAGCATGCCCCGCAAGCGGCAATGCCAGCGACTTCACCAAAGCGACGGACGACATTCGCAAATACGCCGACAACCTGCGCAACATCACCAACGAACTCGACGCGGCCGCCAAGTCGGTGGTCGCCAGCCAAGAACTCAGACTCGAGTCCGCCGAGTAAGTCAGGTAAGCCGCCCCGACGGTTAGCGCCGACGTCAGCGCCAAACCCTACGTTTAACGGGGCCAAAGTCATCCAAGTCTGCAACTTCGCCCCCATTACAAGCATTTTCGCACCACATCGGGCTTATATATGGCAGATTCGACAGGTCGCCCGGAGACATTTCGCTTATATATGGCAGGTCATTCCGGAAAGACCGCAGTTAGAGGGTACAAAATTACCCCCTAACTAGCTTGTTTCAAAAACAGACTGCCATACATAGGCGAGATGCCTCCGTACAAACCCCAAAATCTGCCATACATAAGCGAGATATGCCCATGAATTACGCATCTATGCTGTGCAGGCGCGACCTCGCGTCGCTTAGAGGCTTGACAACACCTTCCATTTGACAAAAGTTATCAGTTGCCACGCACCAGGAGACGCAATAGGGGCCGCACCTTCGAGGTGCGGCCGTTTTTCATCCTTCACCAAACCTGGATCTGCAACTAAGGCTAGCGAACAAAATGTACGCCAAACCACACATCCATTCCCCCGGCGAGGTTGACTCGCCTGCAACGCGTCTCCTCGATCACCGCTTACCGAACTTCAATTGTCCGGCTTGCGCCACACGAACCGAATTCTTACTGGCCTTGGGCGCGGTAGCGGGCTTCGGTGGCGGCTTTGGCGGGCTCCCACCAGGCGCGGTTGGCAGCATACCAAGCGATGGTCGCCTGCAAACCGGCTTCGAAATCGGTATGCACGGGCCGCCAGCCGAGTTCGGTACGCAGCTTATTGGAATCGATCGCGTAACGTCGATCATGCCCAGGACGGTCACGCACCCAGTCGAATGCGTCCTCCGCACACCCCATAAGCCGCAGAATCATACGCATTACGGCAATGTTGCTCATTTCGCCGTCCGCGCCGATCAGATACGTTTCGCCGATGCGACCGCGCGTCAGAATCGCCCATACCGCCGAAGAGTGGTCTTCCGTATGAATCCAGTCGCGCACGTTCTCGCCGGTGCCGTACAGTTTCGGCCGCGCGCCTTCCAGAATGGATGTGATCTGTCGTGGAATGAATTTTTCCACATGCTGGTATGGCCCGTAATTATTGGAACAGTTGGAAATGGTGGCGCGCAGGCCGTATGTGCGCGTCCACGCGCGCACCAGATGGTCGGACGCGGCTTTCGACGCGCTGTACGGGCTTGACGGGCGGTACGGCGAGTTTTCGCCGAATCGCGCCGGATCGTCCAACGCCAGGTCTCCGTACACTTCGTCGGTACTGATGTGGTGGAATCGCACGTCGTATTTACGCGCGGCCTCCAACAGCCGCATCGTGCCCTCCACGTTCGTGCGGATAAACGGTTCCGGGTCGAAGATGGAATTGTCGTTATGTGATTCCGCCGCGAAATGCACGATGGCGTCGCAGCCGGGCACAATGCGTTCCAGCAGCGACGCATCGCAGATATCGCCGATGACAAGTTCGACCTGCGATTGCGGCAGCCCGTCGATGTTCGCCGGATTGCCCGCATACGTCAGCTTGTCAAGCACGGTGATGTGCACGTCCGGATGATTGCGCGCCACGTACCGTACGAAATTCGCACCGATGAACCCGCATCCGCCGGTTACCAGAATATGTTTCGGTTTGAATCCCTGTTCGCTCACTGTTTCAGCAACCGCCTTCCCGATTCCAACATTACGAATGCAAACAAAGGCGCATAAGGAAGGAAATACCTGAATTGCATACCGTCGACTCCGATTAGCCCATCCGCATCGTATTGCAGCCACAAGGCAAGGTAAATCAATACAATATCTCCGATACAGACCACCGCGATCAACCATGCGTATGGTAAGGAAAGCACACCGCATGCATTTATAGAACCATTGGCAGTCCTAACCGGATTCTTTCGGCGGCTTTTGACACAAGCATTCACCACACTGGCCACAGCCAACACGACTACAGAAACCACAATTGCCAACCAACACGCGGCAATCATGATGCTGTCCGTCCTGTTATTCATATTCGATTGAGCATGCGTTATCGCCCATGCGATGTTCTTCACAGCATCCAACATGGCGACAGGATCCGTTAGCAACGCATGCTTGCGCTCGCTCATTTGTTTGTACGAAACCAGCATCGGACAATTCGTATACCAAGCATTGACGCCCAACCAGAATATGGTCCATACGCCAGACGCGACCACGCCTATCAACAATGGCACAGCCCGACCACGATTCACACGCCAGCGACCGGAAACTCTATCAAACATCAACGGAATAACCAGCAAAACCAATGGCATGTACACAAACTTGCACATTGCCAATAGCACGCTCGTTACCGCAAGCGCCACTGCTCCACGTTGTGATCGTTTACCAATAATTTCCCGGAACAGCAAACAGGAGAACAGAATCATCACAGCTTGCGTCAGCGAATCCGCAGAGATGGAAAATGAGGCAAGTCGAAGCATTTGAGGAACGCATAGCAATAGTCCAACCGGAATACGCCATTTTGGCAATGCCATAACCGCGCAGTACATGAGTAATGCGTAGACAGCTATCATGCATATTTCTGCCAATCGATATGTTGTTCCAGATCTCAGATTAAATAATCGGCCTACAGCAAAACCCAGCAATTGCGGAGCATATACAATCGGTGAATTTGTTGCCGTATTGTTGAACGGCAGGTCAACCGTTGCGGACGCTTGTTATTAGCAATAGACTCCGGAATCACAATTCCTGGATCATATCCGTCATATTGCTCCAGGGAATACTGCATCCAACTGCGATCGACCGCGCCACCGACTACCCCTGTCTCAGCATTATGCAACATACTTCTTGAAGTAACTGGCCGCGCAATTACATCCCCGTTGAGTATGGAGTCAATTCGATAAACATGCGTCCAAATATCCGGCACATGACCAGGCTTGGTAATAGTCATGAAAAACATGCCTTCAAGCAACACGCACAACGCCACCAACACTGGCATGCATCGAAAAATCTTCTTCCCCTTCATACCGCCACTATCGCATAACTATTTGACTGCGCTTAAGAACATGCCTTGGTTTCATTCATCATTCAGATACCCACCAGCTACCATCAAGACACCTACTCGTCCAGACACACTGGCTAATATATAGCTCGGTTTTACATGCTCATGAGCCCCCGTTTACATAAGGGGTTATTTGCCGTGAAGGAAGCGACGATGCCTTATATCCAGTCTGCCGTTCATGCCTTCGAGCCTTCATACGCCAGACATCCCAAACAATCGTTTACCGGCGGCATCTACCAGCACTGGCCGATGAGAGCATGACAGATACCCCCTCTTATTTCAAGGCACGTCACCGTGCCGAGTTGTATACGCAGAAAACTCTCCTTCATGCGGAACCCGCACACCGAAGCATCTACATACCGGCGACGGAAGTATCCCCTGCACCATGTGATACGGATATTCTTGCGATTACGGACGAGCAGCATACTTCCTCTTTTGCCGCAGAGGAACAAGTTAACGGCAATCACGCATTACAGGCGATGCCGAGCACTCTTCAAACGGTTCGGACAGCGCTGACGACTGCTGAACATGGCTTGAAACGAGCAGGACACGTTATTGCCAGCGCGGCCCGCACCACTGCATGCGCCGCACGTACCGCTGCGACCACGGTGCGTAACGCATGGCATACCTTCACAAGTCTCAAAGCCGTCCAGCTCATCATCAAGTTCTTCCAGGGTGCGCATGCCTTGTGGAAGAAGCGCCATCGCTTCTCCTATTCCTTTTACTTTATTATCATCGTCGCTCTTACAACATATGAGATTGCTCTGACCCAATGGGGAACATATACTAAACCCAAATACCCCAAGGGCGCAGAAATTGATGCCCTCACTTATGTGAGTCAAAGCGTCATGGGGCAGACCGTTAATTTCTTCAGCAAGATATTCCTCAACAATCAATATCAGGCATTACTTAATTTAATCGTACTGAGCTTCATTTATTTAACGATTGTTCTCATAATAAATCGCTTCTGGATCGCAACGGCTATTTTCGGAACCGTGATGACCGTCTTCGCGATTGCAAACCACATCAAAATCCTCACCCGCAATGAGCCCATCATTCCGGCCGATCTCAACTTCGTTTCCGGCGGAACCACCAAACAGTTGTTTCCTTCATTCCGAAATCGTGCGAGAGCCTTGTCAATAACGCGGTGACGGGCGTACCTGCTTATCGTCATCTGCATCATCATGCAGTTCGTAGATGGACGAAACGCCATAATCCCCTGCCACTGGTGGAAACCGTTCCGCAGCGTTAAATCCATGGCAACAACCGCAGTCCGCATCCTAGCGGCCGTATTATCGGTTGCGGTTGTCTATTCATTTACCGCAGGCATCCGCAACGAACAAAGCTGGGCTTATCAACTGACCCATAATTTGTCGGATTATCCTGTCATGTGGAACGCTAAAACAGATGCGCAATACAACGGTCCGGCCATTAATTTCCTCCGCTTGTCAAACACCAAGGTCATGAATAAACCAAAAGATTATTCGAAAAAGACCATGGAAGAACTCGCATCAAAGTATGCGAAAAATGCGGTTTCGATCAATCAAAGCCGCAGTGCGAACATGACCAGTAGCACCGTCATCATGATTCTGTCGGAATCGTTCTCAGATCCAACGCGAGTTCCAGGAATTACCATGACGGAGGATCCGATGCCGAATATTCGTCAGCTCAAAGAGCAGACGACATCGGGGCTCATGCTGTCTCCCGGCTATGGCGGCGGCACCGCAAACATCGAATATCAGGCATTGTCAGGCCTGTCCATGGCCAATTTCGATTCTTCTTTGTCGATTGCCTACCAACAGCTGGTGCCCAATGAAAAATGGACGCCGACTCTGAATCAACTTTGGAATGACGCGCATGGCAAGCAGGCGTCGGTTGCCTACCATGATTATTACCGGAGCATGTATTTCCGCAATACCAACTACAAGAAATTCGGCTTCAATAAGTTCTGGACAGTCGACGGTTCACACAAGCTGAAGGGCCTGACGTACATCGATCGCGACTGGACAGCTTCGGATGAATCGCTCTACAACTACATTCTCAACGACGTTCAGCAGACCGATAAGAACCAATTCCTGCAAGTGGTAACCATGCAGAACCACACGCCCTACAATGATTGGTACGACAATAATCAGTTCAAGGACGCCGATATTTCGCAGAATCTCTCAGAGACGGGAAAAACCAATATCGACACCTACGCCAAGGGCGCCAGCTACACCGATCAATCCACCTTGGCGTTCCTGCATTCGCTCAACGAAATCGACCGTCCCATCACCGTCGTCTTCTATGGGGATCACCTGCCGGGAATATACGACACTGCATCGGCGAGTAAAAAGAACAGTCTCGCCCTTCATGAGACCGACTACTTCATCTGGTCCAACAACGCATCGCAATCCGCGGGAACCAAGCTCGATAGCATCTCCAGCGCATACACGTCATCGAACTACTTCTCGGCACAGCTCGCTCAGCATCTCAATGCGAAGGTCAGCCCATATATCGCATTCCTCACCAAGATGCATCAGGCGATTCCCGCAATGTCCGTACCGTCTTCCTCCGGCAGCAACAGCAAACCCACCTATCTTGATGCGAACGGCAACCTCATCAAAGAAAAGAACCTTTCAAAGCAGGCAAAACAACTGTTGCACGATTATCATCTCATTCAATACGATATGACGTCCGGCAAGCATTACCTGAAAGACACCGGTTTCGTTGATTTGCCAAAGTGATCCATTGCTTACAATGGCTTAAGGTCACGATGAGGAAAGGCTGATTTGCTATGAAGATCGCAGTTGCAGGCACCGGCTATGTCGGATTGTCCGTCGCATTGCTGCTTGCCCAGCACAACGAGGTTCACGCTCTCGACATCATTCCCGAGAAGGTCGATTTGCTGAACCATGGTAAAAGCCCAATCGTCGATCCGGTGATCACGGACTTTCTTAACAAGAACGCGTCCGGCGAGCGCCCGCTCGACTTCCATGCGACACTCGACCCGCAGGAAGCGTATACCGATGCGGACTTTGTCATCATCGCGACGCCGACAAACTACGACGAGAAGAAGAACTATTTCGACACGTCCAGCGTCGAGGCCGCAATCTCCGCGGTGCGTGAGCACGCTCCGCATGCGTGGATCGTCATCAAGTCGACGATTCCAGTCGGCTACACACAGCAGCTACGCGATACTCTGCATGACGACCACATCCTCTTCTCCCCTGAATTTCTCCGCGAGGGGCACGCGCTGTCCGACAATCTCCACCCGACGCGCATCGTGGTGGGTGCTCCGCAAGACGACGAGGCATCCATCAAGGCGGCACACGAATTCGTGGACCTGTTGGCGCATGGCGCCGACCCGGAGGAAAAGACCCGCACCAACGCCGATGGCAGCATCGGCATTCCGGAGCTTGTGGTCGGCACCACCGAAGCGGAGGCCATCAAGCTGTTCGCCAACACCTACTTGGCGCTTCGCGTGGCGTATTTCAACGAATTGGACACCTATGCCGAGAGCCGCGGTCTGAACACCCGCGAAATCATCGATGGCGTATGTCTTGATCCACGCATCGGTGACGGTTATAACAACCCCAGCTTTGGCTATGGCGGATACTGCCTGCCGAAGGACACTAAGCAACTGCTGGCCAACTATAATCAGGTGCCACAGAACCTTATCGAAGCTATTGTGGACGCAAACCGCACCCGCAAGGAGTTCGTTGCCTCTGAGGTGATGGAACGTATCAAAGACGTTCAAAATCCTGTCATCGGCATTTACCGGCTGACCATGAAATCTGGTTCCGATAATTTCCGCCAGTCCGCCATCCAAGATGTGATGAAACAGTTCAAAGCAAATGGCGTTCCCGTACTTATTTACGAGCCCACATTGGATAAGCCCGACTTTCAAGGCAGTGAAGTCACTCACAATCTCAGCGAATTCAAAGAACGTTCATCCGTGATCGTGGCTAACCGCTGGAACAATGATCTCAATAATGTGGCTTTCAAGGTCTACACACGCGATCTGTTCCGCAGAGACTGATTTATCAACAGCTTATCTTGTTGGTGTTTGCCCAAATAGGAATATTCTGGACAAACACCAACAGCAGCATCACCGCTTGCCTTGGACTCTGCGAGCCACCACCTTCATCAGCTCACGCTGCTTGGAACCGGTGGGAGCCAGCACGTCCACATACTTGCGGATGGGACTGTCCTCCGCGATCGCACGCTCATGATGTTCCGGCGGAGCGGGACGTTCCACACCACTCATTGTTGCGATCATCTGCGCCATGAAAGGCGTTTCCTGCGCATAACTCCAGTACAACGAGGCGAAATCGCACCATGGATTCTTCCATGGCTTGTCGAAACCGGCGTAATGCACGATTTTCGGAGCCTTACGCGACGCCATGTACGCCTTGTACACATTGGCTGGCGCGAAATCGAATACGCCATTGACGCGTCCGGCGCAGTTGTGCATCACATTCCACGAATAATTCAGGTACGTGACCAGGCCTTCGCATTCCACGTTCAAAATATCCTGGTCGTTATAGATGTATCCGGGTTTGGAGGCGATTTCCAGCCATTCGTGGACGGTATGGATCTTGCGCATACGCTCGAGGTTCATCACCAGCACGCCGGCCTGGAAGTAGCCGTACGCATCGCGCATATGCAATTGCTTGCGCACGTATCCGGCCCGTTCACCGTTTTTCATATTGAGATTACCGATGAAGTCGATATCAGGCACAGCGGCAATCGCATTATCCCCCAAGTTCAATATCGAACAGTTCGGCGACATCGCCATTGACCACCAAATCGCAATCCAGATACAGCAGCTTCGAATAGAACGGCAACGCCTCCTGGATGATGAAACGGTAATACGTTTCGATGCT
>ENA-OQAL01000374-OQAL01000374.1-human-gut-metagenome-genome-assembly--contig:-NODE-374-length-10591-cov-2.309920_pt1 | contig 10591 bp, 11 predicted proteins | sample MGYA00242491_ERZ504519 | MGnify/ENA primary metagenome ERZ504519 (study PRJEB26092, sample SAMD00036260) | human gut metagenome | host: Homo sapiens | study: EMG produced TPA metagenomics assembly of... | reverse complement strand
CTTCCATTCCGACACACCACCTTCAGACCATGAAAAAGAGGCCCGCACATACACTGCGCGAGCCCCGTTCGGTCAGATTATCTCCCTATCCAACCTGTTGCACGTCTTACTTCGCCACATTCTCCCGGGGTGTCGATCTCGAAGACGCCATAGCTCCAGCCGTGACGATGGTAGACGACGGACGGACGACCGGTCTCCTTGTTCACGAACAGGAAGAAGTCATGTCCAATCAGCTCCATCTCATACAGCGCCTCATCGATGGTCATCGGCTCCGCGATATGCAGCTTGCGACGGATGACAATCGGGGTGTCGCCTACTTGGACTTCGACGGACTCTCCCGGACCCAGCTCAGCGGCGACGGCTTCGGCCGGGCTGTTATTCGGCACTTCGACCGGCTCCTCAACTTCTGGAGTCGGCTCGACGACACCAAGATCGACCGGGACCGGATCGCTGTAGCCACGACGATGATCCTTGCGACGATCACGGGTGCGACGCAGACGGAGGGTCAGCTTGTCGAGCGCCATGTCCAGAGCGCTGAACTCGTCGGCGCTGGAAGCCTCGGCGCGCACCACGGTACGACCTGCGATGACGGTGATTTCAACGCGCTTGGCGGTGTCGGCCTGACGCGGATTGCCTCGTGCGACAACACAATCTGAACACGCTGCGCATCCGGGGCGATAGCGGTCACACGATTCATCTTGCTTTCGACAACGTCACGGAACCTTTGCTTAATCTGCGTATGCGTCCGGTAACGACGATTTCCATGTGGACCTCCCTAGACTCAAGCGGTGTTACCCGCTATATACGGACCAAACAGCTGCTTCGCTGTTCGGTAGTCAACATTGTAGCCGCAGCATTGTGATTTCACTGAAAAGTTGACGACAAAGAAAATAAGTTTTTTTGATTTTCCTTTTCGTCCGTTTTTTGCTATCATAGTGCATTTGAGACCTCTTGATGGCCGCGACCGATCCGTCGGTTGAGGAACTTCCGGGCTCCATAGAGCACGATGGCGGATAACGTCCGCCCAGGGCGACCTGAGAGATAGCGCAGCAGAGAACAGACCGCTTATCGGTTTCGACCGGTAGGTAAGGGTGAAACGGCGGTGTAAGAGACCACCGGGCCACTGGTAACAGTCGGCCGCATGGCAAGCCTCATCGGGAGCAAGGCCAAGCAGAAGGCGTTTGAGGGCTGCTCGCCCGAAGCCTTCGGGTAGGCTGCTAGAGCCTGACGGCAACGTCAGGTCGAGATGGATGGCCATCCGTGCCTGAGGCACGACAGAACCCGGGGTATAAGAGGTCTCACTCCCTTATCACACCGACCGATTCCCGTGGCGAAACAGTGTTTGAAAACCGCATAACCACTATGCGAATCAGTCGTTTCAGACGAACAATTCCTGTGCGATTTTCCGCAGAACTTCAGGATTATGGCCTTTCCGCCCACCAGCACTCCAGAACCGTCTTTTACGCACCTCGACATCCAATCCAGCAGTTTTTCTTGCTGTCCGCGTCCCAGCTCCCATGCAGCCTCGGCGAACACGCCTTGGGATTCGGCCTCATCGCACACACGTTGCGCGAGCTGGCGGTCCACACCTTTGCGTTTGAGCTCCATGACCGCTCCCCTATACCCCATCAGTCGTGATGCGCAGTACCGCACCGCGGACTGGGCGTACGCCTCGTCGTCGATGAGACGGACCCGAATCAGTCTGACGATCACATCGTCCACCACCTCGGAGGCATACCCCTTGCCGATGAGTCGCTCCCGTATCGCGCCTGACGGACGCGGCGCCGCATCAAGCAGCCGAAGGGCCGCCTCCCTGCATGCATCCAAATCATTCGGATCGTCAGGAATCCGCGACACGCCGACTGCGACACGCCCTGCGTGTCGTGCGTGTCGCGCACGCTCGGCGTGTCATTGCCGCCAATGGACGGAGTTCGGTCGTAATCGAATTCGGTTCGACCGGCCTGCGGCCGACCACCGCAGGAAAGGGCAAGGCCCCAACCTCGGATGATACCGGCTGGAGGCCCTGCTGTTCAAGAAATCGCTCAGCGCTGATCATACGTCACGCCTTGCCGGCTGACTTGGAAGCCTTTGCCGCGCCTTTGGCTGCTTCCGGCTTGCCAGCATCCGCTTTCGCCTTCTCCTCGCTTGTGGCATTAGACGCAGAAGCCTCATTACCATCTTCGGCAAATTGGTCGGTGGGCTCAATGAGACCAAACTCGGCCTTTCACCTTATTCTCGATCTCTTCGGTAAGCTCCGGATTGTCTTTCAAGAATTGGCGCACGTTCTCACGGCCTTGACCCAGTTGGTCGCCACCATAGGTGAACCATGATCCGGACTTCTTCACGACATTGACCTGCAACGCCATGTCAAGTACGGAACCTTCCTTGGAAATGCCCTCGCCGTACAACACGTCGAATTCAGCGGTCTTGAACGGCGGAGCCATCTTGTTCTTGACGACCTTGACCTTGGTGCGATTGCCTACAGCCTCATCACCATTCTTGATGGTCTGGATACGTCGAATATCCATGCGGACGGACGAGTAGAACTTCAACGCCTTGCCGCCGGTGGTCGTTTCCGGATTGCCGAAGAACACACCGATCTTCTCTCGAAGCTGGTTGATGAAAATGGCGGTGGTGCCCGCCTGAGCCAAAGCGCCAGTCATCTTACGCAATGCCTGGCTCATCAGTCTTGCCTGCAAACCGACATGACTGTCGCCCATTTCACCTTCGATTTCGGCCTTCGGCACCAGTGCAGCCACTGAATCGATGACGATCACGTCAAGCGCACCAGAACGAATCAGCATATCCGCGATTTCCAGCGCCTGCTCGCCGTTATCAGGTTGGGAAACAATCAACGAATCAGTATCGACGCCGAGCTTGCGCGCATAGACCGGGTCAAGCGCATGTTCCGCATCGATGAACGCGGCGACGCCACCGTTTTTCTGGGCATTGGCCACCACATGCAACGCCAGTGTGGTCTTGCCGGAGGATTCCCGGACCATAAATCTCCACGATACGGCCCTTCGGCAGGCCGCCGATACCCAATGCCATATCCAATGCCAGCGATCCAGTAGGAATCACCTCGACATCCTGCTCGGGACGATCGCCCAATCGCATGGCCGATCCCTTGCCGAAACTCTTCTCGACCTGCGCGAGCGCCGTATCAAGCGCAGCCTGACGACGCGGGTCGATGCCGTTCGCGGACTTGTTCTGTGCGGCTCCCTTTGCCGCGCTCGTCTGTGCCATGACTACTCCTTTTGCTGACTATGACGAATGGTGGCTTCACCGTAAGGCCACGGCATTCGTTCCCGCAAATCTAACGGCCGTTGTGGTCGGAGGATATGCGATCTAACGAGTCATAACCAACATTTCTTGGAAAATCAACGTTTTCACGCGATCTGAAGAATTTGGAAACAGCCCGTCTAGGTTGTTGTCTGTGGATAACTATATCCCAACATGCGAACATCTGTTCGAAGAGGCGTGTTGTGTTCGGAAAACGTCTCAGCGCACCGGCATAGGAGGCGCGTTATGGTCCTTGCCCCAACGCTGGGAATCGGGAATGCCCATCTGGTCGCATAACACATTCCAGACCACTCGCGGCTCCTCACCTGCGCCAAGCGCGTCCACCGCCGTCATGCCGCCAAGACGATCAAGCACCTGGTCATGCGCCAGCGCTCGACCATAGCTACGACCAAGCACTCTCAAGTAACTGCCAAAATTCACGTTCCTGCACGTGCCCCAGTGTACACAGACTTGAATCCATGTACAGGCACGAAAAAACGCCGGCGAACAATCGCCGGGCGCAACCTTACATTCGAATCAGGCAGCCACAGAATCGAGATAGTCAGCCACCATGCGAAGCATCTGGGCTGTGGACAGCCCCAAGGACTGCGCGATGGACGACAGCAGTTCGGAACTGGCCTCCTTCTGGCCGCGCTCCACTTCGGAAAGGTACCCCAAAGACACCCCGGCCTTTTCGCTGACCTCGCGAAGCGTCTTATGATCTCGCGTGCGCAGGTCGCGCAGCACATGGCCTATGGCTTCACGCAGCGAAACCTCCTTAGCCTCATCGGGCTGTTCCTGAGCGTGCGGCACAGCATGCGTGCGTACCCGATCGGAGTCCTCTTCCTGCCACATTCGCGTCAATGCGGCCTGACGCTCATCCTTGGCCTTTTTCGCAGCGCGCGCACGAAGCACCTGCTGCTGCGCGAACATCACAGCGCGCCGCTGAGCCGGCGTAAGCTCCCTGACACGAGCTCCGGCAGCCTGCGCAGTCGCAGGAGCCATAGCCTTGAGTTCCCTCTGCTCTTTGGTGAGTGTCATCATTTCCATTCATCAGCCCCTTTTTCGTGCGTACGTCTGTCCACTATGGTCAACACTCATCTTTGTGGATTATTCCTGTGAATCCGCTGAAAGCTCCCTCAGTTTTTGCAGAATACAATGCACGACGCCGCGTCGCACGCTCTCCCTATCTCCCTGCAGGCGAAGCTCAAAAGCCTCCGTTCGCCGAGAGCGAACACCTCCGAACCCCTCCGGCAGGGAACAACCGACATATGCAAGACCTGCCGGTTTATTTCCATCAGGTCCAGGCCCCGCCACTCCCGTGGTCGACAATCCAATAACGCAGTCGCCATCCCCCTGCTGCCGATACAGCCTCGCCGTTCCGGCAGCCATCTGGCGGGCCACTTCAGGATGGACAGCCCCTCGCTGCGCAGCAGTTCCGCATCTACGCCAAGAATCGAGGCCTTGGCACGAATGTCATACGTCACCGCGGAACCGAGAAAACCTTCGACGCTCCCGGCACGCGCACGAAAGCGTCGGCCAACAGCCTCCCGTCAACGATTCGGCGGCTGCGATCTTGAAATGGTTGGTTTCGCAATATGCAAGAACGGCCGCAGCCAATTCATGCATTGCGATTGGTTGGCGGCAGCCGTCTGGTCCATAGATTCAGTCATGAATGCCCTACTTGGTTTCTTTTCCGGACTTGCCCGCGGACTTCTTACGGCCGCCGAACGTATTGACCAGATACTCGCCACCGGAATACAGGCAGAGAATCAGCGCAAGATAAATCAGCGCATACGTGATGGTGTAGTAGACGGCCATCCACATCGGGGTGTCGTTGACCCCTTCCGGCGCCAAGCTCCACATAGGCAGCATGAGCATGGCCAGACCAATGCACTGGCAGAGCGTCTTGTATTTGCCTGCCTGGGATGCGGCGATGACCTTGCCGCCCGTGTCGATCACAAAGAAGCGCATGACGGTGATGCCGATCTCACGAATCAGGAACAGGGCGGTCACGACCCATCCCAGCACCGGATTGCCAAATTCGTTGAAGATGGCGGCAACGATCAGTGTGCCGCAGGTGAGCAGCTTGTCGGCGATCGGGTCCATCAGCTTGCCAAGTTCAGTGACTTGGTTGTATTTGCGGGCCATCCAACCGTCAAGCTTATCGGTGCATGCCGCGATGATGAAGATGACAGCGGCAACCCAACGCATGGTGACGTTGTCCACGCCCCACGCGCCGGCTTTGGCGTACAGCGCCAAAAACACGATGACCAAAATGATACGAGAGAAGGTGACAAGGTTCGGCGGCGCGTTCCAGCCGTCAAGCAACGATGATTTGCGTTCTTCTTGCTTTTCCATACCGTTCACGTTACCCTGACACTTCTACTTGCTTACCAATTTGCGTTTCATACGGAGCGTTCCCCAGTCACATCGCCGCTTCGGAATCCGCCGCCGAAGAGACTCCCGAACTCAGCGACGAGGTCTCACCCTTGATGAAGGCGAGCACCTGCGGCAAGTCCTGGGGCTGCACCAACACCTCGCGCGCCTTGGACCCTTCGGACGGCCCCACGACGCCACGTGACTCCAGCAGATCCATAAGGCGGCCAGCCTTGGCGAATCCGACACGCAGCTTGCGCTGCAACATGGACGTGGAACCGAACTGCGAGGTGACGACCAGTTCCGCCGCCTGCAGAAGCACATCCATATCGCCGCCGATGTCTTCGTCCGGCTCAATGGCCTTCTTGTCGGCTTCCTTGGCCATTTCCTCGATATCCTCACGGTAATGTGGCTTGCGCTGGGTGCGTACGAATTCCACGGCACGTCGGATCTCCGACTCGTCGACCCATGCGCCCTGCACACGCAACGGTTTGGCCTGTCCCATCGGCAGGAACAGCGCATCGCCCTGTCCAATCAGAGTTTCCGCGCCAGTGGAGTCGAGAATGACTCGAGAATCAGTGGCCGACGAGGTCGCGAACGCCAAACGCGAAGGAATGTTCGCCTTGATCAGGCCGGTGACCACATCGACCGATGGACGCTGGGTGGCGAGCACCAGATGCACGCCTGCAGCTCGTGCCAGCTGCGTGATGCGTTGGATGGAGCTTTCCACATCATTCTTGGCCACCATCATCAGATCGGCCATCTCGTCGACGACCACCAGAATGTACGGATATGGAGCGACCTTGCGCTTCGATCCGGCCGGCGCATGCACCTTGCCCGCACGCACGGCAGCATTGAAATCCTTGATATGGCGGAATCCGAAGAATTCAAGATCGCTGTAGCGGGCATCCATCTCCTTGACCACCCATTCGAGCGCCTGCGCAGCCTTCTTCGGATCGGTGATGATCGGCGTGAGCAGATGTGGAATACCCGCGTATGCCGATAGTTCCACTCGCTTCGGATCAACCATGATCATGCGCACCTGATCCGGCGTCGCCCTCATGATCACGGATGTCAGCATGGAGTTGATGAAACTGGACTTGCCGGAACCGGTGCGCCTGCCACCAGAAGATGCGGCATCTTGGTGAGGTCGGCCGTTACAAAATGGCCTTCCACATCCTTGCCCACGCCTGTGAGCATCGGGTTCGGATCATTCCTTGCCTTGTCCGAGCGAAGCACGTCGCCAAGCACCACGGTTCACGGTCGGTGTTCGGTATTTCGATGCCGATGGCGGACTTGCCTTCGATCACCGACAGGATGCGCACGTCGGAACTGGCCACCGCGTAGGCGATGTTCTTCTGCAGATTGGTGACCTTCTCCACTTTCACACCCGGACCAAGCTCCACCTCATACATGGTCACGGATGGGCCTCGCAGAAAGCCGATGACTTTAGCGTCGACATTGAACTGCTGGAATGTGACCGTAAGCGCGCGAATCACACGATCGTTCTCCGGAGTGTGCACGGCATGCGGCGCGCCTTGCTTCAGCATGCCGAGATCAGGCAGATGGTAGGGGCCCTCCGGAATCTCACCGGACTCGTCGGAAACGCCCTCTCCGTTCGATCCGGCATCCAGATCGTTCACGACCTCATTGGTCGCCGCATCGACCATGACCTGCGTTCCGTTGGATGTGCCGTCCTCGTCGATGACCGCCCACGGGTCATCCGCGGCCATGCCGACCGACTTGATTTCACTGGATGGTACCGATCCAACCATCGCAGGGACGGTTTCTAAAATTTGCGGCATGGTGCCGCTTGCCGTTCCGATCGGATCTGACGAAAGAGAACGCGCCACAGGCATCTGCGGCATGACAACGGTTCCGCCAGAATCCTGAGTGGAATGTTCGCCGGATGAAATGCTGCGCGGCCGCGAGACGCTCTGGTATGGTTCGTCAAGCATGGTTTCCGCCGTTTCGCCATGCCGTTCGGCGGCATTGCGAAACGCCTCATCACCGTCATAATGATCGAGTCCGTCCTGAGCGCCCTGCTTCTTGGATTTCGATGATATCCATTGCTTTATGAGGGAGAACGGCATCGGCTTCTTCTTTTCAGCCGCCACATCGTCGGCTCCATTATGCGCCGGCACGCCTTCTGCGAACGACAGCGTGGTATCTCCTATACGCACTTCGTTCGGGAATTGCTCGGTCTCGTCATCAACCTTTTTTATTTGCACCGAATCCAAAACGGACCTTCAATGCACGTACTTTGTCGGGAATCTCTTGAACCCCTGTATTGGTAATCAGCAACAACGAGAACAAAATGACGACCACGAAAATAACGATGGCGAACGCCTTGGAAAGCCCCCATGCCAGCGGGCAGCCAAGCACATAGCCGAGCAGACCTCCCGCATTCTGCAGCAACGCCATGTCGAAACCTTGGGCGTCGGACGCGAGCGCCGCATCGAGTATGGAGCAGACGGACCACAGAATCATGGACCACCCCGCCACCATACGCACATTGCCGCTTTTGCGCTTGGTCTCATATATGAGGCTGAATGCCACCAGCGCCAAAAAGACCGGCAGGATGACGCTCATCAGACCAAACAGGCCGGAAGCCAAGCGTGGAGCATCCCGGCCGAACACGCCCTGCACCCGGAACCATTCCGAAGCGCAGAACATTACCGCGAGAATCACCAGAATAAAACATGCGATATCACGTCCGTACTTGGTCAAGACACCCATCACAGGCGACGGCTCGACCGCGTCCATGACCTTGGTCTCGCCGGAACGTGCCTTGCCCGTGGACCCTTTGCCGCCGGATTTCGTATTGGAAGATGCTGTTCGTGCCATAACGGTCATGATTTTACCCATTGGAGGCGCCATGACATGGCACTTCCTCGAATCGCACACATTTTCTAACTTAAGTGAACACGCAATTTCACTGATTGGATTCCGCCAAGATCGTCACCGTCAAGTTGGGTGCCAAGCCGGAGAAGACCGTGGATAAGGTGGAAAGCTTTGACGAATACGGCAGCGGGAGTTTCATTTCAGGCGAGGTCTCCGAGATGATGCTGGGTGTAGGCGTCCGCCTGTGCGTCTATGGCGTCATAGGCACCTGCATCGGCATGTTCGATGATGGCCATCGCATTGTCTAGCAGCGCCGGATTGAGCGCTTGGAGCCAGTGGATGCGCGGGTCACGACCGAACCATCCCATCTGCTTGCGTGCCAGACGCTTCGTTTTCTGCGCAATGTCCATGAACGTGTCGTTCAGGTCACGCAACCCGTCCAAATAGTCGACGACCTGCTGGTAACCGAGCGCTTTGGCTGCGGTGATGCCCAGCTTGGGACGGATACGTTCCACTTCTTCGATGAATCCGCCTTCGAGCATCTGCTTGGTGCGAATATCGATACGACGGTCCAGTTCCTCACGCGGCAGATCGAGACCGATTTGCACGGTGGGGATGACGTACCGATAGTGCGGAAGGCTTGCCGAATAGGGGCGTCCCGTCACTTCGATGACTTCCAGCGCGCGGATGGTTCGTCTCGGATTGTGCGGGTCCATGCGCGCCGCCGCTTCGGGATCCTTGGCTTTCAGCTCGTCGAACAACGCGCCCGCGCCTTCGGTTTTTCCCGTTCCTCAAGCGCCTTGCGTACTTGCGGGTCGGTGCCGGGGAAGGAGATGTCGTCGATGGCGGCCCGTGCGTACAGGCCAGAGCCTCCGACGAGGATCGGACGCACTCCCCTGGCCTGTAGTTCGGCTATTTTCTCGCGGGCGAGCTCTTGGAACCTCGCCACGGACATGGCGTCGTCCGGTTCGATGATATCGATGAGATGATGCCTGACCTGCGCCTGCTCCTCAAGGCTTGCCTTGGCCGTGCCGATATCCATGCCCCGATACATCTGGTATGCGTCGGCGTGATGATTTCCGCCTGTTCGCCTTTGCGCGCAACGCTTTGGCGACGGCAATGCCCAACCCGGTTTTGCCGGATGCGGTTGGTCCGACAATGGATACGACCTTGCGCTGCATGGCAGGATCGGCGTCTCCTGTTTTGTCTGTTTTCTCAGAGGTCTGTTCAGTGTCGAACGGCATAGGTCTGCCCCGCCTCGGATCGGGATCGGCGATGAGGTTGTGACGCCCAGCGTGGGTGATGGTGGCGGTCACGAAATCGCCTACCTGCGGCATCGGCTCGCCTTCGGGCACACCGACATGCACGAGCACGCCGGTTTCTCGCGCCCGGTGACACGATGGGTCGCGGCGTCCTTCTTGCCAGATGCGCCGGTGACCATCACTTCGACGTCACGGCCTTCGAAGGTTTTGAGATTTTCTTCGGTGATGCGTTCCTGCAATGCCACGAGTCGTTCGAACCGGTCTTGGACCACGTCGTGCGGCACCTGCTCCATTTCGGCTGCCGGAGTGCCTGGGCGCGGCGAATAGATGAAGGTGAATGCGGACGCGAATCTCGCCTCTTCCACCACACGCAAGGTTTTCTGGAAGTCCTCTTCGGTTTCACCCGGGAAACGACGATGATGTCGGTGGAGATCTGCGCATCCGGCATGGCCTCACGAATTTTACGCAGAATGTCAAGGAACTTCGCGGAACGATACGAACGGCGCATGGCGCGCAGGATTCGGTCGGATCCGGACTGCAGCGGGAAGTGCAGCTGGTGCATGACATTGGGCGTTTCGGCCATGGCTGCGATCACGTCGTCGGTGAAGGCGGCGGGATGCGGCGAAGTGAACCGCACGCGCTCCAATCCTTCGATCTCACCGCATGCGCGCAGTAGCTTGGAGAAGGCGAAACGGTCGCCGATGCCGTAACCGAACGAGTTCACGTTCTGGCCGAGTAGCGTGACTTCCTTGGCTCCTTCGTCCACGCACTGGCGGATTTCGGCAAGAATGTCTCCCGGGCGACGATCATGTTCCTTGCCTCGG
>ENA-OQAL01000373-OQAL01000373.1-human-gut-metagenome-genome-assembly--contig:-NODE-373-length-10609-cov-1.764358_pt1 | contig 10609 bp, 16 predicted proteins | sample MGYA00242491_ERZ504519 | MGnify/ENA primary metagenome ERZ504519 (study PRJEB26092, sample SAMD00036260) | human gut metagenome | host: Homo sapiens | study: EMG produced TPA metagenomics assembly of... | reverse complement strand
TCCCTAATCTCCATACAAAAAAATCATCATTCTGTTCTTTTTACATTCAAAGACAACCTACTTTTTTATTTTTATTACCATAAAATCTCTATCCTTTAAACCAACAAACACCATTTGTAGACAAGCAGAGGACATCAGCATCAGATTTTTTGTTAATTTATTTAGCCAAATACACACTTTAATTTATAACTTTGCAATTCTAATAGAATGAATTATGGAAAATAAAACTAACCATTTACAATACATTAAGCCGTCAAAAGGAACTTTTCGTTCCCTTGCATGCCCCTCATGTAGGTATGTATGTATGCGGTCCTACCGTATATGGCGATGCCCATTTAGGACACGCACGCCCCGCCATCACGTTCGATATCCTGTTCCGTTATCTTACCCATCTGGGATACAAGGTACGTTATGTCCGTAACATTACCGATGTCGGTCATCTGGAACACGATGCAGACGAAGGCGAAGATAAATCGCCAAAAAGGCCCGTCTGGAGCAACTGGAACCCATGGAAGTAGTGCAATATTACCTCAATCGCTACCACAAGGCAATGGAAGCCTTGAATGTACTTCCACCCAGTATCGAGCCACATGCATCAGGCCATATCATTGAACAGATAGAACTGGTAGAAGAAATTCTGAAAAACGGCTATGCTTATGAAAGTGAAGGTTCCGTTTATTTCGATGTAGCAAAATACAACAAAGACCATCATTACGGCAAACTGTCCGGCCGCAACCTGGACGATGTGCTGAACACCACCCGCGAGCTGGACGGTCAAAGCGAGAAGCGCAATCCTGCCGATTTCGCCCTGTGGAAATGTGCACAACCCGAACATATCATGCGCTGGCCCAGCCCGTGGAGTAACGGATTCCCCGGTTGGCATTGTGAATGTACCGCAATGGGTAAGAAATACCTAGGCGAGCATTTCGATATTCATGGAGGGGGAATGGACTTAATTTTCCCACACCACGAATGTGAAATCGCACAAAGCGTGGCTTCACAAGGAGATGACATGGTTCACTATTGGATGCACAACAACATGATTACCATTAATGGACAGAAGATGGGAAAATCATACGGCAACTTCATTAACTTGGATGAGTTCTTCCACGGTACCCACAAGTTACTGACCCAAGCCTACAGCCCCATGACCATCCGTTTCTTCATCCTTCAGGCACATTACCGCAGTACAGTGGACTTCAGTAACGAAGCATTACAAGCAGCCGAAAAAGGATTGGAACGGCTGACAGAAGCTGTGAAAGGTCTTGAACGCATCACTCCGGCAAACACAAACCACCGGCATAGAGGGGGTAAAAGACTTGCGTGAAAAGTGTTATACAGCCATGAATGATGACTTGAACTCACCGATTGTCATTGCCCATCTGTTTGACGGCGCCCGTATGATTAATACGGTTCTGGACAAGAAAGCCACTATTTCCGCAGAAGATCTGGAAGAACTGAAAAGTATGTTCCATCTCTTTATGTACGAAATCCTGGGTCTGAAAGAAGAAGCCGCCAATAACGAGGCACGTGAAGAGGCATACGGCAAAGTAGTAGATATGCTGCTGGAACAACGTATGAAAGCCAAAGCCAATAAAGACTGGGCTACAAGCGATAAAATCCGTGATGAGCTGGCCGCTCTTGGCTTTGAAGTGAAAGATACCAAAGACGGTTTCACATGGAAACTGAATAAATAGGATACATAGAGCGACACTATATTTTTCACCACAGACTATACAGATTCACACAGATTACCCACCTGACAATCAATGATTTAAGAAGCATCTGCGTTTTATTTGTATAATCTGTGGTGAACCTTTCAGATAACCATCAAAACTGAAAAATCTCCCTTCGGATGGTAATACTTATTTTTAAATAACTATTTTTGCGGAAATTATACAAAACTGCTTATCACACCAATCCAATGCTAGCTGAGAATAAGATAACTTTAGCGTCCCTGTATAAGATTTTGTTTGAAGAAGAGCCACTGACACTCTCCGACCAATGTATGCAAAATTGGAAGAGAGTTTCCATTTCTGAAAACATTTCTCCAACGACAAGATCATCTATGGGCATCAATACCGGGCTTTTGGACCGATGGCCCAATACCGTATTGAAGATGAATCCTTTGTCACAATTACAGTATAATATCATCCGCAGCCATGCCACCGGAGCAGGGCACCCCCTTCCGGAACTCTATGTCAAAGCTGCCATGATAGCGCGTCTCTATACTTTTCTGCAAGGAAAATCCGGCATACATAAAAGAACTGGCATTGCTCATTACCGAGTTTATCAACCGGGGGATTACTCCATACGTACCCGAACACGGCAGTGTAGGGGCCAGTGGCGATTTGGTACAGCTTGCCCATATCGCCCTCACCCTGATTGGAGAAGGAGAGGTCTTTTACCAAGGCAAGAAAAGAGATACGGCATCCGTTTGGCGGAAAACGGATTGCAACCCTTCAAAATGCATATCCGCGAAGGGCTTTCAGTGACCAACGGCACTTCGGTAATGACAGGTATAGGCATTGTCAACCTGATTTATGCCCGCCAACTGATGCATTGGGCAGTAGGCGCATCGGTCATGATGAATGAAATTGCCGCCTCGTACGATGATTTCATGTCTGAACCGCTGAACGAAGCCAAACGGCATGAAGGACAGCAAGAGATAGCCCGCATGATGCGCCAATGGGTGGAAGGCAGCCAATGTGTACGCAAAAGAGAGAATGAACTTTACAACGGAAAACACGAAGAGAAAATCTTCACCCATAAGGTTCAACCCTATTATTCGTTGCGCTGCATCCCACAGATTCTAGGACCGGTTTATGATGAATTGCTCAATGCCGAAAAAGTATTGATAAACGAAAATAAAATTCAGCCTGTGACAACCCGATAGTGGACCCCGACACGCAAAACGTGTATCATGGCGGTAATTTTCACGGAGATTACGTTTCTTTTGAAATGGATAAACTGAAAATAGCGGTCACCAAACTGGCCATGCTTGCCGAACGGCAGATCAATTACTTGTTTCACGACCGCATCAACGGCATTCTGCCCCCCTTTGTCAATATGGGAGTGCTGGGATTGAACTATGGTTTGCAGGCGTCACAATTTACCGCGACTTCTACCACAGCGGAGTGCCAGACTTTGTCCAATCCGATGTATGTACATAGCATCCCCAACAACAATGACAATCAGGATATTGTAAGCATGGGAACCAATTCCGCACTGCTGGCAAAAACAGTCATAGAAAATGCTTATCAGGTGATGGCTATCCTGATGATGGGTATTGTACAAGCTGTAGACTGTTTGGAAATAGCCGATCGGCTAAGCCCCCGGTCACAACAAGTATATAAAGAGATACGAGCATTTTTTCCTGTGTTCCGGGAAGATACGCCTAAATATAAAGAGATAGAAAGAATGATGGTATATCTTAAAAAAGGGAGGTTTCAAGAAAAATGAAATACGCATTAGTAACAGGAGGAAGCCGGGGTATCGGACGGGCTGTATGTCTGAAACTGGCCGAAATGGGATATCATATACTGATAAACTACCAAAGCAACGATACGGAAGCCGAAGCCACCCTGCAACAGATACGGGAACAAGGCTCGGACGGCGAACTGATGAAATTTGACGTGACAGACGCAGTAGCCACACACGCCGCACTGAACGGCTGGATGGAGAAGCATCCCGATACCTACATTGAGGTACTGGTGAACAATGCCGGTATACGCCGTGACAACCTGATGCTGTGGATGGAACAGGATGAATGGAGCCGGGTGTTGGATATCAGCCTGAACGGTTTCTTCAACGTCACCCAACCCTTGCTGAAAAATATGCTGGTAAAGCGATTCGGACGTATCATCAACATCGTTTCCCTGTCGGGTATCAAAGGAATGCCGGGACAAACCAACTATTCGGCAGCCAAAGGCGGAATGATAGCCGCCACCAAAGCACTGGCACAGGAAGTGGCCAGAAAACACGTGACGGTGAACGCCGTAGCACCGGGATTTATCCGCACGGATATGACCAACGGCATTGATGAAAATGAATGGAAAAACAGATACCGGCAGGACGGTTCGGCGAACCCGGAGAAGTAGCCGCACTGGTAGGCTTCCTGGCATCGGAACAAGCCTCCTATATCACCGGAGAAGTAATTTCCATCAATGGAGGAATCTATACATAAGCAGAAGATGAGAAGAGTAGTGATTACAGGCATGGGTATTTATTCGTGCATAGGCAAGAACCAAGATGAGGTGAAAGACTCTTTGTTCCAAGGGCGTTCCGGCATCGGCATCGATCCGGCACGTAAAGAGATGGGGTATTTTTCCGCATTGACAGGACTTGTCGAACGTCCTGATTTAAAGAAGTTATTGGACCGCAAAAAGAGACATAGCCTCGCCGAACAGGGAGAATATGCCTATATGGCTACCTTGGAGGCATTCCGTCAGGCACAAATAGACGAGGAGTTTTTTTATTGGATCATGAAGTAGGCATATTGTATGGAAATGACAGTAGCGCCGCTCCGGTAATCGAGGCCATTGATGTCATTCGTGCCAAGAAGAATACGGCTATGGTGGGCTCCGGTTCTATCTTCCAGTCCATGAACTCTACGATTACCATGAACCTTTCGGTTATTTCCATTGAAGGGAATTAATTTACCATATCGGGAGCTTGTGCCAGCGGTTCACACGCCATCGGCATGGCGTATCTTCTTATTAAATCAGGACTTCAGGATTGCATTCTGTGCGGAGGGGCACAAGAGGTAAATCCTTACTCCGTGGGTAGTTTCGACGGATTGGGCGCGTTCTCCACCCGTGAGGACGAACCGGAAAAGGCATCGCGCCCCTTTGACAAGGGACGGGACGGTTTGGTACCCAGCGGAGGAGGCGCCAGCCTGGTACTCGAAAGTTATGAATCAGCCGTAAGGCGCGGAGCTACTATTCTGGCAGAAGTCATAGGATACGGTTTTTCATCCAACGGAGATCATATTTCCGTACCGAATGTGGACGGTCCCAGACACTCTTTACAGATGGCAATCAACGATGCGGGCATTCCCTTGGAAGAAATCCAATATATCAATGCACACGCCACTTCCACCCCCGTGGGAGATTTGAATGAGGCAAAAGCCATAGCGGAAGTGTTCGGAAACCATCGACCCTATGTCACATCCACCAAGTCACAAACCGGACATGAGATGTGGATGGCAGGCGCAGTGAAGTCATTTATTCCATCTTGATGATGAATAACGGATTTATCGCTCCTAATCTCAATTTTGAAGAACCCGATGAAGCCTCTGCTCTGCTGAACATCCCCTCCCGGAGGATAGAAACGGAATTTGACACCTTCTTGTCCAACTCATTCGGATTCGGAGGAACCAATTCCTCACTGATTATCCGTAAATTTAAAGAAAACAATTAATTCAAACCAATATATAAATTTATGACCAACGAAGAAATCATCGAAAAGATCAGAACCACCCTGGCCGAAGAATTTGAGATTGATGTAGAACAGATCCAACCGGACGCACCCTTGATGCAAACCTTGGAATTGGATAGCCTTGACCTGGTGGATATGGTAGTACTGATTGACAAGAATTTCGGTTTCACCGTTACAGCCCAAAGATTTTGCCGGTAATCAAAACCTTCCAGGATTTCTATAATCTGGTAATTTCACATATGCAAAAGAAGACTGATGTCCGAAACATGGAAAGGTAAGACAAGAGGAGGCACATTCGGATACATGTTCTTTATCTACATGATCCGCTGTCTGGGGATAACTGCGGCCTACGGCTTCCTGGCATTGGTCGTCCTCTACTTCATACCTTTCGCACCGAAAGCAACGGGCAATACTTGGAGTTACGCACGGAAACAGGCTGAAATACGGACGGCTGAAATCCGTCGCACTGCTCCTGAAAAACTATTACCGGCTGGGACAAATATTGATTGACAAAGTGGCCATCGGCAACGGAATGACCGGCAAGTATCATTTCAAGTTTGAGAACTATCAGGCATTTTTAGACGTACTAAACGGAAACACCGGAGTAATTATGATTGGCGCCCATGTGGGCAACTGGGAAATAGGCGCTCCTTTCTTCGATGAATATGGCAAAAAGATCAATATCGTCATGTTTGATGCCGAACACAAGCGGATAAAGGAGATTTTGGAAAAGAACGCCTCTACGCGAGACTACAAAATAATTCCGGTGAATGAAGACAGCCTGACACATGTATTCCGCATCACGGAAGCGCTGGACCGCCGGGAGTATGTCTGCTTTCAGGGAGACCGCTATCTGAATAAAGAGAAATTACTCACGACTTCTTTCATGGGAAAAGAAGCCAAATTTCCGATGGGCCCTTTCCTGCTGGCTTCGAAGTTAAAAGTACCCGTCGTATTCTATTTTGCCATGCGTGAAGCCCAAAGAACGTATCGTTTCCATTTCTTTATAGCCGAGACAGTAGTACGGACGAAAAGAGAAACGGGCCGAACAGGCATTATTGGAGCAATATACACAAACGCTGGAAAAGATTGTCCGGCAGTATCCGGAACAATGGTTCAATTACTACCCGTTCTGGACATAAAAAATAAATCTGGTATGATGCATAAAAAGATATACAAAAGAACAATGTACGGCTGCCGAAGCGCAAAGACTGGCACAAGAGATAGCTTTCGGTCCTGTGGTATTCCAAGTATCGCGCCTGATGTTGAAATTCGGAATTTTCCAATTATTGTCCGGCAAACGGGGAAGGATATACGCTGCAAGAAATCAGCGGGCGGACCGGACTGACACGCTATGCGGCACAAGTATTACTGGAAGCATCGCTGACCATCGGAACCATCCTGTTGGAAGAAGACCGTTATGTACTGGCCAAGGCAGGCTGGTTTCTGCTGAACGATAAAATGGCTCGTGTCAATATGGAATTCAACCACGATGTGAACTATCAAGGCTTGTTCCATCTGGAAGAAGCTCTTTTAAACGGGCGTCCGGAAGGATTGAAAGTATTCGGAGAATGGCCTACCATTTACGAAGGTCTGTCCCAATTGCCGGAACAGGTACAGAAAAGCTGGTTCAGCTTTGATCATTTCTATTCGGACCAGTCATTCGGCAAAGCATTGGAAATCGTGTTCAGCCATCACCCGAAACGCTTGCTCGATATTGGCGGGAATACCGGCAGATGGGCCACACAATGCGTACAATATAATAAGGAAGTGGAAGTAACCATCGTGGACCTGCCTCAACAACTGGAAATGATGAGAAAGCAAACGGCCGGTTTGCCCGGTGCCGGAACGCATACACGGTCACGGCGCCAATCTGCTGGATCGGGACGTGCCCTTCCCACGGGTTTGACGCTGTATGGATGAGCCAGTTCTGGACTGCTTCTCGAAGAAGAAGTCATCAGCATCCTGACCCGTGTGGCACAATCCATCGGCAAAGACAGCAAAGTCTATATTATGGAAACATTATGGGATCGCCAACGGTATGAAACAGCATCTTATTGCCTGACACAAATCAGCCTCTACTTTACAGCAATGGCCAACGGCAACAGTAAGATGTTCCATTCGGATGACCTGATCCGCTGCATTGAAAATGCCGGATTGGAAGTGGAAGAAATTCAAGATAACATAGGACTGGGACACAGTATCCTGCAATGCAGACATGAAATGAGCAGACAAGAATCATCTGTCAGGGAGAAGAGCTGTTCCGGCTGATTCCCCAACGCCCGCCCATGGTAATGATAGACCGCTTCTATGGGATAGAAGAAGATACATCCTGGTCAGGGCTGACCGTCACTACCGACAACCTGTTCTGCCGGGACGGAGTACTACAGGAAACGGGAATCATAGAGCACATCGCCCAGTCGGCAGCGGCACGTGTAGGTTATATCTATATGCTGCGGAAAGAACCTGTACCATTAGGTTTTATCGGTTCGGTAGAAAAGATGAAACTATTCCGTCTTCCTTCTGCCGGAGCAGAACTATATACCGGTATAACCATCGTTCAGGAAGTATTTGATATCACCCTGATTACCGCCGAGGTAAAAGAAAACGATGAATTGCTGGCCGAATGCCGGATGAAAATATATCTGAAGAAAGAATGAAACGAAAAACAAGTCCACATCAGGCGGCACTGACAGACCGGACCACCATCAAAGTCCGCTTCAGTGAGATAGATTCCATGCAGATAGTATGGCATGGAGAATATGTGCGTTATTTCGAAGACGGACGCGAAGCTTTCGGAAAGCGGTACGGTCTGGACTATATGAGCATCTACCGGGGAAGGATATGTAGTTCCTATCGTAGATCTGACCTGCCAGTTCAAACAACCGCTGTCTTTTGGCGAGGAAGCGATTGTCGAGACACGGTTTATCACAGTGATGCCGCCAAAATCCTTTTTGAATACACCATCTACCGGGCATCGGACCAATACATTGTGGCAACAGGAACCACTACACAGGTATTCCTGAATACAAATAGAGAACTGGAACTGGTTAATCCTGCCTTTTACATAGAGTGGAAAAAGAAATGGAACATCATCTGACTACCTATATCACCCATGATACCCTGATCAGCGCGCTGGGTTTCGGCACACAGGAAAATCTGGAAGCCATCCGGAGCTATCACAGCGGTATCACCCTGCAGACGGACAAACGGATTGCGGACACTCCCCTATTGGCAGCCACTCTCTCGCAAGATAGATTGCAACAACAAGCGGAAGCCATAGGAGTAAGTGGCTATCCCCGGATGGAACAACTGTTCATACTGACTATCAACGAACTCATCCGTCAGTCCGGACAAACTTTGGAAGACAAAACCTGCGGACTCATCCTCTCCACCACCAAAAGGGAACATCGATTTACTGGCCCGTCAATACGGAACATCCCGATGAAGCGGTCTTTCTTTGGAAAATGGCAGAAAACATTTCCGGTTATTTCCATGCCGAGGAACGGATGCATGTCATTTCCAATGCCTGCATTTCAGGAGTGTCAGCCCTCATAGCAGGAAAACGCATGATAGAGAACGGTATCTACCGCCGGGTAATCGTAGCGGGAGGTGACCTTCTCTCTCATTTCATCACCAGCGGTTTCGGGTCTTTCCGGTCTCTCAGCTCCCGCCCATGCCGTCCGTATGACAGCAGCCGTGACGGATTGAACTTGGGAGAGGCCTGCGGAGCCGTATTGCTCAGTTCAGAAGGAACAGAAGAACATGTTATCCTTTCGGGAGGAGCCGTCAGTAACGATGCCAACCACATCTCCGGTCCTTCCCGCACGGGAGACGGACTCTATTTCGCCATCCGCCAAGCCATGCAGGAAGCAGGAACAGCCCCTCAGGATATCAGTTTTGTGAATGCTCACGGCACAGCTACCGTATACAATGACGAAATGGAATCCAAAGCCCTCACACTGGCTCATCTGGAACAAGTGCCCGTCCATAGTTTGAAGCCCTATTTCGGCCATACCTTGGGAGCATCGGGAATCATTGAAAGCATTGTCTGTATGCACGAACTGAAACAAGGCATCCTGTTCGGCACTCCGGGTTACGAAACACCGGGAGTTCCTATGCCGATACCGGTCTATGCCACCCACCGGAGCATCCCGATGAAACATTGCGTAAAACCGCTTCGGGATTCGGCGGATGCAACGCAGCCATTGTCTTATCTTTACCGGAATATACTCCGTTCAAGGATGAGGACAACACCTTGCCCGAAATCCGATGTACACGGGAGGTTCGTATTGAAAACAGTTCTGTCTTCATAAACAACGAACTTATTTTTCATTCCGAAGAACCGGATTTCGGCACATTTATACGTGATACCTATAAAAAAACAGGCGGAAACAACCTGAAATTCTATAAAATGGATGACCTTTGCAAATTGGGATATGTGGCCGCCGAATACTTGCTGGAAGGTAAGACATTCGCTCCACTGGAAATGGGGATGTTACTTGCCAATGCCGCTTCCTCTCTGCATACGGACATCAGACACCAGCAACTGATAGACCGGGGAAGGAGACCAGGCAGCCAGTCCGGCTGTATTTGTTTACACACTACCCAATGTAGTGTCCGGCGAGATTTGCATCCGCCACAAGATACAAGGGGAAAACACCTTTTTCATCACTGAAGCCTATCAGCCGGAAAAACTGGAAAGATACGCACGTATAGTCATGCAAAAAGGGAAACTGAACTATTGTATCATCGGGTGGTGTGAATTATGGAAGAACACCTATAAAGCAGTATTTAAACTGATTGAAAAACAATAAAGAATATGGAAGAATTGATTGATAAACTGAAAGTTGAATTAATAGAAGCATTGAATCTGGAAGAAATCACTCCGGAGGACATTGACAGTGAAGCACCTTTATTCGGAGATGACGGTCTGGGCCTTGACTCGATTGACGCATTAGAGATTATCCTGATTCTGGAAAGGAATTATGGAATCAAGATAGAGAATCCTGCCAAAGGCAAGGAAATATTCTATTCGGTACGTACCCTGCAGACTACATCACCGCCCATCAGAAATGAGGAAGATCTATGTCACCGGTCTGGGAGTGATTTCGGGCATAGGGAAAGGAGTGGAAGAAAACCTGGATCCTTAAAAGCCGGAAACACGGTA
>ENA-OQAL01000372-OQAL01000372.1-human-gut-metagenome-genome-assembly--contig:-NODE-372-length-10617-cov-1.935558_pt1 | contig 10617 bp, 14 predicted proteins | sample MGYA00242491_ERZ504519 | MGnify/ENA primary metagenome ERZ504519 (study PRJEB26092, sample SAMD00036260) | human gut metagenome | host: Homo sapiens | study: EMG produced TPA metagenomics assembly of... | reverse complement strand
CGTCTGCAGTCCATGGGCGCTCCTTCGACGTTGAATTGAAGGGTACCGCCTCGCGGTGACATCGTTTTTATGTCAATCTTGGTCTAACAGAGCCTTTTATTATCAAGAATGGCGGCTGAGGGGATTCGAACCCTCAAAAAAAGGAGGCATCCTTTCGGACGCCTCCTTTCAGCGAGTATATTGTTCTTCGACCTTACACCTCGGGCGCCTTGGCGACGGTCTCGCTTTCTGCCGTGAGTGGGCGGTTGTCGATGCGGCGGCCCAGGCGGTCGAGCTTCACGAGTAGCCACTCAATGGGATTCGGCCCCGAGCCTTCCTCGTCGGCAACCAAATCCATGACGGCGATCTTGGTGCCGTCCTGCTTGAGCGTAATGCTGCCCACCTTGTCGCCCACATGCACCGCGCCCGAAAGATCGTCGTAGCTAACCTTTTCGGTCACCTCGCCGGCAAGGGAAAACACGGTCGCTTGCGCCGTAGGATCGGCGAGTGTGGCGTCGATCGTCTTATCCGTCCAGTCGGTTTGACCAATGCGCGCCATAAGCGGGTTGCCCGTTGGCGGTCTTTTCCTGCGTGTTGGCGATCGCGACCGTCACCTTGTGACCGTAGTACCAATTGGCAAGGGTTGCGGTATCGGTAAAGCGCTGGTCGGTGGTGGTGGAGTTCAAAAACGACGGTGTAGATCTCGTCGCCATCGCGGTTGTAGGCACCCGTAAAGCAATAGCCTGCATCGTCGGTAGTGCCGGTCTTGCCACCGATGTTGCCATCTTGGCCCAGCAATAGGTTATGCGTGTCCATGGAATGCGAATGGTCGGTGCCGTCGCGCCCGTGACCTCGATCCAGGAATCCTCGCTCGCTACGACCTCGCGGATCGTGTCGTTTTTCATGGCCTCCTGCATCATCAGCGCTACGTCGTGTGCGGTTGAGTGCATATCGCCAGCCCACTCATCAAAGTCCAGACCGTGTGGGTTCTCAAAGACCGTGCCGGTGCAGCCGAGCTTCTTAGCGCGCTCGTTCATGGCCTCGCAAATGTGGCCTCGGCGCTTTGGTCTTAGGGTCGATCTTCTTGCCCACATATTCGGCGAGCACGATGGCGGCGTCGTTGCCCGAGGGAATCATCAGGCCGCGCAGCGCCTGCTCCACGGTAAGCTCGTCGCCTTCGAGCAAGCGGCGGTCGAATTACCCACGGTGGCTGCGGCGTTGCTCACCGTGACCTTCTCGTCCATCTTGCAATTCTCAACGGTTAGGATTGCGGTCGTGACCTTGGTGATCGAGGCGATTTTGACCTGCTCATCGGCGCCGCGCCCATAGTAGACGGTGCCGTCTTTGCCCATGACGAAGGCATTGGTCGCATCGATATCGGGTAGATTTTCGGCCGTGATGCCGCGCGCATCGGCGGTTTTGCCACAGACATTGTCGGTCGTGAGCACTTGGGCGCCGGCGACGGTGGGCACGCCAGCGGCAAGGGCGATAGCGCAGACAAAGCCGGCGGCAAGCTGGGCTGAGCGCTTTGTAAAAGAGGTGAGGGACTTCACAGATTTCGCTTTCGACGGGATGGTCTCTTCTGGAACTAGAGTATATCGTTTGCCGGCATCGGCGATCATCGCGTGCGTGCGCGGCCCACATCCGCGCCCGAACGGGCACAAGGGTGCTTAAGGCCGACTTAATCACCCACGCTTGTTGTGTGTGACGGGCGCCCCCTCGGGCATAATGGAGCGCGAGAGGAGTACGCATGAACGAGCGCATTTTGGTAGTTGATGACGAGAAGGCCATCGCCGACCTGGTTGGTATCTACCTTACAAAAGAGGGCTTTGATGTTCAGATTGCCTATAGCGGGGCCGATGCGGCCAAGGCAATTTTGGAGCAGGAGTTTGATCTGGCGTTGCTGGATGTCATGCTGCCCGATATCGATGGTTTTGAGCTGCTGCGTACCATCCGTGCCAGCCATACCTATCCCGTAATTATGTTGACGGCACGCGATGCCCAGCAGGATAAGATCGAAGGCCTTTCGCTTGGCGCGGACGATTACGTGGTCAAGCCGTTCCGCCCGCTGGAGCTCATCGCGCGCGTTCATGCTCAGTTGCGTCGCTACACCAGCTACGGTAGCCGCGCGCAGGCGACCGAGTTGCCGACCCTCCAGCTCGACGGCCTCGAGATCAACCGTGACGCTCGCTCCGTGACGGTGGACGGTGCGCCGGTGCGCCTCACGCCCATCGAGTATTCCATCTTGCTGTATCTGGCCGAGCATCGCGGCAGCGTAGTGCCCGTGGAGGACCTGTTCCGCGCGGTGTGGAACGAGGACTTTATGCCCGGCTCCAACAATACGGTGATGGTGCACATTCGTCACCTGCGCGAAAAGATTGGTGACGACGCTCAGAAGCCGCGTTTTATCAAAAACGTCTGGGGCGTCGGCTACATCATCGAATAACGCTGTTCGCTTGTGAGGATCTTGATATGACAAAAGACGATAGACAGGCGTTCGAGGTGCCCGATCGGCTCTTTGAATACGTGAGGGCGGTCGTCGATAACCGCGCGCTTGCGACGGTGCTGCTCTTTTTGCTGAGTCTGCTGCTAATCGGCATTGATAACATCGCCGGTATCTTGGCGGTGCTACTCATCGGCTTCTTGCTGATCGATCGCTTTGAAATCGTGCGTCGTTGCGTGGTAATCGGCGGTGCCGCGTGGGTCATGACGCTGGCGATTGGCACCGTGGCACTCGGTGGCATTAAGGGACCGGTGCTGTTCGATGCCGGCTTTGTATTCAACATGCTTGGCTTTGTCCTGGCGCTTGCCGTGTGCGTCTTGTTCTTTTGCGGCCGAGCGCTGTATTACCAAGGCTACGAGCAAGGAGAACAGCATGCCGATCGCGTGCTTGCGGCCCGTATCCAGGACCGCCTGATCGATCATCCTGACGCCTGGGACAACATCGACGGAGACTTCCTGGAGGTCGAGGGTGCGCTCAACCGCGCGCGCGATCGCGAGCGTAAGGTGCAGCAAGCCCTACGCGACGAGTCGCATCGCAAGGACGACTTGGTCACATACTTGGCGCATGACTTGCGCACGCCGCTTGCCAGCGTGGTGGGCTACCTCTCGCTGTTGCAGGAGGCGCCCGACCTGCCGGTTGAGCAGCGCGCGCACTTTACGGGCGTGGCGCTCGACAAGGCGCACCGACTCGACGCGCTTATTGAGGAGTTCTTTGATATCACGCGCTTTAACTTCCACGATATTGTGCTCACGCGCGGCTACGTCGACCTGGGATTGCTGCTGGCACAGGTGGCCGATGAGTTTTATCCCATTCTCAACGAGCAGCACAAAGATGTCCAAGTTGATGTGCGCGAGGACCTGACGGTGCTCGTAGATGGCGACAAGATGGCTCGCGTGTTCAACAACATCATGAAAAACGCCATCGCCTATAGCTACGAAGGATCGACCATCACGATTGAGACTGGGCACCAAGATGACGGTGGAGTGCGAATTCGCTTTATCAATCAGGGTGATCCGATTCCGGCGGCTAAGCTCAAGGTGATCTTTGAGAAGTTCTATCGCCTGGATGCGGCGCGCGCGACCAATCGCGGCGGCGCCGGGCTTGGCCTTGCCATCGCCAAGGAGATCGTTGCGGCGCACAGCGGCACCATTGCGTGCGAATCGACACCCGAGCACACGATATTTACCATCGAGTTGCCGGCGGCATAGCCAGCGTGCCCTTACAAACACTTGACAATGTGCTCACGTGCGTATGAGCCGCGATTCCTACTATCGATACTGCTGAATTGATATCGACGTGGAGGTATGCGGTATGACGGCTGGTGTGGCTATGGAGCCACGGAGCTCGAGGAGCTAATGGAGGCGCGAGCCGAGGCTGCGCACGAGCGCGAAGTCGGAGACGCGACGCGCCCCACGGCGCAGGACCTTGCCGCCTCGCCGACGCGCATCGACGTCGAGGGCCTCGATGTGTTCTATGGCGACCACCGCGCACTCAAGGACGTGTCCATCAAGATCCGCGACAAGCAGATCACCTCGTTTATCGGTCCTTCGGGCTGCGGTAAGTCGACACTGCTGCGTTGCTTTAACCGCATGAACGACGGCATCAAGGACTGCCGCATCGAGGGCAAGATCGCGCTCGATGGCCAGGATATCATGGACGATTATGATATCTGCCGTCTGCGCCAGCGCGTGGGCATGGTGTTCCAGCGCCCTAACCCGTTTCCCATGAGTATTTACGACAACGTCGCGTACGGCCCCCGTGGCATGGGCGTGCGCGATCGCGCCGTGCTGGATGAGCTGGTCGAGGATTCCCTTCGTCGAGCCGCTCTGTGGGATGAGGTCAAGGACAAGCTCAAGGAGTCGGGGCTGGGCCTTTCGGGCGGGCAGCAGCAGCGCCTGTGCATCGCCCGCGCGCTTGCCGTGCAACCCGACATCCTGCTGATGGATGAGCCCACGAGCGCCCTCGATCCCGTGTCGACGCTGGTGGTGGAGCAGCTTGCCTGCGGGCTCAAGGAGACCTGCACGTTGGTGGTCGTTACGCACAATATGCAGCAGGCGGCGCGTATTTCGGACTCGGTCGCGTTTTTCTTGCTGGGTGAGTTAGTGGAACACGCGCCCGCCGCTCAGCTCTTCAAAATCCGACGACCCGCGCACAGCGGATTATTTGACGGGACGTTTTGGCTGATACCATCTCGTAAAGGTACCTTTAGGGTTAAGATGCGGTCATGCCGGCCGCAAAGGGGTTCAACATGATCTACTACGTCGAGGACGATGACAACATCAGGGATTTGACGGTCTATGCGCTGCGCAAGCAGGGAATCGAGGCCGAGGGCTTTTCGTGCGACGGCGAGTTTAAGGCCGCCGTGGCGCGACGGGTACCCGATGCCGTCCTGCTCGACATCATGCTGCCCGATACCGATGGTTTGGCGATTATGCGTCGCCTGCGCGCCGACCGCCTGACGGCGACGGTGCCCATCATGATGCTTACTGCCAAGGACACCGAGCTCGACAAGGTGATGGCGCTCGATGGCGGTGCCGACGATTACCTGACTAAGCCGTTTTCGCTCATGGAGCTTGCGAGCCGTTGCCGCGCACTGCTGCGTCGCGGCGGCATGGTCAAGCAGGCGAGCGATGTGCTCAGTGTGGGCGACATCGTGCTCTCGACCAGCCATCGCGAGGTGACCGTTGCCGGCGAGCCGCTTAAGCTCACCCTGCGCGAGTTCGACCTGCTTGAGTATCTCATGCGCAAGCCCGGCGTGGTCTTTACCCGCGAGTCGTTGCTGCAGAGCGTGTGGGGCTGGGACTTCGACGGCGGTTCGCGCACCGTTGACGTGCACGTGCAGACGCTTCGCCAAAAACTGGGCGAGCATGCCAGCGCCATCGAGACCGTGCGCGGCGTGGGCTACCGCTTGGCTGAGCCTTCTGCCGGTGATGGTGCCGAAGGTGACGACACCGCGTCCACCGCATCGGAGGAGTAACCCGTGGTCTTCGCCCCCCAGGGAAACAAACGCTATCGCACCGCGTTTTTGTGACGATCTTTGTTTGCGCCATGGCGGTTATCGTGGCGTTTACGGTGCTTGGTGCGTTCTTTGTGCAAAACACCTTGGCGGATGCCACGAGTGCCAATCTGGCGCAGGAAACCGAGCTCATTGCTGCCGCCCTCGACGAGCAGCAGGAGCCCATCCCCGTTCTTGCGTAGCCTCGATCGCGAGGACTTACGCATCACGCTGATTAACAAGGATGGATCGGTTGCCTACGACAACGAGGCGTCGCCTTCCACACTGCCCAACCATGGCGATCGCCCCGAGGTCATCGAGGCCTTTGAGAGTGGTTCGGGTTCCGCGGAGCGCGCAAGCTCTACGCTCGGCGAGATTATGCTGTATCGCGCCGTCGCCCTTGATAACGGCCAGGTTGTCCGCTTGGCGCAGGCCCAGCCTGGCGTTGCGGCGATTTTGCTGTCGATGGTGGCGCCGATGCTGCTTATCGCAGCAGCGGGTGCGGTACTCTCGTTTTTCATGGCGCGCCGCGAGTCCCGTGCCATCATCGCGCCGTTGCAAGAGGTGGATTTGGACCACCCGCGCCGTAGCTATGAGCACGCCTATGCCGAGATGGTCCCCATGCTTGAGCGTATCGAGTCGCAGCGCCAGGAACTCAAGCGCCAAATGGCGGTGCTAGCGGACAACGACCGTATGCGCCGCGAGTTCACGGCGAATATCACTCATGAGCTCAAGACGCCGCTTACGGCGATTTCGGGCTATGCCGAGCTCATCGCAAACGGCATGGTTGAGGGCGAGGATGACCTGCGCAACTTTGGCGGTCGCATCTATCGTGAGGCGGGCCGCTTGGCAGCGCTTGTCAACGATATCCTTACGCTGTCTAACTTGGACGAGGCCGAGCGTGCAACTGAGGGCGAGGCGGTGCCCATTGGGTCCACGGAGCCTATTGAGCTCTCGCGTGCCATCTACACGGTTGAGCAGCGTCTTGAACAGGTCGCCCGTCAGGCGAATGTGACGATAAGTCATGAGACCAAGCCTGTGGTCATCGAAGGCGTGTCGCGCTTGATTGACGAGCTCATCTACAATCTGGCAAGCAACGCCATCCGCTACAATCGACCCGGCGGTACGGTTACGCTGCAGTGCGGCACCAACGACGAAGGCCATCCGTTCCTCGCGGTCGCCGACACGGGAATCGGTATCGCGCCTGAAGAACAGGGCAAGGTATTTGAGCGGTTCTATCGCGTGGATAAGAGTAGATCCAAGGCACGCGGCGGAACCGGCCTGGGGCTTGCCATTGTCAAGCATGCGGCCCTGTATCATCACGCCACGCTCGATCTATCGAGCGAGTTGGGCGTGGGAACCACCATTACGGTGGCGTTTCCCATACAGCAGGACGAGCCATTCGCATAGCGACACAACATAGATATTGATGCAGACGCGCATTTGACTTTCGGGTGCGGCGTTGTTGTGCAATTTTACGATTGCTTCCGTCATTTTTACAGGAGAGCCTGTTTTCTTATGTATAGAGTTTGGTCTCGGTAAAAAGATGCGATAACATACGGACAGTTTTGTCAATCCGAACTGGGGAAATGAAAGGCAAGCTGCATGACCCTTCTCGAACTGTTCCAGCTGCTCAAAAAGCACCTCAAGCTGGTCATCACCCTTCCGGTGGTCTGCGCGATCGCCATGGGCATCGTGTCCTTCGTTGCGATGGACAACACCTATACCGCGACGACGAGCATGTACATTCTCGCCAAGACCGACGATAGCGGTCAGATGAGCTACAACGATCTCTCGGCGAGCCAGATGCTTTCCAACGATATCGCCACGCTGCTGGATAGCGATAGCGTTAAGAGCGGCGCCGCCAATGAACTGGGCCTCACCGATCTGGATGACTACAAAGTGTCTGTTTCCTCCGAGACCACCACGCGTGTCATTACGCTTTCGGTTACCGGCACCGATGCCAAGGAGACGGCTAAGGTCGCAAGGCCATAGCTAGCTCGGTGAGTACGGTCGCTCAGAAACGTCGGCGCTGCCAGAGCATCAAACGTTATCGACGAGGCTAAGACCCCCGAAGCCCCCAGCGGTCCCAAGCGTATGCTGTACGTTGCTGTCGCGTTCCTCGCGGGCATCTTTATCGCAGTTGCCTATGTCGTTTTGGCAGACATGCTCAATACCCGCATCCGCGGTGCCGAAGAGGCAGAAGAGCTCCTGGGCATTCCCGTTGTTGGCCGAATTCCGGCTATGAAAGGTGGTAAATAGGCATGGCTAAGGCAAAGAACACCGATAAGCTCGTTGTACAGAATGCCGCCAAGACCCTTCTGGCCAACATCCGCTTTGCGAGCGTGGACGACCCCATTCGCACCATTACCGTCACGTCCTCGATTCCCAACGAGGGCAAGTCTACGGTTTCCATTAACCTTGCTCAGGCAATCGCCACGAGCGGCAAGTCCGTGCTCCTGGTCGAGTGCGATATGCGCCGCAGGTCCCTTGCCGATATGCTTGGCGTCCGCTCCCGCGGTGGACTCTATGCGGTCCTTTCCGAGCAGATCTCCATTGACCAGGCAATTGTCGAGACGGGTCAGAAGAACTTCTACTTCCTCGATGCCGAGCCGCATATTCCCAATCCTGCCGACATCATCGTCTCTCACCGCTTTTCCAAGTTGGTCAAGGCACTGTCTGCTAAGTTCCAGTACGTCATCTTCGATGCTCCCCCCGGTTGGCACCTTCATCGATGCTGCCGAGATTGCCAGCCTGACCGAGGCGCGCTGTTCGTGGTGCGCGAGAACTTTACCAAGCGCGAAGAGGCGCTCAACGCCATCGGTCAGCTTAAGAAGTCCGAGAAGGTCAAGCTCATCGGTACCGTCATGAATTACTGTGAGACCGAGACCAGCGAGTACTACTATTCTTACTACACCAAGGACGGTAAGAAGGTTAAGAAGGGCTCCGACGGTCAGGGCACTTCCAAAAAGGGCATCTTCACCAACCGAGCAAACGTTTAGTTGATTAGGGCCGACCTATGCGTGACATTCATTGCCATATCTTGCCGGGTGTAGACGACGCGCCGCCGATCTCGATGAGAGCTTGGCGATGCTCGAGGCTGCCAAGCGGGCCGGTGTAACCAGAATCGTTTGCACTCCTCACTGCCGTGATCCCTATTTTGATTACGACAAGATGTGGGATGCCTTTGAGCTGCTGCGCGATAACGCTGACGGTTTTCCGCTCCAGATGGGCTTCGAGGTCAACCATCGAAAGCTCGTTGAACTTGGTATCGATGCCGCGGAGCACTTGCATTTCGATGGGACCAACGAGTTTCTGCTCGAGCTTTCGACGCATGCCGATGCGTATGCGTTTAGAGAATACGAGAACACGATTTACGATTTGCAGTGCCGTGGCTACCAGGTGATCATCGCTCATCCTGAGCGCTATCGTGCGGTTCAAAAGGATGTAAGCGTGGCGGAACGCCTGGTCGATATGGGCTGCAAGCTGCAGGCTTCGGCGGACTTTATTGCCGGTGGTCGCTTTGGTCGCGAGAAAAAGCCGGCCCAGCGCCTGTTCGATCAGAACCTGTACAGCTTCATCGCGAGCGATGCCCATAATGTGGGTCATTACGACTGCCTGGCGAAGGCTCGCGCGAAGTTTAGCGTGCGCGGAGCTCATTTTCGCTAAAATCTGTCCCTAACGTTCGCGTTGAATGAAAGGGCAGCCATGGATATCCAACTTAAGACGGGATGCTTTGATGATGCGGCGTTGGTGCGCCGCGTCGTTTTTTATGGACGAGCGGGGCTACGAGAATGAGTTCGACGCTATCGACGAGGACCCGAACTGCATTCATGTGACGCTCTATGTAGACGGCGAGCTTGCCGGTTGCTCGCGCGTGTTTCCCGAAGAGCTTGAGCGCGCGGCTGACGCAGAGGCTCCGGTGTCGCCGGCGTGCGACTTGGACGAAGACGTCGCAGCGGGGGAGACCTACATTATGGGGCGCGTCGCCGTGCTGCCGGCTATGCGTCGTCGTGGTCTGGCGAGCAAGATTGTCGAGGCCAGTGATACGTGCGCGCGTGATGCCGGCGCCAAGCTCATTAAGCTGCACGCGCAGGAATACGTGCTGCCGCTCTATGCCAAGGCGGGTTACGCGCAGATTGCCCCGGTGGACTACGAAGACGAGGGCCAGCCCCATGTTTGGATGGCCAAGCGCGTAGATGGCAGATAGGGACGTTCCTTTCCTGCCGGCAGTCGGGGACACCCCTTGGCAATTGGCGCATCAGAGCGTTTGGACATACAGTTTTTCGATTCCGTATGTATATATGCGCGCTAATGGGTTATAAAATCTAAGTCTGGACATAGCAGGTCTGCGATGCGGCTCGGGCAACTGGGCCGTTTTTGCGGACGGGGGTAGCGCGAAAGGACTGCACATGCGTCAATTTAAGACCGAGAGCAAAAAACTGCTCGACCTCATGATCAACTCCATCTACACCAATAAGGAAATCTTCCTGCGCGAGCTTATCTCCAACGCGAGCGACGCCGTCGACAAGCTCAACTTTAAGAGCCTGCAGGACCCGAGTGTCAAGCTCGACCAGGGCGACCTGGCTATTCGCGTCTCTTTTGATAAAGACGCCCGCACCATTACCATCTCGGATAACGGCATTGGCATGACCGCCGAGGAGCTCGAGCGCAATCTGGGCACCATCGCCCATTCCGGCTCCGAGGAGTTTAAGACCGAGAACGCCGAGCAACAGGGCTCCGATGTCGACATCATCGGCCAGTTTGGCGTGGGCTTCTACTCTGCCTTTATGGTTGCCAGCCACGTAAAGGTTGTCAGCCGCGCCTATGGCGAGGACACCGCTCACGTGTGGGAGTCTGATGGTCTTGAGGGTTACACCATCGAAGACGGCGAGCGCGCCGAGCACGGCACCGATGTCATCCTGACGCTGCGCGAGAACGAGAAGCTCGACGCCGACGGCGAGGCCGAGACCTACGATCGCTTCCTGACCGAGTGGGGCCTCAAGAGCCTGATTCAGCAGTACAGCAACTATGTGCGCTACCCGATTCAGATGATGGTGAGCAAGAGCCGCCAGAAACCAAGCCCGAGGACGCCGGCGACGACTACAAGCCCGAGTACGAGGACTACCAGGAGCTCGAG
>ENA-OQAL01000371-OQAL01000371.1-human-gut-metagenome-genome-assembly--contig:-NODE-371-length-10644-cov-1.493201_pt1 | contig 10644 bp, 15 predicted proteins | sample MGYA00242491_ERZ504519 | MGnify/ENA primary metagenome ERZ504519 (study PRJEB26092, sample SAMD00036260) | human gut metagenome | host: Homo sapiens | study: EMG produced TPA metagenomics assembly of... | reverse complement strand
CAAACAGCAATGCGTATTGCTTGTTATCTTTCTTATTCCATGACCAGTAATCCTGCTCATTTTCGGCTGTATATCCCATAGGCAATATCTTATTAAATTCTTCCAAGTCTTTCTTCAACAGTTTTTTTCCTTGTTCGGAAGAACCGATATATTCATATTGCAGACAAAGCCGGATTGCTGGTTTCTTTAGCGACTTTCTGAGGTGACTGTCCCTTCCGGACAGTAGCGAAATCAGCCAGTTTATAAGAACGGCCATCAATAAAAAAAAGGGTATATTGACCAATCCCCATACATCATATCGTTGTCCCTGAACCGATGAAAGTTTCAATTGCTCCGTCTGACTGTCAAACAACACGTTACCACAATAAATATCCCTTCCGAAAACAGGGCGCAAAGCGGCGAACAGCTGCGTGGCTGTAATATGCTCTTTCGCCATCCTCAACCTGTCCAAATCCAGATAGAACTCGCTATAATCATCTTTCCACCAAGAGAACTCCGAATTTACCGTAACCTCTTTAATACGACGGTGTAATAACAACTTCTCTTTCAGCTGTTCTGTCCAATAAGAAGTTCGTCATAATTATATCCATACAGTTTCACACGGAAACTTCCCGCACTCTCACGCACATCGTTACTGAAGCCCTGATCCTGCAAACCATATACACTCCAGCTACCACCTCCCAAAGTCAGTGCCTTACTGATTATATTAGCTTTCAAAGTATACGGGAATCCGCTCCGCTGATTTTCTTTTGTAAAATAAATCTGGATATTAGCCTGACGCGCATTATAGATATACGTCTGAAACTGCCTGATTTCCTTGAAATCGCTCAGATAAGTTTCCATCCTCTTAATCAGCACATTCATCTGCTCCAATGTACTGCCATTAGGCAACGTAGCATAAACGGAAAGCACCACTTCACCTTCATCACGATTGAAATAACTTCCCTCGTATACTTTTTCCGCAAAAAGACGGAGGCTGCCACCTAAAGCCTTGTTGATTACCGGCTTTACCTTATCCTTGAAGGTAGGATTATCAAATACCTTATTATAATATTCCACCCATTTACCTTCTCCTTCCATCTTCTCGGGCAGCATAAATACAGGCAGACCGAACCCCAGCAGCAATAATAGGCAAGCTATCACCCTGAAACGGCATAAAATAATAAATCACCCCTTGATAGAAACGGGGTAAAATAGACAGTCAACCGTTTCATAAAAAGTGGGTCTGAGCAGAAAACGTCTTCTTTTTCTTCTCTTTTTCTTTTCCAAACCTATTTTATCAATCATGGACGGAACAAAAGAATAATGCAACAAACAAAGATACTGCCAGATTGATAATGACCACCGCTGCAAAATCCTGCAAGTTCAGACGTATCTTCTCATCCAGAAAGAAAATAATAACCAATGCCCCGATAGTAGTCAGCGTGGCCGCCAGTACAGAAACAAACGCCTTCAGATTGCGGCGATGCAGAATATGGTCTGTCATCACTATCGTATTATCTATCACCAAATTCAATGAGATGGTAATACCCGCCAATGAATAAAGCTGCATTTCCAGACCAAATGCATAATAAAGAATGACGGCAACAGATATATTAACCGCCAGACTGGTCACAATCAGGAACAGATAACGCAGATTTCGTGTTATCAACGCTACAAACAGCAATAAAATCAATACGGTCAGTCCGGTACGGAAATAAATCTTATCCAATTCTTTCTGAATATATTCCGTAGCGTCATAACTGATATGTACCTCATAGCCCGGAGGCATCTTCTGTTGCAACTCACCCATAAGGTGCTTCACTTCCCCACTTAAATTTAATTGATTGGCAGTTTCCTCGGCTGTGATATACAGGTAGACAGAATTCAGCCCGTTTATCCGGTAATAACTTTGCGGTCGTTCTTCCACATGCCTTACCTTTATCAGTTTATCCAGCGTAACCATCGTTCCATCTTCGGCTTGCAGTTGAATGGCTCCCGGTTCAAATTCCATTTCTTTTTCAGTAGATGTACGTACCAGTCTGATCCACTCTCTGCCCTCCGCACCTTTTTCAATAGAACAGATCCCCAGAAACTCTTTTTCATAATGGCGGTTAATGGCCCGTTGCACAGCCTGCAGTGTGATTCCCAAACGCGAAAGCTGGTCACTGTCATACTCCAACTGCCACTCCATAGGTGTAGCTCCATTCAGTTCCACTTTATAAATCCCCTTCAACTGTCCCAATACCGGCTTGATATTCTCTTCCGCATACTGCTGAATCAAAATAGGATTGGCAGGCGCATTCAGTGTATAAGTAATAAAAGGTCTGGATGCCTTATCATCCGAACGTCGCGTACTGATTTGAGGATAACTCACCCCCTCGGGCAGCTGAGGCCAGGTCTGTCTGATGATGGTAGACACTTCAAAGCGGGTAACGTCAATATCCGCATGCTTGTCCAGTTCCAAAGAAATTGAGCCGCTGCCGTTATCCGAAGTAGAGTTCACCTTCCTGATTCCCTTTACTCTGGCCATCATCGCCTCCAGTTTACTGGTAACCTCCGCCTCAATAACCCGTGACGAATTGCCGGGCATACTGAAAGAAACAGTCAGACCGGGCAAGGTACGCGACGGCGCCAGCTTAACCGGCAACAGCGGTACTAATACCACCCCTATCAGTGACAGGCAGACAAATGTCACTATCAAGGTAAACGAGGAGAGGTTACGCGGATTACTCATCGATAAATTCCTGTATTAAAATCAAACTTGTCCGCAAGGGAAAAACCGGACTCAAAATCGTGCAGCGTCAGTTTACGTATCTTATAATAATTCAACCAATAATTCTGCAAAGCCGAAATATAATTTTCTGCGCCTCCTGCTGGCGGTTCAACGAAAGAGTAAGACTATTCACATCCGCCTTTCCGATGATAAAACGTTGGCGTGTCTGCTCGTATGCCATTACGGCAAGATCCAAAGCCTCCTCCGCACTCGCAATCAAACTCTGCTGAATATTAAAATCATTCACCGTCATAATCACCTCTTCCTCCACACTCAGTTCTTCCTGACGGGCGGCAATCCTCACCACATTCAGATTATTTCTCGCCATATTATATTTACCCTTTCTCACCCCCCAGTCAATCAAAGGAATAGAAACACTGACAGAAACCAAGTCCTGTTGCAAAGGATGCCTGTAAGCATCTCCCAGTTTATCCGCCACCTGGTTAAAGCCCACACTGGCATTAAAGCTGGCATTGAAACGGGATTCTTTCTTTGTCTTGTCCACATTCTGTTCCGCTTCCAGCACATTCTGCCGTTGTTCCAGGAAAGTAGGATTATTCTCTTTGGCCCGCATCAACGCATCATCTACGGGAATCATCTTTCCTGTGGGACGTCCCGGTATATCCAATTCAATCACAGTATTCTTATCCAGGTTCAGAAAGGAAGCCAATGAAAACATAGCGCGTTTTCAAAGCAATCTGCGCATTCTGCAACGTATTATGCGCATTCACTTTGTCCAGCTGCAATGTCAGCAAATCGGCACGTGATATGGCTGCTATCTTATGGACGCTGGAGTCCGATGCTATAAAAGGGTATCACTGGACGCCACATTCTCCTCCGCCAAGCGGTAATCCGCCTGTGCATAGCCAACGCAAAGAAATAAGTCACCGCTTCTTCTGAAACCATTTCCGTGTTATAAATGAATTGCTTCTTCACCTTTTCATACTTCAACGGCTCTATTTTCCGGTCCCAACGAAAAGCATTATATCCCAACAGGCTCTGTTGATATCCCACACGCACAGGGATACTGGAATACTGTGTAGACTTTGAGTCACCGAAATTACGCATAAAGTCCAGTTCCGAATCAATATAGAAAGTACCGCCCGTCCAGTCCAGATTCTGTTTGATACTCAATCCACCCGATGCGCTGAACATCTGTTGTTCACGATACACATCCATATCCTCATTCGAATCATAACGCTGGGTGATATAGCGATAATATTTAGCCGGAGTCAGATCCAGCGTAAGACTCGGCAAACGGTTCGCCTTGTAAGTACGATATTCCCAATATCCCGACAAATAAAGATTCTGATATCTGAAAGCGGACAAGGAACTATCATTCGCAATCTCTATCGTGCGTTGCAAATCCAGCTTCACCACCTGCTGCGCCTTTGCTCCGAGAGACAACAGCATACACCCCACCATCCATATGCTAATGTACTTCATTTTGTCATGTTTTCTATAAATAAACCAATATATTAAAGGAATGATAAACAAGCTGACCAAAGTTCCCACCACCATAGAGCCAATCATGGCAATAGACAAAGGCTTCTGCATCTCCGACCCCATATCCGAGGTAAACAGCAACGGAACCATTGCAAAGACAGTTGTCAGCGAAGTCATGATAATCGCTCTCAACCTGCGCCTGCCCGCTGTATGAATGGCTTCCACCAAAGGCATCCCCGCTTTCCGTAATTCATTGATGGCATCCATTTTTAAAATAGAGTCATTCACCACAATACCACAAGTCACGATAATGCCTATGGCAGACATCAAATTCAACGTGTGACCGAAAACCCATAATGCCAGCAAAGCAAAAGCCGTATCAATAGGAATTTCCATCAAGACAATCAGCGGTTGCAGGAAACTCTCGAATTGCGCGCAAAGGATAAAATACATCAGCAACAAAGAAACAAAAAGAATCACAGTCAATTCCCCCATCATTTTTCATTCGAAAAGAAACTACCCGAGAAATCCACTTCCCATTCCTTTCCTCACTAACCACCTCTTTTACATTCCGCATCAGTTCCGGTGCATCCTTCACATCATAAAAAACTTAAAAGGAATATATTCTCCGTTCTTTCCCGCCGTAATACTCTTCAAATCTTCGGCGGGCACTACCGTCACCAGATTATTCAAAGGAATATGATTCACCTCTCCGTTACCATCCGCCATCGTCCGCACCAAAGTTTCACTTAATACACTATTTACACTCTTTTCCTCTCCGGCAATACTGATAGGCAGATATTGCTGATAAGAGCGTAAAACGGAAACCTTGTTTTCTTTGAAAGCCGTGCGGAGCACCCGCGTCAATTCATCATATGATACGTTATACAACAACAGTTTTTCTTTATTGATTATCAGATTCATCTGATTCCGGAAAGCGATGCCCGTCGGAACATTATCCGCCACCCGCGTAATTTCCTTTTCCAACCGCTGCAAATGCTCCGCATCCGGTGCCTGCGACTTATTCGCCGTATGGAGTTCCGCTACCACATCCGCTTCTCCTGTCACAAACAATTTTTCAAAGATTGTTTCGGGAGGTGAGAAAGTAACCACAGCCAACGGATATTTCTCTCTTATCTCCTTCTCTAATAATTCCTGCAATGAATAGATTCCGGATGGCTTTTCCGTCTTGAAATAAAGTTCCGCTTCGGTAGACGAAAGTTCACTGCCCCCGTTCAATATATAATCCTGCATACCCACATAAGCAGCATGCTCCGTTACCCGGTCGTCCACCTGTTTCATTAAATCATCCACCCGGCGGTTGTTCTCGTCCACATGGATATTCTCATTCCACTCTATCCTTGCCACCAGTTCATTCTGGTCAATCTGCGGCATACGCTCTTTTTCCAATTACATAAAAAGAAACACACACAGTGGAAGGGTTGCCAGCGTGCCGGTCACACAAAGCTTTTTTATGTGAGAACACCCAGTCAATCCCTTTATCATAAAAGCTTTCCAGCCACTCATTTTTCAGCAGATTGTCAAAAAACGTCTGGAAAAGAAATCCCTTACTGCGGATACCGACCTTATAAAACAACAGATACAATACGGGCAGCAACATAATACCCGTAATATAAGATATCATCAATCCCACCCGTGATAGAAAAAAAGCCTGATCCATAAAAAATAGCTCCGGCTATGCCACTCATAAATATCAAAGGCACAAATACCGCAATGGTTGTAAGGGACGAACTGAGCATCGGTGTAATCATTTCCGTCGTGCCCACGGCACACGAACGTTTCAGAGAATACCCCCGTTCACGATACTGCGAAATATTTTCCGTTACAATAATGGCGCTGTCTATCATCATACCTACTGCCAGAATCAAGCCCGAAAGTGATATCACATTCAGCGACACATGACAGAAATAAAAGAAAAGAATGTGATTACAATAGAAGTAACCATGCTGATGCCGATAATCAACGGTGAACGGACATCCCCCAAAAACAGCACGGCTACAATAAAGATAAACAAGAAACCCAAAGATAGGTTCTGCTGCAAATTCGAAATGGTATAGTCCAGCAATTCCGTCTGATTACGGCTTACGCTGAATTCAATATCCGGATATAGAGAAGCAAATAATCGGTTGTTTCTTTCAGCTTCTCTTTCATGACATCCATATTTTCATCGCTCTGCTTGATAATGGCCAGCGTCACCGCCCTTTTTCCTCCGGCTACGGAACGTCCCATCTCTTTTTGCGAAACAATATCTACTTTGCAGAGCTCTTTCAACTGCATAATACGTTCCCCCTTGCGGATATAGATATTCTTCACATCCTCCGGGGTACGAAGCAGGGTAGCTATGCGAATATTATATTCATAATAACCATCCCTCACCAGCATACTTCCCGGCTCTACATTATTGGCGGAAAGTGTATTCTCTATATCCTCCACACTGATACCTGTCATGGCCAGTTTATCTTTATCAGGAACAATTTGCAAAAGCCTTCCGGGCACTCCGGTTATATCCGCCATAGCCACTTCGGGTAACTGTTCGATGCGGCGTTTCACCACATTCTCCGCCAATTCGCACAACTCCAGAAATTGTTGCTCGTCGGTTTCCTGATAAGCACCGTCGTTTTTCAAAGTCATATTGACATAAAGTACAGGAATATCCGTTGCACTTGCTTTGATAGCCTTGGGACGTGTCACTTCCTTGGGAAGACTGTTCATAGCGGCATCTATCTTCTCATTCACCTCTATAAATGCCAGGTCGGTATTCACTCCAAAGTCAAATTCCAGACGGATCACACCCGCCCCGTCACGGGTTTCACTTTTTATTTCTCTCAGTCCGGCCACTTGCAGCAACTGTCTGCGCACAGGGGTAACCACCGTATTCTCCAGTTCGCGTGCCGATGAATTCTCGCCCGTTACCTGTATGGTAATCTGCGGTATGGCAATATCGGGCAGCAAAGATACAGGCAGCGAAAAGTAGTCACCAACCCGACAATAAAACAGGCGGTAAAAGCCATCAGCACCGCAATGGGCCGTTGCAATAAGAACTTAACCATACCTTTAATTTTTTAATTACCCTCACCGGTGCTTCATGAGCCAGATTCACATTTCCGGTAGTTATCACCTCCATACCTTCTTCCAGTCCGTCTGTGACAGTATATTCCTCCATATTCTCCAATCCCGTATGCACATAGTTCCACATAGCTTTACCCTCTTTCAGTGTAAATACCACCTGTTTGCCGGAACGTAGTACAACCGCCGTTTTGGGGATAACCAGTTGTTCGCCCACAGAACGCTTCACGCTTACCCTTACATTCATGCCGTCGAACAATTTATTACTCCCGTTCACTCGCGCCTTTATCCGTACCATTCCATTCTCGTCCACCAGCGGATTAATCTCACTGATACTTCCCTGGCGCACCCCTGCTGCCGATGCATAAGGAGTAATCTCCACCTTATCCCCCACTTTCAGCAATGGCAGCTCATTTTCAAGTACGGTGAAATCCACCTCCATATTTCCGGCATTGATTACCCGGCAGAAAGGCTCGGAAGTTTTGGGCATATTATATCTCTTTTCAAAGAGGTTGGCAATCACTCCATCGAAAGGAGCAGTCAACGTAGCTTGTTCCATATCATATTGAGCAGTATTCATATTGAGCTTTGCTCTGCTCATACCCGCTTTTTACTTTTGCCAGTTCCAGCACATCAGCAGGTATCACCTTCAGATTATCGGGAGCATATCCTTGTCCTATCAACACATCCTGCATCTCCAGGGTAGCCTGTGCCAAACTATTTTTATTCTGTACCAACGTATTGTTCAACTTAAACAATCCATTGGCTATTTTTTGACCTTTCCGCACTATATCCCCGTTCTTTACCCAGATATTCGCCACCACTTCCGAGGTACGAAAATACAGGTCGGCATAATCCTGTGCCGTCACTTTCCCGTTACTGATCAATTCATGACTTGAAAACCTGCTTTTCAGCGGCATCACCGTCACCTCATTGGGTAAAGAAGGAACGAACTTGTTTCCATCCCCTTTCTTTTTCCCGTTGTTTCCTTTTTTTTCTCCCGAGCAGGCAGTGAAAGAAACGGCTAATAATAAGCCTGATGCAAATATGTGTAATTTCATGGTCATATTTTGTGATTATCTATAACAAATAAAACTTTTTATTTTGAAAAACTAATTTTTCGGGTACTTTTTTTAATAATTCCCGTGCTTTCCGTCTCATCTGCTTGATAGCGGTAGATTGAATTTTCGGTTCTTTCTCCAATACCGTCTGTACCATCCGCTCCAATTTGTCACACCGATAAAAAACGGATCCGCATATAGATTGGCCAAAGATAATAAGGATAAATCCTTCCGGGCAACCGATGGACAGCACGCATAAACCAATATTCCGCACTATCATAGTGCTTCATGTCCTGTTATTTTTCCCGATAATATTTAGTATCATGGGATCGCCACTCACTTTCAAGGCCTCTTTCAGTACCTTGTTAGACAGTTCGGGTTCATGCAGTTTTATGCAAGGCATGGCCATACTCAAACATAAAAGCGGGCATTTCCCTTTTCATTTTCTTTTTCTGAATTTTCAGCATAGCTTTTTCCACCGCTTTGCTGATAAGCTCCCGAGTGGTAAACATACGGCTTTTGGTCCATTGCTTACAAGCTTCTACAGTCTTGGATTTCTGCTGATATTTACAGAAACAGCCATAGCTTCCGATTAACAATAAACAGTAAATAAAATGCGAGGCCAAACTTTCTCTAAAGGAAGAACACGGATACCGCAAGCTAATACTAATATAATCAAAGCCGAAACAAACGCTGGAAATTGTAATGGATAAGAAGAAAACGCAAATACCGCTAAAGATAGCAATGCGCCGCATAGTCCATAGATGCCTTGTTTATGACCTATGTACATGCTCCCACCTAGTATCAACAACCCGATGCAAAGCACAGGTATTCCCCAGGCAATGGCTACTTGCAGATATTCATTGAAAACATATTCGGGAGCACCTGCCACAAGTTCCTCCGTTGCCGTATAATTTCCGGCTGCAAAATAATTCTCCTGCGCTTGTCCGTAAGCAGCCGGAACACTGTTCCATCTGCATCCTGTCCATGGGTGCTCACTGACAGCTTGGGCAGCAATTTTCCACATAAACAGACGGCCGTCTGCCGAATCCTTTTTCATTTGATAAATGCCACCCAATGCTATACCGCCCAAAATAAAGGTTACTATGGCAAAAGACACTGCCTGCTTACGATGATGCCTGATATAATGCTGAATTTCCATCTTATAGTGTATACCACAAACATAAATGGAAGAGACCGCTGCGGCTATCCCATGCCCGAGCGGCTCATTCCGGCAGGCCAACACACAAGAATCAATAGCATGACAGCTAAGCAACATAATAAGGTATGGTTTTCTTACCCTCTTTCCGCTTTAACCATTCATACAGGCAGATAGGGAATATCATGGCAAGGTAGCCTGAATAAGGACCGGGATTATAGAACGAACCGGTCAAGGCATAGAGGGAATGGTTGGAATAGGTAAATCCGTATACCTGGCGGATGCCCCAAACGGCTTCTATACCTCCGTATAGAATAAACACCCATGAAACGACAGCCGACAGACATTCCTTAATCCGTGCCGGAAAAAGAAATATCAACAGGGCAAAAGCTGCCGATGAAAGAACTCCACAGGCATACATCCACCGCCAGTCATCCGCCAAAATATCGGATGACAGTGAAGACGTACCACAACACACCACGCTGAGGCACAGGGCAACCGGTATGCCTGCCACCAATGCCATTCCATATTTCGACCATTTATTTTCCATCTCTACCACCAAACTTGTTTCCCGTCCTCGTATGTAAAAATCCGCTCTTCTTTCCCTTGAGTATGATTTTTTAACCACAATAAAGCGCCTTTAGGCACATCATCATAATGAAGTTTATTGTCGACTGCTAATTTTCGCCCTAAACTAATCCATTTCATATTCCAATAGAACAATTCATATTCATTATCGACACATATTTCATTACTATCATGTATTATTGCATTATTACTTCCATAATATGGGTATTTACGGTAAAGTATAATACTTTCTTTTTCTGTACTAGCACACAGCTCTTTTATGGTTCCATCTTCTAAAAGAATTATAGGAAACCCTATAGGTTTATTATTCAACCGCCCATTTTGGCTGATAAATGCTAAGAAAACGATCCCCTTTCCTTCGTTTAAATAAGTTCTTATTTGATTATCTCCCCATAAAATTCCTCTCCCGACTGATTCAAACAAAACACTTCCATTCATCACCTTTGATAAAGCAACAGGAACCCAGTCATGATTATTAAAAGTACAAAGACTGATTAATTGTTTATCTTTCTGTGAAGGCACTCTAAAGGTTAAATCAGAAAGAGGCA
>ENA-OQAL01000370-OQAL01000370.1-human-gut-metagenome-genome-assembly--contig:-NODE-370-length-10749-cov-1.702787_pt1 | contig 10749 bp, 14 predicted proteins | sample MGYA00242491_ERZ504519 | MGnify/ENA primary metagenome ERZ504519 (study PRJEB26092, sample SAMD00036260) | human gut metagenome | host: Homo sapiens | study: EMG produced TPA metagenomics assembly of... | reverse complement strand
CTCTACCAGCCGTTTCATCACAAAGGGCTTAAACAGCTCGATAGCCATTTCCTTCGGCAGACCGCACTGGTGCATCTTCAATTCCGGGCCAACCACGATTACGGAACGGCCGGAGTAGTCAACACGCTTGCCCAGCAGGTTCTGACGGAAGCGACCCTGCTTACCTTTCAGCATATCGGACAGGGACTTCAGCGGACGGTTGTTGGGACCGGTGACCGGACGGCCGCGGCGGCCGTTGTCGATCAGGCGTCCACAGACTCCTGGAGCATACGCTTTTCGTTGCGCACGATAATATCCGGTGCGCCCAACTCCAGCAGCTTCTTCAGACGGTTGTTTCGGTTGATAACGCGGCGATACAGGTCGTTCAGATCAGAGGTGGCAAAACGGCCGCCGTCCAGCTGAACCATGGGGCGAATATCCGGGGGGATTACCGGGATGGCATCCAGGATCATCCACTCCAGCTTATTGCCGCTCTGATAGAATGCATTGACCACATCCAGGCGCTTGAGCAGACGCACACGCTTTTGACCGGTAGCAGTCTCCAGCTCCTCGGTCAGCTCATCCCGCAGGGCTTTCACATCAATGTCTTGCAGCAGCTTTTTGATGGCCTCGGCGCCCATGCCGGCCTCAAAGTCGTCCTCATAGCGCTCGCGCATTTCTGCATATTCTTTTTCGTTAAGGATCTGCATTTTCTCCAGCGGGGTGTCGCCGGGATCCGTTACGATATACAGTGCAAAGTACAGCACCTTCTCCAAATAACGGGGGCTCAGATCCAGTACCAGCCCAAGGCGGCTGGGAATGCCCTTAAAATACCAAATGTGAGACACGGGAGCCGCAAGTTCAATATGACCCATACGCTCACGGCGCACCTTGGCCCGGGTGATCTCTACGCCGCAGCGCTCGCAGACCTTGCCCTTATAGCGTACTCTCTTATATTTGCCGCAGTGGCACTCCCAGTCCTTCATGGGGCCGAAAATGCGCTCGCAGAACAAACCCGTCCCGCTCCTGGCTTCAGCGTTCTGTAATTAATGGGTCTCCGGCTTGGTGACCTCGCCGTAGGACCACTCCCGAATCTGCTCGGGAGACGCCAGACCGATTTTGATCGAGCTGAATTCGTTTTCTTTATTCTCCATCATGGAAGCACTCCTTTATATATAATGTAGTGTCGGAATGGCGTTTACGCGTCGGCCCCGTCGTCCGAATCGTCGTCCAGGGCGTTGCAAACAAATCTGCAAACGAATCCGCTGCGTCTGCGCCTGCTTCCTCGCCGGCTTCTTCCGCATTCTCAATGCCAAAGCCCTCGCTGCCCTCGTCAAAGTCATTGACGGTGGTGAACGCCTTGTCATCAATAGGCTGAATGCCGGTGCCATCGTCCAGATCCTGCTTGAGCTCTACTTCCTCGCCGTTGGCGTCATACACACGAGTATCCAGACCCAGTGCCTGCAGCTCCTTAAACAGAACCTTGAAGGATTCCGGCGTGCCTGCCTTGGGGATATTCTCGCCCTTAACAATGGCCTCATAAGCCTTCACACGACCCACAACATCATCGGACTTCACCGTCATGATCTCTTGCAGGGTGTAAGCAGCGCCGTATGCCTCCAGTGCCCAAACCTCCATCTCACCGAAACGCTGGCCGCCGAACTGGGCTTTACCACCCAAAGGCTGCTGGGTGACCAGGCTGTAAGGGCCGGTGGAACGGGCATGAATCTTATCATCTACAGGTGATGGAGCTTCAGGTAATACATGTAGCCCACGGTCACCGGGGTTATCAAACTTTTCGCCTGTACGGCCGTCGGTCAGGGTAGTCTTACCGTCCTCACGCAGACCGGCCAATTTCAGGCACTCACGAATGTCGTCCTCATGGGCACCGTCAAATACGGGGGTCATCATCTTCCAGCCCAGTGCCATAGCGGCATAGCCCAGATGCACCTCCAGCACCTGACCGATGTTCATACGAGAAGGTACGCCCAAGGGGTTCAATACAATATCCAACGGGCGACCGTCCGGCAGGAACGGCATATCCTCCTGGGGCAGTACCCGGGACACAACGCCCTTGTTACCGTGACGACCGGCCATCTTATCACCGGCCTGGATTTTACGCTTCTGGGCGATATAAACGCGAACCACTTTATTCACGCCGGGGCTCATTTCATCGCTGTTGGCACGGGTGAACACCTTAACATCCACCACAATACCATACTCGCCATGGGGCACACGCATGGAGGTGTCACGCACTTCGCGGGCCTTCTCGCCGAAGATGGCACGCAGCAGCCGCTCCTCTGCGGTCAGCTCCGTCTCGCCCTTGGGGGTCACTTTACCCACCAAAATATCGCCGCTGTGTACCTCGCGCCGATGCGGATAATACCGTCCTCGTCCAGATCCTTCAGCGCGTCCTCGCCCACATTGGGAATATCACGGGTGATCTCCTCCGGACCCAGCTTGGTGTCTCTGGACTCCACCTCGTGCTCCTCAATGTGAATGGAAGTATAAACATCGTCCCGCACGATCTTCTCGTTGATCAATACGGCGTCCTCGTAGTTGTAGCCTTCCCAGGTCATAAAGCCGATCAGGGCGTCTTACCCAGAGAAACCTCACCATTGCAGGTGGCGGGACCGTCGGCGATCACCTGGCCGTCCTCTACCTGCTGGTGCAGGGAGACGATGGGCCGCTGGTTGATACAGGTGCCCTGGTTGGAGCCGCTGAACTTTACCAACTCGTAATGGTCGATCTCACCGGAAGCGGTCTTAATATCAATGGTGCGAGCGTCTACGGCGCACACGGTGCCGCCACGCTTGGCAATGACCACCACGCCGGAGTCGTAAGCTGCCTTATACTCCATACCGGTACCCACCACCGGGGCCTCGGTCTTTAGCAACGGCACAGCCTGGCGCTGCATGTTGGCGCCCATCAGTGCGCGGTTGGCGTCGTCGTTCTCCAAAAACGGAATCATAGCCGTAGCTACGGATACAACCATCTTGGGGGATACATCCATGTAATCCACCCGCTCCGGGGGCAGAGTCAGGAACTCGTCCCGATGGCGGCAGGTAACACGGCGGTTGGTGAAGTGACCTTCCTCGTCCAGAGGCTCGTTGGCCTGGGCCACAACGAACTCGTCCTCCACATCGGCGGTCATGTAGACCACCTCATCGGTGACCACACCGGTCTCTTTGTCCACCTTACGGTACGGTGCCTCAATGAAGCCGTACTCATTCAGCCGGCTATAGCAAGCCAAATAAGAGATCAGGCCGATGTTGGGACCTTCGGGAGTCTCAATGGGGCACATTCTGCCGTAATGGGTATAGTGTACATCTCGCACCTCAAACCCGGCGCGGTCACGGGACAGACCGCCGGGGCCCAGTGCGGACAGACGGCGCTTATGGGTCAGCTCCGCCAAGGGGTTGTTCTGGTCCATGAACTGGGACAACGGAGAGGAGCCGAAGAACTCACGAATGGCAGCCACCACCGGGCGAATGTTAATCAGTGCCTGGGGGGTAATGGCGTCCTCGTCGTCCTGTGCCTGCAAGGTCATACGCTCACGAATCACGCGCTCCATACGGGTAAAGCCGATACGGAACTGGTTTTGCAGCAACTCGCCTACCGCGCGGATACGACGATTGCCAAGGTGGTCAATGTCGTCTGTGGTGCCTACACCGCAAGCCAGGTTGCAGAGATAAGACACGGTAGCAAAAATATCGTCTGTGGTAATGTGCTTGGGCACCAGGTCGTCCTGCTTAATGCGGATCTCCTCTTTCAGTGCCTCTTCATCATCGCCGCACTTCTCCAGGATCTCTGCCAGCACAGCATAGCTGACCTTTTCGCGGATACCCAGAGGGGTGCAGTCAAAGTCCACATATTTCTTGATATCGACCATGCCGTTGGACACAACTTTTACCTTGTTGCCGTCCACATCGACAAATGCAAACATAACACCTGCATCCTCGATCTCCATGGCCTTGATCTTGTCGATCTTCTCACCGGCGTCTGCCAGGAACTCACCCTGGGGAGAGATCACCGGTTCTGCCAGGATCTGGCCGTTCAGGCGGTCAGCCATACCCAGCTTTTTGTTATACTTGTAGCGACCCACTCGGGACAGATCGTACCGGTGCGGGTCAAAGAACAGGCCATCCAAGTGAGCCTGTGCCGTCTCCAAAGTGGGCGGCTCGCCGGGACGCAGGCGCTTGTACACCTCCAGGAGTGCCTCCTCCTGGTTCTTGGTGGTGTCCTTCTCAATGGTGGCCACCAGGCGCTCATCCTCACCGAAATAGTCAATGATCTCATGATCGAGACCCAGACCCAACGCACGCAGGAAAGTGGTGATAAAGATCTTGCGGTTTTTATCAATACGCACATAGAACAGGTCGTTGGCGTCTGTCTCATACTCCAGCCATGCGCCCCGGTTGGGGATCACGGTGTTGGTATACAATTCCTTACCGGTCTTGTCATGGTCCATGTGGTAATACACGCCGGGGGAACGCACCAGCTGAGACACAATACAGCGCTCTGCACCGTTGATTACAAAAGTGCCGGCATCCGTCATCAGCGGGAAGTCGCCCATGAAGATGATGTTCTCCTTCACCTCACCGGTCTCTTTGTTCTGCAAGCGAGCACGGACCTTCAGCGGTTTGGCGTAAGTCACATCCCTTGCCTTACACTGGGCAATGGTGTACTTGGGGTCCTCGTCCATGGTGTAGTCGATAAAGTCCAGCACCAGATTGCCTGTATAATCCGTGATGGAACCAATGTCGCGGAACACCTCTTCCAAACCTTCATCCAGGAACCACTGATACGACTTCTTTTGCACTTCAATGAGGTTGGGCATTTGCATCACTTCATTGATCTTTGCAAAACTCTTTTCGTGTTGTGGTGCCGAGCTGCACGTCTTTCACGTTCAACATAAAAGGGGTCACTCCAATCTTTTTTTCTCAGAAAAAGTCGAAATCCAGCGCCGATCCGCTGCCGCGGGCCAAAGTTTTTCGCACGGCCCGGCAGGGGCGCGCATATACTCGTGCGCATAAATTTCCACTTTTAATCGTGCATATAATATAGACGAACAAGCCCGGAAAGTCAACAATTTATTTTTATATAAATTCCACAAAATGAAAAACTTTTTGATACACGCCACCGTGTGCTTCTTGTTTTTCGTCACTTTGCACAAGAATTTTTCAAAAATTCTACAAATCGGAGCGCTAAAAATTGATTTCTTCTCTCCCCTTATGGTATAATAGACGGCAAGAAAATCAACTGGAGCGAACCATGAAACAAAACTGTAAGCGTATCTCTTCTCTGCTGCTGTGCGCCGCTTTGGTGTGCACCCTGTTGCCGGTTGCGGCGGACGGAACAAGCAGCTGGATATTATCTACCCCATCACCGGCAATATCACCAGCTTTGACCCTCAGGTGGCTGCCACCCAGGATGAATACCTGATCGCGGAGAATTGCTATGAGGGGCTGGTGCGTGTGGAGGACGACGGCACGGTCAAACCGGCTGTGGCTGCGGACTGGACAGTGAGCACCGACCAAAAAGACCTACACCTTCCATCTGCGCCAGGGACTGAAGTGGCACCTGACGGACGCGGTAACCGAGCGTATGGGCAAGAACTGGGATCCGGACATTACCGCCCATGATTTTGTTTTTGCGCTTCAGCGCGCCGTATCACCCCAGACCGCCTGTCCCCTGTATCCTGCCCTGTCCGGCATTGCCGGTGCGCAGCAGGTGTACACCAAACAGAAGAGCGCCTCTGCGCTGCAAGTAAAGGCCACGGACGATTATACCTTAGTGATCACCTTACGCACCCCGGACGCCGGGTTCTTTTTCTACCCTGTCCGGCGCAGCAGCCATGCCCTGCAATAAAGAATTCTTTACCGCCACCAAGGGCCGCTACGGCCTGGGCACGGAGTATTCTCTCTTTAACGGCCAATTTTATGTAAAGAATCAACTGGACACCTCTTATACCCTGAACAAAATCAGGAATACAAGGGCGCAAACCCCACGAAGGTGGACAATATCACCCTGAATATCAAGGACGAAAACAGCAAGGTACCGGAGAAGTTGGAAAGCGGCTACTACGACGCCGCCTTTCTCACCGGCAGTGAGTACGGCACCCTGAAAAAGAAGGACGACCTGACCGCTATCCCCTATGCCAACACCACCTGGGCGTTTTTGCTTAACACCAACCAAGGTAGCCTATCCAATGAAAAAATGCGCCGAGCCCATCTGCCTGAGCCTGTCCGCCCGCAGATACAAAACAGCAAGTATCTGCAGGCGTCCACCGGCATTACCCCGCCCAGTACCACGGTAGACGGCGGCACGGTGACCACCGCCAAAAGCAGCCTGGGTGCCTGCCAGGGACGCTGCCCGGGCCCAAGCCCTGTGGAAAGCCGGGTTGGAGGAGACCGGGCTGACCACCGTAGCGCTGACAGTCATTACCACCCCGGAGATGGACGCTTACGCCAAGCGCTGGTACAGGGAGTGCAAAGCAGCTTGGGCACCGTGACCACCTACGGCAACGGCACCGGCATTGCCTTTTCCCTAAAGATTGAAACCATGACCAAAGCGGAGATGGAGAGCCAGATGGCCGCAGGCACCTACGACATTGCCCTGTACCCTATGGAGGCCGCCAGCCAAAGCCCGGTGACCTTCCTGTCCGACCTGCTCTCCACTAACTATATGAAGCTGCAAAGCGATAAAATCGAACGGGCGCTGACAGTGGCCAAGAACGCCACGGCCGGCACGGCCACCGCCGCCTGCCGAGCCTGCGAGCAGGCGCTGATTCAAACCGGCGCCGTGCTACCGGTATTCTATGAATCTGCCTACTATGTGATGGCCGGAGGCGTCAGCGGCGTTCAGTTCCACCCAGGCAGCGGGAGGGTCTCCTTTGTTGAAGCGGTCAGAACATAATAAGCGGTACGCTATGGTCTTTTGGGTACTCAGCGTGGTGTGTATGGGTGTAATCTTCTACCTGTCCTCCCGCACAGCGGACCAATCCAGCCGCGAGAGCGGCGCTGTACTGGCCTGGCTCACCCGCCTGCTGGGCGATGGTCGGCTCACAGACTTTTTGGTACGCAAATCCGCACACTTTTTTGGAATACACCGGGCTGTGCCTGCTGCTGAGCTTTGCCTGCGCAGCCACCTGGGGACGCCGGTACACCGCCGTCAGCCTGCCCATTGCCAGTCTGTATGCCATCACCGACGAGGTGCACCAGCGCTTTGTGCCCGGGCGTTCCTGCCAGGCGGCAGACTGGGCCATTGACACCGCCGGTGCAGCCCTTGGACTGCTGTGCGCCGGGGTGCTGCTGTGGCTTTGGCTGCGCTATCGTACCAAAAAGGCGCGACAAGAATTGACATTGCCGCCAAATCGTATATAATATAGGACATATTCTTAAAATTAAGAGCGAGGAAACAACATGAATGTATTGATTTACGACACGGAAGAACAGATCGGCATTGCAGCCGGTAACTATATGTGCGGCCAGGTGCTGGCAAAGCCCAACTCCGTACTGGGTTTGGCCACCGGCTCCACACCGCTGAAGCCCTACAACCACATGATCCGCCTGTATGAACAGGGGGCAGTGGACTTCTCCAAGGTGACCACTTTTAACCTGGACGAATACTGCAAGCTGGATGTGGAAGACAAAAATTCCTACCACTCCTTTATGCACGAAAATCTGTTTGACCACATCAATATCCCGGAGGAGCGCATTCACTTTTTGGACGGCAACGCAGCGGACTTAGATGCCGAGTGCAAGCAGTACGAGGAGAGCATTCGCGCTGCCGGCGGCATTGATATTCAGCTGCTGGGTATCGGCTCCAACGGCCACATTGCCTTTAACGAGCCCAGCGACTCCTTCCAGCGGTGGACCCATGTGGTGTCCCTTAAGGAGAGCACCATTCAGGACAACAGCCGCTTCTTTAACACCATTGAGGAGGTGCCAACCCAAGCACTGACCATGGGCATTGGCTCCATTATGCAGGCCAAGCGCATTCTGATCATCGCCCTGGGCGAGCACAAGGCCAAAGCCATCAAGCAGGTAATCTCCGGCAATGTGACCCCCGGAATGCCCCGCCTCTGTGTTGCAGTTCCATACGGATGTAACGCTGATGCTGGATCGGGGCGCCGCTTCCCTGCTGTAACATTTTGAAATCAGGTGATCAAGTATGAATAAAGGGATCAAAGCAGCGCTGGCGCTGGGTCTGTGCTGCGTTACTGCTGCCGGGGCTGTTTGGCTGCAGCAAGGCTGCCCCGAAGGAGACCACCCAGCCCGCCACGGTCGCTGACCGGCCTGCTGCCGCCACGGCAGACACCACGGTGCCGGAGAGCACCACAAATGCTTCTACCGACACCACCACAAACCGGCAGAAACCACCACCAAAAAGGCAAAAGAGGACAGCGGAAGCGCCTACACCGTCAACCAGGCGCTGGACGCCCTGACCAACTACTACGGCAAGGGCTACGATGTGAACGGCACCGTGTCTGAGGGCAACAACTACTATTTTGCCGTTTATAAAAACAAGAAGAAGTACGCCTCCGTCAAAGTCAATATGCAGACCGGCGATGCGGTAGAAACCCGCACCAAGGACGGCGAGACGGCCAACTTCAATGTATTTGTATAAGGAGGCTCCTATGGATAAGGAAAAGTTTTATATCACCACGCCCATTTACTACCCCTCCGGCAATCCCCCACATCGGGCACTGCTACACCACCGTGGCCTGCGACTCCATCGCCCCGCTTTCGGCGCATGCAGGGGGTATGATGTGCTCTTTCTCACCGGTACGGACGAGCACGGTCTGAAAATTGAGCAAAAGGCCGCCGAGAAGGGCGTGACCCCCAAGGCGTATGTGGACGAGATCGTAGCCATCTTTAAGAAGCTGTGGTCCTACATGAACATCACGCTATGACCGCTACATTCGCACCACCGACGATTACCATGTAGAGACGGTTCAGAAGATCTTTAAGGAGCTGTACGACCGGGGCTATATTTACAAGGGCGAGTACAAAGGCAAATACTGCACCCCCTGCGAGAGCTTTTGGACGGAAAGCCAGCTGGTGGACGGGCAAGTGCCCGGAATGCGGCCGTGCGGTCACCGAGGCCGCTGAGGAAGCCTATTTCTTTAAGCTGTCCCCCTTTGCCCGACCGGATCGAAAGCTGCTGTTGGAGACGGATTATTTGCAGCCTAAAGCCGCGCGGTAGAACTGGTCAACAACTTTATCAAGCCCGGTTTGGAAGATCTGTGCGTGTCCCGCACATCCTTTACCTGGGGCATTCCCGTCACCTTTGACCCGGGTCATGTGGTTTATGTGTGGGTAGACGCCCTATCCAACTACATCAGCGCCCTGGGCTACCTGAATGACAAGTATGACGACTTTTGACCGCTATTGGCCCGCCGATGTGCACATGGTGGCTAAAGATATTATGCGCTTCCACGCCATTATTTGGCCCGCCATGCTGATGGCGCTGGATCTGCCGCTGCCCAAGCACTTGGCAGTACACGGCTGGATCACCTTTAATGGTCAAAAGATGAGCAAATCCATCGGCAATGTGGTAGACCCGCTGGTGCTGGGCGAGCGCTACGGCGCAGATGCCATTCGCTACCACATTCTGCGAGAGATGGCGCTGGGCGCAGACAGCTCTTTTTCTAACGAAATTATGATCAACCGCATTAACGCGGACTTAGCTAACGATCTGGGCAACCTGGTGTCCCGCACCGTGGCTATGGCAGAGAAATACTTTGGCGGCACCTTGCCCGGAATGCAGAGAAGCAGACGAAGAACTGGACGCCTCTCTCATTGACCCCGGCACTGGAGCTGCGGGATAAAGTGGCTGCCTACATGGACCAGACCCAGCTGAACAACGCCCTGGCAGAGATCTTCAAAGTGATCTCCAGAGCCAACAAGTATATTGACGAAACCACCCCCTGGATCCTGGGCAAGGACGAGAGCCGCAAGGCTCGGCTGGCCAGCGTGCTGTACAACCTGCTGGAGGTGATTCGGATCACCACCACCCTGCTGTCCTGCTTTATGCCCACCTCTATGCCCAAGGCCTGGGCGCAGATCGGCGCTACCGAGAACCTGATCACCTATGAGAACGCTGCCAAATTCGGCGTGCTCCCTGCCAATGTAACGGTGCACAAGGGCAACGCTCTGTTCCCCCGCATTGACACAGACAAGGAGATCGACGAACTGAATGCCTTAATTAAAGCCCAAATGGAGAAGGCCACCGCTGCCCTGCAGCCTAAGGCAGAGATGCCCGGTGTGGCGCAGATTGCCTTTGACGACTTTAGCAAGGTAGAGCTGCGCGTGGCAGAGATCACCGACTGCGAACCCATTAAGCGGGCAAAGAAGTTGCTAAAACTGCAAGTGAATGACGGCGACGGCAGCCGTCAGATCGTCAGCGGCATTGCCCCCTGGTACAAGCCGGAGGACCTGATCGGTAAAAAAGTGGTGATCGTTGCCAACTTAAAACCTGCCAAGCTGTGCGGCGAGATGAGCAACGGTATGCTTCTGGCCGGCGATGTAGGCGATCATGATGTGCAGGTGCTGTTTGTGGACGGTATGCCCGCCGGCACCAAGATCCGCTAAAAAATCACAAAAGAGCGAGCAGTCTGCGGACCGGTCGCTCTTTTTTATAAAGGATTCGATTTAATGAAAAACGCTCCGATTTTTGACACCCACGCCCATTATGACGATCCTCATTTGACCCGGATCGGGAGCAGCTGCTCCGCCGGCTGCCCGACCTAGGCGTGGTGGGTGT
>ENA-OQAL01000369-OQAL01000369.1-human-gut-metagenome-genome-assembly--contig:-NODE-369-length-10765-cov-1.596165_pt1 | contig 10765 bp, 13 predicted proteins | sample MGYA00242491_ERZ504519 | MGnify/ENA primary metagenome ERZ504519 (study PRJEB26092, sample SAMD00036260) | human gut metagenome | host: Homo sapiens | study: EMG produced TPA metagenomics assembly of... | reverse complement strand
CGCTCAACGACATCAACGTGATCCAGCAAGCGATCCTGCAGACGATTCAGTTGGTGCTGCCGGTGCCGTTCTTGGCCGTCGCGGGCATCATCTTTGCCTGGTTTATCGATCCTGCCATGGGCACGCTGCTGGGCGTGGTCGTTGCGATCGTGCTGGTGGCGGCGGTCTTTACGGTGGCTAACGCCGCGCCGATTTTTATGCGCCTTCAGAGCTTTATCGACCGCATGAACGTGGTGCTGCGTGAGAACATCGTGGGCGTGCGCGTCATCCGCGCATTTAACAAGGAGCGCCACGAGGAGCAGCGCCTGGACGAGGTGTTTAGCGATTACGCGGCCAATGCCATCAAGGTCAACCACCTGTTTGTGGGTCTCGACAGCTCCAGCTTCTTTTTGATGAACATCGCCGAGGTGGCGGTGCTGTGGGTGGGCGGCAACCGCGTGGGCGTCCATGCCATGCAAATCGGCAGCATCTCGGCCGTGCTGGAGTACGCGATCCTGATCCTGTTCTTTGTGATGATGGCGCAGATGGTGGTGCTGACGCTCCCGCGCGCCGCGGCGTGTCTCAACCGCGCGCAGCAGGTGCTCGAAATCGAGCCGAGCATTGTGGACGGCAAGGCTACGCTGGGCGACGGGGCGCTGAGTCCGCAGACGGCGCCGACGTGGTGGCCGTGTTCGACCACATGTCGTTCCGTTTTGACGATGCCGACGAGGACACCTGTGCAACCTGAGTTTTGCCTGCCGCCGCGGACAGACGACCGCGATCGTGGGCTCAACGGGCTCGGGCAAGTCAACGGTGGCCAAACTCTTGCTTCGCTTCCACGATGCCACGAAGGGCGCCATTCGCCTGAACGGCGTCGATCTGCGCGACCTTTCGCAAGACGACATCCGCGGGCGTATCGCCTATGTGCCGCAGAAGGCATGGCTGTTCTCGGGTACCGTGGCAAGCAATCTGCGCTTTGGTAACGAGGGTGCGACCGAGGCTGACATGCTCCATGCGCTCCAGGTTGCCCAGAGCACCTTTGTGCTCGACCAGCCCCAGGGGCTCGATACGCCGGTGGCGCAGGGCGGTACGAACTTTTCGGGCGGCCAGCGCCAGCGCCTGGCCATCGCCCGTGCGCTCATGAAGCACGCTGATCTGTATATCTTCGACGATAGCTTTTCGGCCCTGGACTTTAAGACCGATGCGGCACTGCGCCATGCGCTGCAGGACGAGACGTGCGATGCCGCGGTGCTCATCATCGCCCAGCGCATCTCGACTATTTTGCATGCCGATCAGATCGTGGTGCTCAAGGACGGCGAGATCGTGGGCCTGGGCACGCACGACGAGCTCATGGAAACCTGCGAGGTGTACCGCGCTATCGCGGAATCGCAGATGAAGGGAGGTGAGTAGCATGACCGAGGAGCTCAAGAAGCAGGGCATCGCCGATGACGCCGCGGTTGCAGAGACAGTCGAGGAGGCGGGCGCACGCCCGGCCTGGACGAAGCCGCCAAGGCGGCGGAGCGCGAGGCTCGCCGCCAGGCACTCTACGAGGAAAACGAGCGCGCCGAGGACGAGCGCGCCCGCGCCGAGGCGGAGCGCATGCGCGACGTGACGACGAGGACGAGGACGAGGCGCCCCGCGACACCTGGGCGACGGTGCGCCGCCTGTGGAGCGAGGCCGCCGGCGACCATTGGCGCTTCTATATCGTGTTCGCGAGCATCGTGTTCTATGTCGTCTTTAACACCGCGGCGCCGGCTTACAGCGCCCGCGTGATCGATGAGCTGTGGGGGCATATGAAGCTGGCGTTTGCCAACAACACTACCTTCAGCATTACCTGGGAGAACTGCGGCAGGACCATCTTCATCTACTTTATGATTTGGACCGCCGCCGCCTCGTTCTACGCACTCCAGAGCTTTTTGATGTCGAGCGTTGCCGAGCGCCTCAACCTGCGTCTACGCAACCGCATCGCTCAAAAGCTCAACCGTCTGCCGCTTGCCTACTTTGACGCGCATCGTCCCGGCGAGGTCGTCAGCCGTGCGACCAACGACTTGGACAAGATGTCCGAGAGCATGCAGCGCGGCCTGCTGCAGCTTCTGGTGTCGATCGGTACCGTGGTGGGCGCCGTGAGCGTGATGTTCGTGTTTAGCGTGCCGCTCACGCTCGTCTTTTTGTTCTTTACGGCGCTTTCGCTGTTGGTGACGAAGGTCGTGTCGCGCCGCACGCACGATGTGACGGGCGAGCGCCAGGAGTGGGTGTCCAAGATTACGAGCGCGGTCGAGGAAGGCTACTCGGGTCGTCTGGTGATTCGTGCGTTTAACCGCGAGCGCCAGAGCTCTGCCGAGGTACACGAGGCTTCGAAGGAGCTGGCGCGCGTGAGCACCAAGGCTGACTTTATGATTAACGCCGTCGGCCCCGCGGTGCGCTTTATCGGCCGTTTGGCGCAGATCGTGATTGCACTGGTGGGCTGCAGCATGCTGGTTGCCGGTCACATGACCGTCGGCGTGTTCCAGGCGTTCTTCCAGTTTATCTACGAGGCGTCCGAACCCATGACGCAGTTGTCGTTTACCTTTAACTCGCTGCAGAGCGCGCTGGCGAGCGCAGAGCGCGTGTTCGACCTGCTCGATGAGCCCGAGATGGAGGCCGATCCGTTGCCGGCGGCCGCCGCCAAGCTGCCGGGCAAGGTGGAGGGCCGTGTTGCCTTTGAACACGTGCGCTTTGGCTATTCGCCCGACAAGCCGCTTATGCGCGACGTGTCGTTTACCGCCGAGCCGGGTCAGAAGATCGCCGTGGTGGGAACCACGGGTGCGGGTAAGACCACGCTCATAAACCTGCTCATGCGTTTCTACGAGATCGACGGTGGACGCATTACGCTCGACGGCGTGGACACGAGCCGTATGGACCGCGGCGAGCTGCGCCAGCAGTTTGGCATGGTGTTGCAGGACGCCTGGCTATTCGATGGCACGATTGCCGAAAACATCGCCTACGGCTGTCCTGAGGCGACGCGCGACGAGATCGTGGCGGCTGCACGCGCCGCGCAAGTCGACTTCTTTGTGCGCACCATGCCGCAGGGCTACGACACACATGTGGCCAATGATGCCGAAAGCATCAGTCAGGGCCAACGTCAGCTGCTGACCATCGCGCGCGTACTGCTCAACAACCCGGCGATCCTCATCCTGGACGAGGCGACGTCGAGCGTGGACACGCGCACCGAGCTCGCCATCGGCCGCGCCATGGACGCGCTCATGCGCGGGCGCACGAGCTTTGTGATCGCGCACCGTCTGTCGACGATCGTCGATGCCGATCTCATCCTGGTCATGGATCACGGCAATATCATCGAGCAGGGTACGCACAAGGAGCTGCTGGCTGCCGAGGGCGCTTATGCCGATCTCTATCTGAGCCAGTTCGCATAAGGTGACAAAGGGGCAGTCCCGCATGTCACATCGAAAAGAAGGCGCGCCGGGGGCGGATTCCCTGGCGCGCTTTTGTGTTGGCGTTCATGCTGTAGCGGTTGCCCGCGGCCCTAACGCTCGTCCACGAGCTTGGCGACGAGGGCTTTTGAGCTCGGCCACCTCTCGCTCGAGCTCTTTTAACGCGGCGGGCGTTCTCGGTGATGCCCTGGCGGTTGAGTGCGGACTGCTCGGCGGCGTCGTCGGGCATGTACTCGCGATGCTGCTTGGCATCGAAGCTCTCCTCGAACACGCGGCAGCCGTTGCGCTTGATGATGCGTCCCGGCACGCCCACGACGGTGCAGTTGTCGGGCACGTCCTTGACGACAACCGAGTTGCCGCCGATCTTGACGTTTGTTGCCGATGCGAATGTTGCCGAGCACCTTGGCACCCGTGCCCACGGTGACGTTATCGCCCAGGGTGGGGTGGCGTTTGCCGGTCTCGTTGCCGGTGCGCCGAGCATAACGCCCTGGTAAAGCACACAGTTGTCGCCCACGACGGTGGTCTCGCCGATGACGACGCCCATGGCGTGGTCGATAAAGAAGTGCTTGCCGATCTGTGCGGCGGGATGAATCTCGCGCCGGTGATGTGGCGGGTGATTTGCGAGAGCACGCGGGCGAGCGAGCGATGACCGTGCTCCCAGAGCCAGTGCTCGGGCACGTGGTTCCACTTGGCGTGCAGGCCAGGATAGGAAAGGAAGATGACTAGACCGTTTTGCGCGGCGGGATCCTGCGCTTGGACGGTCTTGATGTCCTCGCGAATGGTATTGATAAAGCTCACCGGCCGCCCTCCCTTAGCGCCATGGCAATGCGATTCAATAAAGTATAGCGATTCGCTAGGGATTAGGAAGGATAATCTTGACGGTATTGCACGACAGGTGTCAGTTATGCAAACTTGCTGGTAATGGGGTCATGCTTTTGTGGGGTTGCGCACGAGGGGCGCCGCAACCGTATACTGGTCAACTTGGACGTATCCGCGCCCACAACTGAGAGGTTTTACTTCATGGGTTTCATCAATTTTATTGCCGAGCTGCTCAAGGATCCGCGCACCGCGATTGCCAGCTGGATCGCCGCCGGCCCGCTTATGGCCTACGGCTGCGTGTTCCTGATCATCTTTATCGAGACGGGCGTGGTGTTCTTCCCCGTTCCTTCCCCGGCGATTCGCTGCTGTTTGCCTCGGGCTTCTTTGCCCACAACGGCGGCTTTAACATCGTGGCACTTCTGGCCACCGCATGGGCCGCAGCCATTCTGGGCGATCAGTGCAACTTTATGATCGGCCACTTCTTTGGCAAAAGATCATCGCCTCGGGCAAGGTAAAGGCCATGACGCCCGAGCGCATCAAAAAGTCCGAGGATTTCTTGGACAAGTGGGGTCACCTGGCCATCTTCCTGGGTCGCTTCTTCCCGTTTATCCGCACTTTTGTGCCCTTTATCGCCGGCATGGGCGGCATGCACTGGCGCACCTTTGTCGTCTTTAACGTGCTAGGCGGCATTACCTGGTCGACGGTCTTTACGCTGCTGGGCTACTTCTTTGGCGGCATTCCCTTTGTGCAGGAGCACTTTGAGTTGCTGATTATCGGCATCGTCGCCGTGTCGATCATCCCGACCGTGGTTGGCTTGGTTAAGGCTAAGCTGGGCAAATAGAACGCCTGGCTCGAGCCGGCGCACAAATCATGTCGTTGAGGCCCGCCACCGTAACGGTGACGGGCCTCTTTGGCTTCGGTCAAATGAAAATACTTTAGTTAGTTAAAGAAAAACGTTTTTATCCGACGCGCGTGCGGAGTACAATCTCGTGCATGCGAATCGACGTGCCATCGGCTTTGATGCCGTTCGCGTGTCCCGTCCGGCTCTACGCTCCGGGCGTGCGACGTTGCGACGCGGTCGGCCTCGGTCCTTGCGTGCGGGTTCGCGAGTTTGCAACTGCGTATGTAAGGAGCGACATATGACTGTCGAGAAGAAGGATATCGATTGGGGCAGCCTCGGCTTTGGCTACATGAAGACCGATTACAGCTACGAGGCTCATTGGAAGGATGGCGAGTGGGACGAGGGCGGCCTGACCACCGACCACACCCTGCATGTCTCCGAGTGCGGCGGTATCTTCCATTACTGCCAGGAGGTCTTTGAGGGCCTGAAGGCCTACACCGCCGAGGACGGCAGCATCGTCTGCTTCCGTCCCGACATGAACGCTGAGCGTATGTATAACTCTGCCCAGCGCCTCGAGATGCCCCCGTTCCCCAAGGACAAGTTCGTTGAGGCCGTCAAGCAGGTCGTTTCTGCCAACGCCGCCTGGGTTCCGCCCTTCGGCTCCGGCGCGACCCTGTACGTGCGTCCGTTTATGATCGGCTCCGGTGACGTGATCGGCGTGGCTCCCGCTCCTGAGTACACGTTCCGCATTCTCGTGACCCCGGTCGGTCCGTACTTTAAGGGTGGCCTCAAGCCCGTCAAGCTGCGCGTTTCCGAGTATGACCGTGCAGCACCGCATGGCACCGGCAATATCAAGGCCGGCCTGAACTACGCCATGTCCCTCAAGCCCACGATGGAGGCTCACCGCGAGGGCTATGCCGAGAACCTGTATCTCGATTCCGAGTCCCGCACCTATGTCGAGGAGACCGGCGGCGCCAACGTCCTGTTCGTGAAGGAGGACGGCACGCTCGTCGTTCCGCAGTCGCACACCGACTCCATCCTGCCCTCTATCACCCGTCGTTCGCTTGTTCAGGTTGCTCAGGACCTGGGCATGACCGTTGACCAGCGTCCCGTCGAGTGGGCCGAGGTCAAGGCCGGCACCTTTGTGGAGTGCGGCCTGTGCGGCACCGCTGCCGTCATCTCCCCGGTTGGCGAGATCGACAACAAGGTTTACGGCGCCGACGAGACCGTGACCTTCCCGGCTGGCTACACCGAGATCGGTCCTGTGATGAAGAAGCTTCGCGAGACCCTGACTGGTATCCAGTCCGGTGCTGTCGAGGACAAGCACAACTGGGTTTACACCGTCGCGTAAGCTGTCTTAGCTGTCCGGCCCGAGGGCGACCTTCCTTTCCGGCGCGTCCTCGGACATGAAAGAACCTCCGCTGCGCACTTCGTGCGGCGGAGGTTCTTTCGTCCTGCGGAGTGCGCCGGAAAGGAGGCCGCCCTCGGGCCTGCGTTACCTCGGCGCTGCCGTTACGGGCAATATAGATCTGAATAAAGATGGTGCGCGGCCTTTTAGGCCGCGCTTTTGTTTTGCGTCGCGCCATGTGGGGGTGGTGGCGACGTGCATTTTTGCGAGTATTCTGCAATCGAAGGCTCCTGCATATCGTCGTTCGGGCAAAAATCCGTGCTTGTCGATGCTTTTCGCGAATAATAGGCGGTGTTATGGGCTGCTGGGTCTCGGGCTGCAGGGGTATTCGCTATCTAACGCCTCTGCTGCGGAGCCCAAAGCTCTTGGCTGTGCTGAATACCCCCAAAAATGCACGGCGCCTTGAGGGGGACCTTCGCGACAAGGAAACCGCCCCGTCGAAGTATGCATTCGACGGGGCGGTTTATGCATATACCCGATTAAAGATACGCTGCGGATCTGTTAGAACTTGACGGTCGGTGCCTGGCGGGCAGCTTCGGCGGCCTCGAAGCCCTGGCGCTCCTTAAACTGGAAGATGCCGGCAAAGATGACGGCAGGGAACGTCTGGATGGCGTTGTTGTAGCTGAGCACGCAGTCGTTTGTAGCTCTGGCGCGCGTAGCTCACCTTGTTCTCGGTGTCTTCGAGCGTGGCTTGGAGCTGCGTAAAGTTGGTGTTCGCCTTAAGGTCGGGGTAGGCCTCGGCCACGGCAAAGAGCTGGCGCAGCGCGCCGGTCAGCACATTGTCGGCCTCCATCTTGGCCTCAGGGGTGGTGGCGCTCACGGCGGTGTTGCGCGCGCTGATCACGGCGGAGAGCGTCTCCTGCTCGTGCTTGGCGTAGCCCTTAACGGTCTCCACCAAGTTGGGGATCAGGTCGTTGCGGCGCTGCAGCTGCGTGTCGATGTTCTGCCAGGCGTTATCGATGCGATTGCGCTTGGTGACCATGTTGTTGTAGATGCCGGCGATGGCGCAGACAATCACAACGACAACAACGATACCGATGATGATGGTAGCATGATGTCTCCGTTTCGAATGGCCGCGGCGTTTCGCGCCAGCTGCCGTTGGTGTAACGGTATTTAGTATACCCACAACCTTTGACGGTGCCGAACTTTCCGGTAAGCGTTATGTTTCAACCAGGGAGGGGACGCCAATAACGAACGGGGTGGTACAGGTGTAAGATATGCGACAGATTAAGGAATGCTGTCTACGCCTTGAGGATGGCGATACGGATGGACCTTCGCATCAAGAAAACCTATCGTGCCCTGTTCGATGCCTTTACCGAGCTTTTGGAAGAGCATCGGTTTGAGGACCTGACGGTCGCCATGCTGTGCGACCGTGCCATGATTCGCCGCACGACGTTCTATAAGCACTTTCGCGATAAAAACGATTACTTCGCCTTTTATATCGATGAGCTCATGTCGGGCTTGCCGCAAAAACAGCCCGATGAGGCCGGCGCAGTGTCTGCCGAGGACGTGCGCGCGCTTCGACACGCGATTTTGGACGATGCCATGGATTTGATTCTGGCGCACGAGCAGCTCATGGATAACATTTTGGCAAGCAGCATGTCGGGCATGCTGACCAACGTTATTTGCGACCGCATCGCCCGTTCCATCCGCGAGCGTGTGATGAACGTGCTTGCTGAGGATGCCCTGGCCCCCGTGTCACTCGAGACGACGCTGAGTTTGTCGCCGGCGGTATTATTCGACTTTTTCACGATATGGTGGGAGTCGGGGTCACGACCTCGAGCGTCGACCCGAGATGGGCCGACGTGGTCGATGCGCTGTTCGAGCGAACCATGACGCCGGTGCATCACTAGAAGTGGCGGAGAGAGGGGGATTCGAACCCCCGGAACGCTCTCGCGCTCAACGGTTTTCAAGACCGCCGCATTCAACCGCTCTGCCATCTCTCCGTGAGTCGTAATGATAGCATCGTTTTGAATTTGCAACAGGGAAGGCGAACGATGACGATCACCGAAATCGACGAGAAGTTCATGCGCGAGGCACTGGCCGAGGCACGCGCCGCCGCTGCGGTGGGCGAAGTGCCCATTGGCGCTGTGGTGGTGCGCGCGGGTGAGATTGTCGCGCGGGCACATAATCGTCGCGAGCTCGACCAGGATCCTTCGGCTCATGCCGAGTTTTCGGCCCTGTGTGCCGCCGCTCAGCGCTTGGGCGCTGGCGCCTTTCCGATTGCACGGTCTACGTGCGCTCGAGCCCTGCTGTATGTGCGCGGGGCTTATGGTTACGCGCGCGTGGGGCGTTGCGTGTATGGCGCGACCGATGCCAAGCGGGTGCGCTGGGCTCGCTATACGACCTCAATGTCGATTCGCGCCTGAATCATCGGTTTAACGTACATGCCGGCGTACTGGCGGATGAGTGTCGTGAGGTGTTGAGCGGCTTTTTTGGTGGGCTGCGTGGTACCGATGGTGCTGGCTGCAGTTGTGGGGCCGATCTTGAGGCGCATGCCGCTCATGCCGAGGCGCTCGCGTGTGCTGAAGATATTGCCGTTGAGGCGGTCGATTTTGGTGCCGTGTGCCGCCGGCCCCGCCGTGTGCTGCTGGCGATCGACTCCTTTAAGGGCAGCGTTTCGAGTGCACAGGCGGAGGCGGCCGTTGCCGAAGGCGTGCGCCGTGTGTGGCCCGATGCCGAGGTGTGCACATTGCCGCTGGCAGATGGTGGCGAGGGAACGCTCGACGCCGTTGCCGCGCGTGGTGGCGAGCTCTCGACCTGCGAGGTGGCAGGTCCCTTTGGTGAACCCGTGTCTGCCCGGATGCTGGTAGATGCCGAGCGCGAGTCCGCGGTCATTGAGATGGCCGAGAGGCGGGTATTGGGTATTCGCCTTGCACGGAATCGGCAGCGTTGGCGGCCACAACCTATGGCGTGGGCGAACTGATGCTTCGCGCGGTTCGCACGGGCGCAAAGACTATCTGTATTGGTTTGGGCGGCAGTGCCACCAACGATGGTGGTGCCGGTATGCTGCAGGCGCTGGGCGCGCGCGTGTCGATGAGTGCGGCCGCGATATCGCTCCCGGGCTTGCGGGGCTTGAGCAGGGTGGCGAGTATCGGATTTGGCGCCAGCGCTTCGGGCATTGAGTGGCGCGCGTGTCGTGGTGCTTTCCGATGTCGAGAATCCGCTCGTGGGGCGTCGCGGTGCACTGGCGGTGTTTGGTGGGCAGAAGGGTCTGCGACGGGTGACGCCGAGGCGCTGCGCAGGTACGACGGTTGGATGGTCGGCTACGGCCGCCTGCTTGATGCGGCAATTGCCGAGGCGCGAGCCAGGAGCTGTTGCGTGTTCCCGAGGGTGCACGGACATTTGGCTCGGTGCTCGGCGTGCCCGGCGCTGGTGCCGCCGGTGGTCTGGGTGCCGCACTGTTGCGCTCGGCGCCCGAGTTGCGCTCGGGCGTAGAAACCCGTGCTTGACCTCGGTGGGGTTTGACGAGCGCGTGCGCGATGTCGACCTGGTCATAACGGGCGAGGGCAATATGGACGAGCAATCCGCCGCCGGCAAGGCGCCGGTGGGCGTGGCGCGCCGTGCGAAGCGCTACGGCAAGCCGGTGGCCGCTGTCGTGGGCGGTCGTGCCGTCAACCTGGGTGCGGTGTATGAGCAGGGTATTGACCTTGTGCTGCCGGTCTGTCGCAAGCCCATGTCCCTTGACCAAGCGCTTAATCCGCAGGAAGCCGCAGCCAACCTCATCTGCGCCGGCGAAGCGGCCGCTCGATCCTACGACCTTGGCCGTATCTAAAACCCATCCCCTCGATAAGTTGCGGTGAAATGCGGAGTGTTTTTGCCTTTAAGGTGCCAATCCAGTCCGTATTCCACCGCAACTTCGAGAATGGCCATTCGAGGTAGGCTCTTGGGTCTCGAGCCGGACCGCATCGCGGCACCAAAAAAAAAGCGCCCGTGCGCTCGATGGATTCGGATGCCCGACAGAGGCTCCTTATGGCTGCTTCCTTCCGGACCTGACCAGATTCGGAACATGTCGTCATCCGAACCATCGAGCGCGCTAGGCGCTCGGTATATCTTACCTGCTCCCGCCCGATGGGGCAAGATAGCTAATTTGGAACGGGGCTTTTTGACTACTCGGGCAATCAGATCGACAAGTGGCCAAAATAGCCCCGTTCCAAAAAGACTGGTCTGACGCTGCGCCACGAAAAGGGCCTATCTACTACGTTTTGGTCGCAGGGGTCAAGCCATAGCGTGCTTTTCGAAAGCGGCAAGCTCTCTACCTGCTGTTTTATTTCCCAAATTTCCGGGATC
>ENA-OQAL01000368-OQAL01000368.1-human-gut-metagenome-genome-assembly--contig:-NODE-368-length-10784-cov-5.332927_pt1 | contig 10784 bp, 7 predicted proteins | sample MGYA00242491_ERZ504519 | MGnify/ENA primary metagenome ERZ504519 (study PRJEB26092, sample SAMD00036260) | human gut metagenome | host: Homo sapiens | study: EMG produced TPA metagenomics assembly of... | reverse complement strand
GAGAAAACGGAAACAAGCAAAATCAAGTCTGAAAATTTATTTTCTCCATAACCTCAGAAATTTGTAAAAATGTCCGAACCGGAATCCCGGCCCGGACGTGATTTATTCGATATATAATGTATATCCTCCGTATGACTGCCAACTCAGGAGCGTATACCGACCGTATTGCCGATGTACCTGCCTGATATACTCCCGAACGGTCTACATGCACTTCATATTCAATGACGTAGGTTCCTTTCCGCAAGTGATCCATAAAAGAAGGTCGTCGCCGCATCACCACTTACCCGATACCGTCCCAAGCCATCGGACCATTCGTAGCCTGAGATTTGCCGCACTGGTTCCATACAAGCCGCACGTTCGTCTTTCAGACATACAAAATCCATATCCCCGGTCGGCACGGAGAGTCAGGCGCACCGTCAGCTTATCGCCAACCTGCAACTTTTCTTTGGCAGACAAGGTCTTACCTTTATATATATACTCACGTGAAACTTGCAGACCCTTTCCTTCAAATGCCTTCACACGGTCCATATCTTCCAGATATTGTGCATACACGGCACCCCATCCGGCAGCTTTTCCCGTATGACTTACGGTCAGCGTCTTCACCTCTGCCTCCGCTCCACTTAATGTATGACTGATACAGCCCAGTCCGTCTTTCGGAGTTTCCAGTGTAACATTGCCTGCCACCGCCTGCATCTGTCCGGACTCCGTCAATGCCATGCCATCTGACAGCAAGGCATACACCGCATCCGCCGTAGCCAATGGTGTATTCCAGCACTGCACCTGCTTTTGTTTCAGCAACCAGCGTTTCATTTCCTCCAGCATCTTTTCATCCTTCTCCACGTGCTGAATAGCCTCCATGGCAGCCACCTGCGTCGGAATACGGTAACCGTTCCATGCGTATCCGGCTTTCGGCGTATCAAAATAACGTCCCATTTCCGGTGTTACTACCGTATATTCCTTAATCGAGCGTACCAGTATTTCTGCCTGCGTACGTTTTCCCTGTGCCTGCAGAATCCGGGCAATCAATGCCTTCTCATAAATGGAATAAGTAGCAGAACGGTTTTCCAGTTTGGAGGTCATGTATTCCTTTGCTGCCTTGTTTACCTTTCCTCCTGCCACCGCATCCAGTGATGCAATATACAGATACCTCACCGCCAGCTCACTTGGCCATTGCGGGCTTTTGTTACGAGCCTCGTTTTTCTTCAGGTTCTCATATTCCTGACAGAAAGCATTTTCCAGGTAATTCAGACCTTTCAAGTACATTCCGGCCACTTGCGCATCCGCCATGATATGCATGGATTTCAGCCGGGCCAGCAGTTCCACCACCTGCGTAGTGACCAACCGGCTTCCCTGCATGCCGTTGAACCAGCTCCAGCTCCATCCCCTTTTTGCAAGGCCTTCAATTTTTCCACGGTCTGCCCCATGCGGTAATTCATCGTATTCAGGTCGAACAACAATCCAATCCGTTGTCTCTGTTCCTGTTCATCTGCCGCCTGAGCCAGCCAAGGTGTTTCGGCCAGCAACAAGCTTTTCAGTTCCTGGTTTTTCTCCAGTTCACTCCACAACGTTTCTTTCTTCACTCCCTGCTTTTTCCAGGCTTCAAACACAGGCTGAATCTGCGGATTCAGTTCCACAATTTTCCCGTGCCACCGCATTGGCGTAGTAAGCCGAAGCCAGGAGAACGCATCATCCTGCTGCGGATTTCCTACTACCGGAAGTGCCTGTACGGCATACCATATCGGAGTAGCAGTCAGTTCGATGGTCAGCTGGCGGTTCTGGGCAGTCTTGCTTTGTCCGTTAAACAAATCCTTCAGGCTCACTTCCTGAGATTCCCCGCCTTTCACCTGCAAGGACAAGGTTTCCGTCATCCATTGCTTGTCAGTCAGCACAGGAAGATAATGCTGTTCTCCGTCACTAAACTCACCGGCCTCTGCCTTCATCCGGCAAATCAAGACCTCACCATCCATATTTACCGGGAAAGTAAAACGTACACTACCTGTTTCTCCTGCCTTCACCTGAAAATCCTGCACTGCCTGATACACCACACTTTCATCCATCGGGTTCACCAATTCCAGACGTACTGCCCCTTTCACCTCTTCCGTTGACAGATTGATCAAAGAAGCTGCCAGTGAGGATTCATCCCCTTTACGAAGGAAACGAGGCAAATTAGGCTGAATCATAAACGGTTTTTCGGTCCGGGTTTCCGCCTGCAGGAGTCCGTAATCCATGTGGCGGGTATGTGCCAGCCCTCTGAACTTCCACTGCGTCAACGCATCTGGTACGGTAAATACCAATCGCACGGTTCCGGCTGAATCTGTACGCAAATCAGGATAGAAGAAAGCCGTTTCTGCAAAATTCTCGCGTAAAGTCATCGTCTGTTCCGTTTCCAAAGGAATCGTTTCAGACTGAAGTTCTACTTCTACCACTCCATCGTCCTGCGTGAATCCCGCCTGCGCATTCAAAGCTTCATCTGCCCTCATGGCATCTGGTGCTGCAGCCGCAGCCTTCATCATGATTCCTGCCCCGCGTACCATCAGACCGTTTCGAGAGAAGGTTCTATACTGACGCAAAGAAGGAATCCACAACCGGCTATACAACTGCCAGTTGTCAGGAGTATATACAGAAGACAATGAATAAGTATAGAAAGGCGAATAAGCCATCGCGATACTATTCACTGACTGAATAAACGGCATGACGGAAGGAGTATATCGGCTGAAGCCCAACTGGAAATTCCACGGGTTATCCCACAAACGGTCGAGCGAAGCATCATACAAGGTAGCCAGCAGACGGGCATCCACCGGTTTGCCTGCCGCATCCAAAATCTGCATGGTCCAGGTTTCTTCTGTGCCCGGACGCAAACGGTCGCGGAAAACTTCCCACTTCAATGTCAGTTTTTTCTCCGGTACCGGACGTTCAAAGCGACTTGCTTGGAATACCAGATACCGTCTTTCATAAATCCAAAGCTGACGGTGATTCCATCGCCGTATTCCGGCCGCCACGTATAATCAAACGAACGGATTTCCCCGTTCAGCACAAACGAGTCAGAAACCAACATCCGGTTGCCACTGTACACATGATAGAACAAATGCACATTCTTTTCACTGCTACCCACATACAAGGTCACCGGCTGCGTTTCCTCCAACTGTGTACCGTCCTGATAGAACCATTCCACAGTCTTTACCGGAGGAACCCGGTCTTTTAACGAAAAGAGTACAAACTCCTGCTCTGCACGACAAGGACGCCCATGCTCATCACTGGCGGTTACCTCCAGCAAGTATTTTCCGGAAGCCAACTTCTTCCATGCTTCCGGCAGGAAAGGCCGTCCGGATTTCACCGTATCCCCCCATACTGTTTGCTGCTTCTTTCCGGCCTCATCCACTGCATAAAGCGAGCAGACCACATCCAATGCCACAGGCTGTTGCTGCATGTTCAAGGCCTGTACCTGCATCTTATCCAGTTTCTCACGAGCCACTTTTCCAGCCAATCCCTTTATCTGTAATCCGATGGCATGCTCACCCACCGGAAGCACCAGTACACCTTCCTGCGTTTCTCCGGCCGCATCCGTCACTTCCACCTTCACCTGATAACGATAGAATCCGTCCCAGCCTAAGGAGACTTCCGTATCTGGACGTTCCAGACAAACCTTCACCGCAAAAACGTTCCGTCGGCTGAAGTCATCAGTTCACCTTCTGCTAACTGTTGTTCTCCTGCCATGTTCCGCCAGAACCAGGCCTTTGAACGGGTCAAGGTATAACGCACCTTACCACCCTGCACCGGTGCACCGGAAAACTTTTTCGCCGTACCTTCCAGCTGCAAGGAATCCCCCATCGTGTAAGCTTCCTGCACTTCCTTCCAGGTGACTTCAAACGTCGGACGCTTGTATTCTTCCACTCGGATATAACAGGACGCCTTGTCCGATTCTATACGGAACATACCGGCCAATGTTTCCGAAGGTAATTGGAACTCTGCTGAAAATGCGCCAAAGTCATCCGTAGTCAATTCTTTCCGAGCTATCTCCCGGTTATTAGCATCCCGCAAAGCCAGCCAGATGGCCGCATCTTTGCGTACCTCTACACTATCGCCTTCCTGCGTATAAGCCACACCGGACACGTACACCGTCTGCCCCTTGCGGTACAGAGCACGGTCGGTAAACAAATCCATGCGGTCCACCTTCTTCTTGCTGTCATTGACCGTCGGCAACACCCTTCTGGACCAGTATGCCACCTGCATAAACTCATCCTTACCTGCACACGCATGCATCCACAATGATTCTTTCATGTCCGGCACTACTACCTTGCCTTGCTTATCGGTCTTAAATGTCTTATATAAGGTATAATTGCCTGGCACAGGAATGGAATAAAACACCAATTCTGCTCCTGCGACCGGCTTTCCGGTCTTACGGTCCACCACATGACACTCCGTCTGCCTTCCTTCCATCGGGAAAGAAACCACCTGCATTGCAGACAGATGCACTACATCGTATCCTATTTTATCCTGATAGCCGTCGGGGATTGATTTCAATATATAAATTCCCGTCTCGGGCATCCGGCTGGTCAGCACAGAAACCGTATCCTTGTACGTAGGAGTATCCGGCAAGTCCAACCGCACTTCATCCACCAGTGTACCATACTTCTTTATCAGGTCCGCATGCTCCAGATTCTGTGCAAACACAGAAGAAGAAGCCTTCAGGTTCAGCCTATACCATTCCAACGTCGCTCCTTTCAGGTTCTTGCTGGTGACACGAAGTTCCGCTTCCGTCTGCGGATAAGGGTGAGTTACCTGCACCGAGAGCGACGGCATGCACACTATGCGCTGGTTATCCTTCAAATCGGCCGTGAATTCCGAAGATGGATACCGTTTTATTCCTTCTTCTATCACCTTCATTTCGGACACGAAATCTTGTTTCTGATGATAGAAATCGGCCCATGACACATACAACGCCGCACAGGCATCTACTCCGGCATAGGCTTTTGCCCACGCCTGCAACTGCTCCAACACCTGTTCGTCCGACAGCTGTTGTGGATACCTCCATCCATTACGCTGCCAATACATCAATCGCTCCAGACGTGTCAATAATTCCGCGTCACGATTTCCTGCCGCCTCGTATTGTGCAATCAACTTTTCATACTTGTCGAACACTGCCAACTGTACGGCCTTGCTTCCTCCCCCATTCCATAGAAGTTGAAAGATGGACTGGCGCAACAGCAAATCGTACATATTGTCACCGAAATAGCGCTGGCTCCATTTGCCCTGTTCAGCCATCGGACGAAAATCGGTCGTAGCTACGCCCAGCAAAACCTCCTTATCCTTTACTGCCCGGTCAAACTCATACAATGCACTGTCCACTTGCTGAGGAGCGGATTCCAACTTATAGTATCCTGACAGAAACGACAACACGGCTTTCTGCAAAGGATCGTTCTCCTCTGCAGCCCATGCATTCAGTCGACAAAGTTCACGCTGCAAACTGTCCGGTGTCAGCCCTACCTGACATTCCACCCGCGAAAGATACGCTTTCAACATCTGCGGGGCATTCTTCTCCTTTCTTGCCTTTTCATAAATCTGATTCACCTGTGAAATCAAGGTCTGCGGCAAATCTTTCTTCCGGGTTTCCTCTACCTCCTTCCAAAGACGGTCGTAACTCTGAGCTATCCCCGCCAAAGGGAACATAAAAGCCAACAATCCCGTGGCACATATCAAGAATAGTCTGTTCATCATTTCCAATTTTAAGTTTTACAAGGTTGTCTTTATAAAGATAAAACCAAAACCCTGATTACTGCACAGATTTTCATTAAAAGAAGTAAAACCACAGAAAATCGAAACAAAAAACGGAGGCTGCCCCTTCCCTTTACGGGAATCGGACAGCCTCCGTATCTATTTATCCACTAACGGATATTACTTTTCGGTGTATTTTCCAGTGTAGCCAGCAAGAAATCATAGAACTTCTTCACTGACGGCACATGACAGCGTTCTTCCGGTGTATGCGGGCACTGCAAAGTAGGACCAAATGAAATCATATCCAGTCCCGGTACAACCGCACCGATGATACCACATTCCAGTCCGGCATGAATCACTTTCACTTCCGGTGTTTCACCAAACTGTGCCTTATAAGATTCCTTCATGGCATGCAGAATCGGAGAGTTTACATCCGGTTCCCATCCTGAATAGCTGCCAGAACGTTCTACGTGCATACCTGCCATAGAGAAACAGCTCTCGATAGCCGTATTGCGATAATCCTTCATTGATTCGCGAGAGCTGCGTGTCAATACCTTAATGGCAGCCTTTCCATTGCCGATTTCTACGATAGCCAGGTTAGAAGAAGTTTCCACTGTATCCGGGATAGTCGGGATGAAACGTTCTACTCCATTCGGACATGCATAAATCGCGTCCACCAGGTTGTCACGGATTTCTTCCGGCACCATCATCTTCGGCAAGTCCACACGCTCTGCCGTAAAGCTGATGTTGTCTTCAATGGTCGCGAATTCATCACGCCATACCTGTTCGCATTCACCCACGAACGCCAGTACATCTTCTACCTCCGAAGCCGGTACGGTAATCACCACTTCACACTCACGCGGAATGGCGTTGCGCATGTTTCCACCTTCCCATGACACCAGACAAGCCTCATCGTAAGCAATCACCTGGTTCATGAAGCGAGCCATCAACTTGTTGGCATTGGCATGTCCCCATCCAATCTGAATACCAGAGTGACCACCGCGCAATCCCTTCAGTGTCACCTTCAGTGCCACGTCTTCCGGATCTGTTTCTTCTTCCTTATATTCCAAAGTAGCCGTCAGGTCTTCTCCACCTGCACAGCCAATATAAAGTTCACCTTCTTCTTCTGAATCCAGGTTCAGCAGGATTTCTCCTTCCACTGTGCCCTGTTTCAAGCCGAACGCCCCATACATACCGGTTTCTTCATCGGCAGTAATCAGCGCTGTCAGCGGACCGTGTTTCAAGGTCTTGTCTTCCATAATGGCCATGATGGCTGCCACACCCATACCGTTGTCTGAGCCTAATGTGGTACCTTTAGCCTTTACCCATTCGCCGTCTACATAAACCGGAATAGGATCTTTTTCAAAATCATGCTGTGTATGTTTGTCTTTCTGAGGAACCATGTCCATGTGAGCCTGAAGGATGACAGACTTCCGGTCTTCCATACCCGGAGTGGCCGGTTTGCGATAGATTATGTTTCCAGCCTCATCCTGAAATGATTCCACACCTACCTGCTTGCCGAATTCCAGCAAGAAAGCCTGAATTTTTTCCAAATGTCCAGACGGACGAGGAATTTGCGTCAACGAATAGAAATGCTTCCACACATTCTGCGGAGCCAAAGAAAGAATTTCGTTCATATTATATTTTTGATTTTTATTCCGGAAAAGCAATTTCACTTCCCGGTCCGTTTCTTATTTACAAGTGGTAAGGCTACAAGCCCGTAAACACCTAGCAAAATTAATAAAAAGGTTTGAATACCGTGCACCAGCAGGGCAAATATTCCGGCATCTTCCTTTCCCACCCCATACATCATCATCATGGTAATGACCGCAAAGTGCCACGGACCCGCTCCGTTAGGGGTAGGAACGGCCACGGCAATACTGCCCACCACAAACATCACCAGTCCGGGCATCCAGCCCAATGAGGCAGAAAAGTCAAAGCAATAAAAGCTTACATAAAATTGTAGGAAATAGCATGCCCAGATGCTCACGGTGTAAAAAGCGAACAGCCACGGATGTTTTACATGCCGAAGCGACAAACATCCGGCCCACACATCATTCAATATGCCGCGCACCCTCGCAAATACCGTCAAATTGCGGATCAGGAAAAACGCCAGCACACCCAAGGCGAACAGACAGATGAGGGTGATATAAAAGTTGGTGGAAGTAAACAAGCCTGTAAAGAAGCCCATGTTCGTACCGGTCTTTTCAAAGAATGCCGCAAACACACGCGATTGGAGCAACAGCGTCACTACGGTAATCAGCAGCACACAGATGGTATCGATGAGACGCTCCGTCACCACCGTACCCAGCGATTTGGAGAAAGAAACCCCGTCGTACTTCGACAGGATACCGCAGCGGGAAACCTCCCCCACACGCGGTACGACCAGATTGGCCGCGTACGACACAAAAACCGCATACACACTGTTCGACACCTTGGGATATTCACCTAACGGAGCTAATGTCAGATTCCAGCGCCAGCCGCGGAACAGATGTCCCAACACACCAAACACCAGCGAAAAGGCCATCCAGCCATAATTCATGCCGCCATCCAGCACGCTCCACACACGCCGGAAATCAAATCGTGGTATGTCCAAAGCAGAATAGCCGCTCCGAGTACCAACGGAAGCGCTATCTGGAAGACCTTATTTAGTACTTTTTTTAAACCTGTTCGTTCCAAAATCAGTCTGTATATAAAGATTTATGTTTAACTTTGCAAGTCACAAAGATAATACGAACATTTAAAACCTGAGGTATGAAATTAGTTAAACCTAAAAAGTTTTTAGGACAACACTTCCTGAAAGACCTGCAAGTGGCACAAGACATAGCCGACACGGTAGACGCCTGCCCGGCCCTTCCCGTTCTCGAAGTAGGTCCCGGAATGGGAGTTCTCACCCAATACCTGCTGAAAAAAGACCGCCCGCTCAAGGTGGTGGAGCTGGACTTTGAATCGGTGGCTTACCTGCGTGAGAATTTTCCGCAATTAGGAGACCATATCATCGAGCAGGATTTCCTGAAAATGGACCTCCGGCAACTTTTCGACGGACAGCCTTTTGTACTGACCGGCAACTATCCCTACAATATTTCCAGCCAGATATTCTTCAAGATGCTCGACTACAAGGACTTGATTCCCTGCTGCACGGGCATGATTCAGAAGGAAGTGGCCGAACGCATCGCGGCTCGTCCGGGCAACAAGACCTACGGCATTCTGAGCGTACTGATTCAAGCCTGGTACAGCGTGGAATACCTGTTCACCGTACACGAACATGTGTTCAATCCTCCTCCCAAGGTGAAGAGCGCCGTCATCCGCATGACCCGCAACGAAACCAAGGAGTTGGGATGCAACGAGCAATTGTTCAAGCAGATTGTCAAGACGACATTCAACCAGCGCCGCAAGACGCTCCGCAACTCCATATCTCCGATTCTGGAGAAAGGAATCCGCTCAGTGCCGACCCTATCTTCAACAAACGGCCTGAACAGCTTTCCGTACAAGACTTCATCGACCTGACCAACCGGGTGGAAGAAGCCTTGAATTCCTCAGCCGCAAAGGCCGAGTGACCCTGCACACGAGACTTACAGACTACGATAACAACCCTCATCAGGAGTTTACAAGATGAATAGCGAAGATATTAAATTAGTCACCGAACTGATCGAGAAGAAAGATTCCGACCAGTTAAAAGAAGTCATCAAGGACCTGCATCCGGCCGATATCGCCGAACTGTGCAATGAGCTGGACGCAGAAGATGCCCGCTTCATCTACCTGCTGCTGGACAACGAAACGGCAGCCGACGTACTGATTGAAATGGACGAGGATGCCCGAAAGAAATTCCTCGAAATACTTCCCCCTGAAACCATCGCCAAGCGCTTTGTCGACTACATGGATTCGGACGATGCCGTAGACATCATCCGTGAAATGGACGAGGACAAGCAGGAAGAAGTGCTTTCACACATTGAAGACATCGAACAGGCAGGCGACATCGTCGACTTGCTGAAATACGACGAAGACACCGCCGGTGGTTTGATGGGTACGGAAATGGTGATTGTGAACGAGAACTGGAGTATGCCCGAATGCCTGCGCGAAATGCGACTGCAGGCAGAAGAAATGGACGAGATATATTATGTATATGTGGTAGACGACGATGAACGTCTGCGCGGTGTATTCCCGCTGAAAAAGATGATTACCAGTCCGTCGGTTTCCAAGGTGAAACACGTGATGAAGAAGGACCCGATTTCCGTCCATGTGGATACGCCCATTGAAGAGGTGGTACAGACCATTGAAAAATATGACCTGGTGGCCGTTCCCGTGGTCGACAGCATCGGCCGTCTGGTAGGGCGCATCACCGTAGACGACGTAATGGACGAGGTTCGTGAACAGGCCGAACGCGACTACCAGTTGGCATCCGGTTTGTCACAGGACGTAGAAACAGACGACAACGTGTTCCGCCAGACCACCGCACGCCTTCCGTGGCTGCTCATCGGTATGCTGGGTGGAATCGGTAACTCCATGATTCTGGGCAACTTTGACTCTACCTTCGCCGCTCATCCGGAAATGGCGCTTTACATTCCCCTTATCGGTGGAACGGGAGGAAACGTAGGAACCCAGTCCTCCGCATTGGTCGTGCAAGGTCTGGCCAACAGCTCACTGAACGCCGAAAACACTTTCAAGCAGGTGCTGAAAGAATCCGTTGTAGCCCTTATCAACGCCACCATCATTTCCATGCTGGTGTATATCTACAACTTCATCCGTTTCGGAGCTACGGCTACGGTCAGTTATTCGGTATCCATCAGTCTGTTTGCGGTAGTCATGTTTGCCTCCATTTTCGGCACCCTGGTACCCATGACACTGGAAAAACTGAAAATCGATCCGGCCATTGCCACCGGACCGTTTATCTCCATTACCAACGACATTATCGGTATGCTCATGTACATGGGAATTACCGGTATTATTATCCTAAATTTTTGTTAAAGAAAAACAGCAAGTGCAGTTTGAGGTAAAACGCAAGTACATTTTACTTCAAACGCACTTGCGTTTAATCAAAACGTCCTTGCGTTTTCTTTGAAACGCAAAGACGA
>ENA-OQAL01000367-OQAL01000367.1-human-gut-metagenome-genome-assembly--contig:-NODE-367-length-10791-cov-5.671137_pt1 | contig 10791 bp, 12 predicted proteins | sample MGYA00242491_ERZ504519 | MGnify/ENA primary metagenome ERZ504519 (study PRJEB26092, sample SAMD00036260) | human gut metagenome | host: Homo sapiens | study: EMG produced TPA metagenomics assembly of... | reverse complement strand
CGACGTCGGCACAACGCAATGCTGCTGCTGAGCTCGTACACAGTGATGTGCTTGGTGTTCGCGCAGCATTTCTCTATGCACCATCTGGGCATCCTGCTGGGATTCTTCATCGCGGTGCTCGCGATTGACTGCGACGAGCGACGTATCGGCGTGGATGATTGGCCGGCCTGGTGCGCCACCATGGCCGACCAATTCGCCGGCAAGCTTGGGGTGAAGAAAGCGCGCAACTATCTCATCATGCTGAAGGCCCTCGCTTTAGGTGCCATGCTAATCAGCGTGTATTGGACGATCAACGCCAGCATATGCGACATACGATACGAGTATTCCTCATCCCGGACGGTGGCCTCGTTCATCAAGACCAATCATCTGGAGCAATACCGTTGGATGGCTGGCTGGACTCGCATCAATTCCACGAATGCGTCCCCGGATGTCAAGGAACGAATCAATCAAGGCGGCTACTGCGCCGATGGCAAGGACTGCATCGACTACACATCGTGGGTGAGCGGAACACTGGTCACCGCCGACCCGTACTTCAAGCGTACGCTCATGTCCAATGCCTACAAAGGGCGCAGCTACATCTCTTGGGAATGGTGCATAGACCCCTATGCCGGCAAACAAGACATCGAAACCTGGAGATCATGGGGCGAACCCGAATTCTACGACACCATCTATCAGCCGTTCTTCTTCAGCGCCCTCGCTATGACCGGAACGACTACACGAAAATACGCATCGCCGAAACCGTCACGCCATGGAAAGACCAGCGATCGCGCGGTTCCGTGGAAATCTACGTACGCAACGACATCTACAAGAACGTCCTGCACTCCCCTGACACCGGCATCGCATGGCCGGATGGAGCCAAACGGCGGTAGATGGGAGCATCGGTGCATCACACGAGCAAGGTAGTCTGAGAATATGCCGTACCACAACCCGAATTCACGCAGCCGGCGGAATGTCCTACGCATCGTGGGCGTGCTCGTCGTGCTTGCCGTCATCGCCAGCGTCGCCAATTTCCTGCACACCACCACCAGTGAAGCGGCCAGCAATGTCAAGCCGCAGATCGAAACCATGCAAGGCATCCGGCAGACCGCGCAGGACAGCATCACGTTCGCGCAGGGCCTGGATGATCCGGACCGATTCGCCGCGCACATCGAAACCGTGCAGCAGTGCATGGACGATTACGACCGGCTTGCCGACGCCAAGCAGATCAAGTATCTGCTGTCGGACAATCTGCAGGAACGCATCATCGGACTGTTGTACCGCAACCAGCAGCGCACCATCATCGACAGCATGCGCGTGGCGGCACATAATCTCGACGGACAGACCAAGGAGCTGCTCAGCGCGGTCGACGCGGCCATGGCGGACGATTTCAGCCAGCATGCGGCGCAATGGCTGCTGCAGGTGGACGATCCGACGCAGGCGAACGAGCTCATCGACCGATACGGCAAACAGCGCGCGTATGCATCGATGAGGGAGATGCTCGCCGACCTACGGTCGCTGCACAAACTACGCTCGGACGTGAAACAGCAGGTCTCGACTGCGGTCAGCAATCTGCATAACGCGGAAGCCGCAGCGGCTGCGATCGCCGTGCCCGAACGCAACGGTGATCTCGATCGGCCGGGATGGTACACGCTCGCCACGAACGTGGCATCGACGATGGGCGTGCAGATCGAACAGACCATGGAATTCAACTGCGGCGGCCAGTCAGGTGAGAATCCGAGTGGATTCGTGGCTGCGTATTACTGCCAGATGCCCGACCGCTCGCAGCGGGATATCATGCATATCCTCACCACACACCCGGATTGGACGCAGACCGCGCGAAGCCCCTGGCTGGTGGACATGGTCAAGCACGAACTTTCGCACCGTTCGATCATGATCTCCTGCGGCACCACGCAACCGACAATCGCAGCCGACCGTACGGAGGCGGTGACGAATTCCTATTCGGTGCTGTTTTTCGGGGCCGACCGCAACCGCATCGCCGACCAGCAGCAGGGTGTCGCCGAATACGCGATGGATGCATCCAGCGATCAGCTGGCCACCGCCATCCACGATGGCAATTGCGGGTGAGGTAAGCCAGTTCTCGCTTGGCGACTATTGCACATCCTTGAATTCGATAGTCCAGTTCTTCGCGTCGTCGCCAAGCACATTGCGCACATACTGTTCTATAACAATGACAACTGCCGCAATAGCGTCAAACAACACCTTACGCAACTTTTTTTGCACTGAAATCGCCGAACAACCTATCGCAAAGACCGCCCCGCCTCCTTCGACTCCCGCCATTTCTCGCCAACGCACATTCCTTTCACGGTTCTCTTCCGTCAACAATTCTATCCCCGCATGCAAATACATAGGGGCGTCACAAACGTCTCAGGAAATAATACGGGGAAGCCCATCTCGTGGAATGATTATCGGAAATAATTCGATATTTTAATAACGTTTTCATCATAATGAAAATGCCAGCCATGTCTTCCTGCAGAGCAGGACAGCACACATACCACTTACTACTTCCACGCCGGCATAAACATTCGGATGGAATACTCAAAAGAGCGTGGAAGAGGCGACCTGCTATTCAGCACACGAAATGCTGCAGCCGAACGTACAATGGTCGCCCCATGTCTTCGTATTCGGCGATGCCGTTTTTGGACTAAATCAGCCAATCGGTCACGTCCTTCTCGGAAACAGATTCCGAGAAACGATGCCCGGTAAGCCATGTACCACTGCCTGCCATTTTCTGGAGCGTGGATGCACTGTTGCCGATATCGGAGCTGGCGGAAGTGCAGAACGGAATGATCGTCTTACCTGCGAAATCGTTGGATTTGACGGAATCGTTCACCAGCCAAACAGGTGCCATCCACCAAATCGGGAAGCCCGGATACACAGTGCTGCCGGCACCGACCATGTCATGGGCCGGAATCATTCGCGGCCGGCACGTTCCTTGACATAACCGACGAAGCGGTCGACCGCCTCAGGGGTGTCGTGGCGAAAGAACATGCTGGTCTTGGTGTCAAGGCCCGCGATGGTTGCCATCTCGCTGTCGGAGAGCCGGAAATCGAAGATGTTCAGGTTTTCTTCCATGCGCTCCTTGTGCGTGGACTTGGGCAGAGCGACGATGTCGCGCTGGATGAGCCAACGCAGGATCACCTGTGCGACGGACTTGCCATGCGCCTCGCCGATCCTGGCCAGGGTGGGATTGGAGAACATGTTCTGCATGCCTCCCGAACGGAGCCCATGCTTCCTGAGCCACGCCCCGCTTGACCATGTTCTTGCGAGCTTCGATCTGCTGGTTGAGCGGATTAGTCTCGACCTGATCGACCATCGGGGCGATCTCATTGAAGGCGACCATATCGGCCAGACGATCCGGATAGAAGTTACTCACACCGATGGCGCGGATCACGCCGTCCTTGTAGAGCTTTTCGAGTGCACGCCACGCGCCGTAGGTATCGGAAAACGGCTGGTGCAGTAACACCAGATCGAGATAGTCGGTGCCAAGCTTCTTCAAGGACACATCGACGGACCTCAGCGTGTTCTCATAGCCGTAATTGCTGATCCAGATCTTGGTAGTGAGGAACAGATCCTTACGATCGATACCGGAATCCTTGATTCCTTGGCCGACTTCGGCCTCGTTGAAGTACGACTGTGCGGTGTCGATATGGCGGTACCCGGTCTCGATGGCCTCGCGCACGCAGCGAGGAGCATCGTCCTTGCTGATCTGGAAGACGCCGTATCCGATCTTCGGAATCTCAACACCGTTGGCAAGTTTCACGTATTCCACTGTTTTTCCTTCCATAAATTCGTCGGTATTCAGTGCCGGCATGTATGCCGTTCTGACCCTCAAGATAAAATCCGGTAGCCGCTACCGGTCAAATTACGGCACGCCGGTACTATCTACCGGTATTAATAACCGGAAATGTGACATGATAGGTACAAACAAAAGAACAATGCGCCTCAAGCCCGACCCCATCCGGCGGCACCCGCCGAACGTCCTGCCGCGCAGCGTCCGAAAGGAGCCACGTACGGCAATCACGGCAGTGCCACTCCATAAGAACATGAAAACCTATACGATGAAGCAGGCCTGCAAACTAACCGGCATGAATTACGAAGCATTGAAGTTCTATTGCAATTCAGGACTCGTGCCCGGTCTCAAACGAGACCAGAACAACCGACGCGTCTTCGACGAGCGATGCATCGCATGGATCAACGGCCTGACATGCCTCAAACGCTGCGGTCTGGGCATCAAGGAGATGCGGCACTACACGCAACTCTGTCTTGAAAGTGAGTCATCGATACCGGAACGTCAGGAAATCCTTGCCGAAAAACGCGAGCATCTGGAGACGCAACTGGAGGAACTGCGTAAAGCCATCGCCTACATCGATGAAAAACAGCGCTTCTACGCCGACGTGACTGCCGGCAGGACGGCATACTGCAGCAACGTCATCGACACGACGCAAAGCGACTGACTGCGTTCCGTAGGTGATTTTTGCGTTCCGTAGGCGGTCAGCTTCGAATCCGGACACGAGCAAACGCCTAATTCCAGGCATCTCGCCGATGCTTATCCGGCAGCAACCACCTACGGAAGCCCAAAATCACCTACGGAATCGCGCCTGTCAAGGGACGTAGATAGATTAAGCACTGTTGTAAACATGCGGGGGTGCTTGATGGCCAAGTCCATCAAGCTGAGATAGGCATGAACGCCTGACCCTTTGAACCTGTTGGTTAGGACCAACGTAGGGAGCAGATCATGAGCGATGACTCATCCGCCAATGACGCACTCGGCACATTGCGTGCCGCCATCAAACAAGCCGTCACGGACGTGCGTGAGCAGACACCACTGGCACAGTCGTTCACCAATTTCGTAACCATCAATCTCGTTGCCAACGCACAGCTTGCGGCGGGCGGCACCGCGGCCATGAGCTATCTGCCGGATGATGTGATCGCCACCGCCGAAATCGCCGGATCGAACTACATCAACGTGGGCACGTTGCTGCCGTTCTTCAAGGACGCGCTGCCGGAAATCGCGCGCAAACTGCACGAAAACGGCAAGACGTGGGTGCTAGACCCGGTTGCTGCGGGCATTGGCGAAACACGCACGTTCATTCTTGAATCGTTCCGTGACGCGCCTCCGACCATTGTGCGCGGCAATGCGAGCGAGGTCATCGCGCTTGATGCGATGTGGGGGCTGGCCGACGCCGACAGCACTGATCCGACCACGCGTCCGGCTGGAGTGGAGGCCGTTGACGAGGTCGACGCGGCCATCGACGCGGCCAAACGTGTGGCCCGCCATTTGGCGAAGCACTCCCCCGTCGGCAAGGGCGCGGTTGCGGTGTCCGGCGCGGTTGATCTGGTGACCGACGGCGAGCGCACGTTCCGCCTGCCCGGAGGCAGCGCGATGATGACGAAGATCACCGGCGCCGGCTGTTCGCTCGGCGGCGTGACCGCAACGTATCTTGCCGTGGCCGAGCCGCTGGTCGCCGCCCTTGCCGCGTCGCTGCTGTATGATCGTGCGTCCGAAATCGCCGAAGTCAAATCCGATGGCCCCGGTTCGTTCCAGGTGGCGCTGCTCGACGCGCTGTGGAACGTCACCGCCGACCAGGTGGCCGCGTCCGACATCATCGAAACCAACTGACCGCAACGTTCCGTGGATGGTTTCGCACCATCGCAATCGTATATACGGAATATATACGTTCAGTGCGGTGCGACGGAAAATAAACGGAAAATAACAAGACTTCTTCTGGAGCACTTACCCAAAGAACAACAAAGGGGAAACCAATGAATAATTATCCATTCGCCTCGATGCGCGACTGCTTTGATATGAGCGCGTATTTCGTGGTCGGTCCGCAGGATTGCAAGGGCCGGCCGGTGACGGATGTGGTGGATGACGCGTTGCGTGGGGGCGCGACGTTCATCCAATTGCGCGCCAAGAACGCGGATGCGAAGGATATCACCGAAATGGCCCGCGATATCGCGCAGGTCATCAAGAACAGCGGCAAGTCCGATTCCGTGGCGTTTGTGATCGACGACCGCGTGGATGTGGTATGGCAGGCGCGCGACAAGGGCATCAAGGTGGATGGCGTGCATATCGGCCAGACCGATATGGAACCGCAGGAGGCTCGCGCGCTGCTCGGCGAGGACGCCATCGTGGGCCTGTCCGCCGAGACCGAAAGTCTGGTGAAGCTTATCAACGAGCTGCCGAGCGGCTGCATCGACTACATCGGCGCGGCCCGCTACATGTGTCCACCACCAAGCCGGAGGCTTCCGTGGGCGGCAACGACGGTTCCGGGCATACGCTTGACGAGGAACAGATCAACGCGATTTGCGCGGCGAGCGAGTTCCCGGTAGTGGTCGGCGGCGGCGTACATGCCGACGATATGGAGATGCTGGCCCGTTCGAAGGCGGCCGGCTGGTTCGTGGTGTCCGCGATCGCCGGTGCCGACGATCCGGAAGCGGCCACCCGCGAAATGGTGACGCGCTGGAAGGCGGTGCGCGGCGACGCGAAGCACGGCTATGCGCCGCGTGTGAAGTAGTCCGTCGTACAGGAAATCGACAAGCCCGCTGAGATGAGCGAGAAGTTCCGCAAGGGTGGTTCTACACTGTATCAGTGAGCTCAGTGAAGATAATCAATGAATCAGTGAGCCTAATAAGGAGAGTTACCATGACTAGCACATTGCCACCGGTATTGAGCATCGCAGGATCGGATTCGTCCGGCGGTGCCGGCATTCAGGCGGATTTGAAGACCATGCTCGCCAACGGCGTGTTCGGCATGACCGCGATCGCGGCGCTGACCGCGCAGAACACCACCGGCGTGACGATGGTCACCAACACTCCCCCGGAAATGCTTGCGGCGCAGATCGACGCGGTGTTCGAAGACATTCCGCCGGTGGCGGTGAAGATCGGCATGGTGTCCAGCGCCGAGCTCATCACCGTGATCGCCGACCGTCTGACCGCGCACAACGCGAAGAACGTGGTGCTCGACCCGGTGATGGTGGCCACGTCCGGCGCGAAGCTCATCGAGGATGATGCCATCGCGGCGCTGACGTCCAAACTGTTCCCGCTGGCCACCGTGATCACGCCGAACATGCCGGAGACCCAGGTACTGTGCGACTTGGCCGTAGAGCAAGGTGCGGGCGCAATCGACTATGAGAACGGCGAATCCATCTCCACCGAGAACGACATGGTGACCGCAGGTCATCTGCTCGCCGGCCATTTCGGCTGCGCGGTGCTCGTCAAGGGCGGCCACGGCACGCATGACGCGAGTGACGTGCTTGTCGAGCCGGATGGCAAGATCACCTGGTTCCGTTCCCGTCGCATCAACAACCCGAACACGCACGGCACCGGCTGCACGCTGTCTTCCGCCATCGCCAGCCATTTGGCTCTTGGCGAGGCGCTGCCGACGGCCGTCGACCATGCCAAGCTGTACCTGACCGGCGCTTTGGAAGCGCAGCTCGATCTTGGACATGGTTCCGGTCCGATGGACCACGCGTGGAAGTGGCGTTGAACCAAGCCACGCAAACCACGCGAACCACGGCAGCCGTTGGAACAGTACAACAAGTAATCGCACGAAAACACACGAGACAACGCTGAGAAAGGTAATCATGACGCTCGATCGCAACGCAGAAAAGCAGGAAGTGCCCGTCAATCCGGAAACCGGCAAACCGTATATCAACACGCTTGCCGCAGTAGCCATCTCCCCCGCCGGCGCCAGCCCGGAGAAGTCCACGTACGTGGCGCAGGCCGTGGACGTAATCCGTGAATCCGGCCTGCCGAACGAGACGAACGCCATGTTCACCAACATCGAAGGAGACATCGACGATGTGCTCAAGGTGATCCGCGACGCTACCATGAAGCTCGCCGGCCAGGGATACCGCACCGACGTGGTGATCCGTCTCGACATCCGCCCCGGTTTCGAAGGACAGATCCACGCCAAGCAGGAACTGGTAAACGAGATTCTGTCGAAATAACCCCTGACGGAACAGGGAATTCCACACGTAAGGCGCGTTTTTCTGGGAAAAGCGCGCCTTTCGCTTTTGTTTGGGTATAGTGTTGCGATTATGACCACGATGAAGGAAATCGCCGAACAGACAGGGGTATCCATCTCCACTGTATCCCTCGTGCTCAACGGACGCGACGAAGGCAGGGTGAATCCCACGCTTGCTTCGCTGGTGCGGAACAAGGCGACCGAACTCGGGTACAAGATCAACCCGTTGGCGCGAAGCCTACGCACCAACAAAACCCGAATCCTCGGCTTCATCAGCGAGGAAGTCGCCACCACACCGTACGCGGGCGGCATCATTCTGGGCGCGCAGGACGCGGCCAGCGCCTACGGCTACATGCTGTTCACCGTCAGCACCGACGGCAAGGCGAGCGAGGAAAACGAGATCGCCACACTGAAAAGGTACGGCGTGGACGGATTCTTCTATTCGAAGATGTCGAACCGCATCGCACATGTTCCCGAATCGTTGAACGAATACCCCGTGGTGATGGTGGACGCCACCGACCACGAGAACAAAGTGCCCAGCATCGAGCCGGACGAGTTCATGATCGGCTACGACGCCACGAATCGGCTGATCCAGGCCGGATGCAAACGCATCGCATACGTGGGTTGCGCGGAAACATGATCGCGCAGGACGGTCGTCTTGCCGGCTACCGCACCGCGTTGCAGGAGGCCGGACGTGCGTTCAACCCATCGCTGGTATGCAACGTAATGAACAACGGTCCAGCTTTACGCGCCGTGAACAAGTTGTTCGACGACGAGCATCCGGACGGCTTCTTCTGCTTCAATGATGCGCGCGCCTGGTATGTGTACGAATGCGCGGCAAGAAGAGGGCTTACGGTAGGCAAGGATATTTCCGTGGTCGGCGTGGACAACCACCGCGTGTTCGCAGAGACACTTGAACCGCAGCTGACCACCGTCGAACTGCCACATTACGAAATGGGCTATTGGTCAGCCTGCAAGCTGATTTCCATGATTGAAGGCAAGGATGTGGATACCAGTTCATGTCCATCCGCCAGAGCTTCCCTGCCGCCGCTTGATGCGCCGATTCCGGCGAAGATCCACTGCGCATTGTTGGAAAAAGATTCCGTCATATCCTGATTTTTCTGTTTTTACAACGCTTCAAATGCTTACGATTGTTCGCACAGCCATTTTCTATACATGAAAATTGTGCGTTTGTTCACGACACGCCGAATAAAGCAATCGTGCCAACAGTCCGCCAGCAGTTGATTCAGGCTTAATTTCAACTATCCGCAAATCCTTACAATCGTTTGACGTCAAGATTGACGTCAAACGATTGACGTCAAACGATTGACGAAGCAGTTGCCATATGCTATCTTGTAGCCATGTTCGCTTTTCGGCACGGCAGCTGAAATCAGAGCAGGCGCAAGCCAAAACAACATCGGAAGCGATCGCTGCCGCGCGGCAGCGGCAGCGCGAAGAGAAAAAGAGAATCAAAGTGGCAAGTAAAACACGTTCTGTATGGAAGAATCCTTCCTATCTGCAGAGCTCCTTCGGCATTTTCATGTTCTTCTGTTCCTGGGGCATCTGGTGGTCCTTCTTCTCCCGCTGGCTCACTGACCCGACCCACGGTCTGGGCATGAGCTCCGCGGAACAGGGCCAGATCTACTCCATCAACTCCTTGGCCACCCTGGTCATCATGTTCGTTTACGGCACCATTCAGGACCAGCTGGGCATCAAGCGCAAGCTCGTGATCTTCATCTCTGCGGTCGCTGCATGCGTTGGCCCGTTCGTGCAGTTCGTGTACCAGCCGATGCTGACCGCCGGCGGCACCACCCGATTCATCGGCGTGCTTCTCGGCTCCATCGTGCTGTCCGCAGGCTTCATGGCCGGCTGCTCCCTGTTCGAAGCCATCACCGAACGTTACTCCCGCAAGTTCGGCTTCGAATACGGTCAGTCCCGCGCTTGGGGCTCCTTCGGCTACGCTGTCGTGGCACTGTGCGCAGGCTTCCTGTTCAACATCAACCCGCTGCTGAACTTCTGGGTCGGCTCCATCTGCGGCCTCGGCATGCTGTGCGTCTACGCTTTCTGGGTTCCGGCCGAGCAGAAGGAAGAGCTCAAGAAGGAAGCTGATCCGAACGCGGCTCCGACCAACCCGTCCTTCAAGGAAATGGTCTCCGTCCTGAAGATGCCGACCCTGTGGGTGCTCATCGTCTTCATGCTGTTCACCAACACCTTCTACACCGTGTTCGATCAGCAGATGTTCCCGAACTACTACGCCTCCCTTTTCCCGACCACCGAAATCGGCAACGCCACCTACGGCACCCTGAACTCCTTCCAGGTGTTCCTTGAGTCCGCTATGATGGGCGTCGTCCCGATCATCATGAAGAAGATCGGCGTGCGTAACTCCCTGCTGCTCGGCGCCACCGTGATGTTCGCCCGTATCGGTCTGTGCGGCGTGTTCCATGACCCGGTCTCCGTCTCCATCGTCAAGCTGTTCCACTCCATCGAGGTACCGCTGTTCTGCCTGCCGGCGTTCCGTTACTTCACCCTGCACTTCGACACAAAGCTGTCTGCCACCCTGTACATGGTTGGTTTCCAGATCGCTTCCCAGGTCGGCCAAGTGATTTTCTCCACCCCGATGGGTGCTCTGCATGATGCCATGGGCGACCGTCCGACCTTCTTCACCATCTCTGCCATCGTGTTTGCGGCTCTGGTCTACGGCTTCTTCGTCATCAAGAAGGATGATCAGGAAGTCGGCGGCGATCCGTTCTACACTGACAAGCAGCTCAAGGCCATGGAGGCCGCTGATGCGGAAGTGAAGGCCTGAGTCTCAGCCCGTACTA
>ENA-OQAL01000366-OQAL01000366.1-human-gut-metagenome-genome-assembly--contig:-NODE-366-length-10799-cov-2.856166_pt1 | contig 10799 bp, 17 predicted proteins | sample MGYA00242491_ERZ504519 | MGnify/ENA primary metagenome ERZ504519 (study PRJEB26092, sample SAMD00036260) | human gut metagenome | host: Homo sapiens | study: EMG produced TPA metagenomics assembly of... | reverse complement strand
ACGCCATCCGTTATCGACACGCGGCCTGTGGCCGTAGTACCGGAGGGAACCCGCCATCCTGGGCCCGACCCCAGGCGGGTTCCCCTCCATTGTTTTCCGACAACCGATAATCCGATGGAGGTTCCATGTCCGATAACGAATCCAATGCCGGCCGGAGCAGGGTCCCCGCCGCGTCGTTCAGTCGACTGTCCGCCACACGCGTGGTCCTCGGCCTCGACAAGGCCCAGCTGATCGTCTGCGTCATCGGCCTCGCCATCCTCGTGGCCGGAGCGGCCATGGGCTTGAACGTGCCGATCATGATATTGGGCGCGCTCGTCCTCGCCTACGGCATCCCACGAATCCAGGGATTGAGCCTCGTGTCATGGACATGGATCTGGACGCATTGGCGTGGCCGGCTGAAGGACGGCACGAATCGTTGGGCGTACTCGCCGCTCGCGTCCGGCCGCCCGTTGGGCGTACTGGGATTGTACGGGCACGTCGAGGACCGTGCCCAGACCATCGAGGCGACGGCGTGGAGGTCGTGGGCACCCCGTTCCAGGGAGCCTGCTACCTGTGGGATCCGGACAAACGGCAGGCCACTGCCGTATTGACCGCGAACGTGGAGGAATGGGTTCTTTCCTCCGACCGGCAGAAAGCCGGCCGTGCGATGGCGTTGAACACGATGCTCAAGGAACTGTCCGAAACGGACGGTTTCATCGAATTGAAGGAGACAAGCTTCGTGCTTCCCGGCCACACTCCCCCGGAACCTGAATACCTCAAGGACGATCGGACGCCGCAATGGGCGCGTGAGGATCTGGCGAACCTGTGGCACCTGCCCGACATCCTCACCCCATTGCAGAACTCGAACTACATCAGCGTGTCCGTGAACGCGGACCGTCTGCCGCACGTCGTCAGGAAGGACCGGACGGAACGGGCCGCGGTCGGCATCGCCATGGGCGACCTGATCCGCATGACCGTCGCACCGGCGTTGCTTGACTGCGGGGCCCGCAGGAACACCATCCACTGGTGCTCCCCCGACGACCTGCGGTATCTGATCCGCACCATCGCGGACCCGGAACACGCGAACGACCGTCCACCGGTCAACAGGGACGATCCGACCGTCACCTGGGTGGAGGAAGCCAAGGAACACGACTACATCACCTTGGACTCGGCCGTGGCACGCTCGTTCTGGATCTACCAGTGGCCCGACTTCGACGTGCAGGCCGGATGGATACGCGACCTGGTCACCGACCGGCGCATGATGGCGTTCTGCCATATCTGGCGTCCATTGACGATGGAACAGTCCGAAGCGGAACTGCGCAACCGTAAGAGCAGCATGCGCCAACGCGCCAAACTCCAGGACCAGAGGGAGAAAAGCCGCGACGAACGCCGCGAGGAGAAGGAACAACGGCTGCGCGAGCTGGAGCAGGAGGCCAACTGGCCGGACACCGACCATCAGGGATTCATCACCCTGTTCGCGTCCAGTCTGCCCGAACTCGACGTGTTCGACCGCGACATGCAGAACAAGGCCAAGAACTGGCATATGAAACTCAACCCGATGAAGGGCCAGCAGCGTGCCGCGTTGACGACCATCCTTCCCCTCGGCATCTGATCGGGCGGTCGACATGGACGATCGATGGATGCGGGCGCTTCTGCGTCCGCTAGACCTGCTGGCCTTCCTGTCCATGACGCCCGTCCCGTCGATGCGCGCACCCCGCATCCAGGGCGCGTCCCGCCGGCGCGGCGTCCCATTCCCGGAGCGTCGGACGGGGGCTGGACCGTCCGCTTGCCGCGTCCGCCGCCGGCCCGCGCCCGGCGATAACGGCCCGCCGGCACGTGAGCTCGTTGAGGACCGCGGCCGAGGGCTGCGGGGAACGGAGAAAGAATAATGATGGGAGGCCGGCGATGACATCGATCGACGGATTGCTCGCAATATTGGAGGACCGGGGGTCTGATGCCCGCGGTCGCATTGTTCTCGCTCACGGCCGTTCTCGGGCTTCTCTACCTGAGCTCCGGGAACCCCCAGGCGCCAAACCCCCACCTCCGACGAAGCCGCGTCATCGGATACGCCGCATTGACGTGCCTCGCCATGGCATGCCTTGCGGTCGTGACGGCGATGCTGTGACGATGGGAAACGAATCTGATGAAAGAAACGGGAATGAGGGATTGCGCTGACTGGGTGTTCGTCCTGGCGTTCTTCCTGCTGGGCGTCATCTTGGCATTGGCGGGCATTCATATGTTCAATACGCGCATAAACCGGAAAACGGAGGCATGCGCCCACGTCGTCATGGCCGTTTCCTGCGTGTGCCTTCTGCTGGCCATCCTTAACGTATTTCAGGGCATCCGGTCATGTCCCGTCGTGACGGCGGAAGACGCATCGGTGCTTTTCGTAGGGGGAAGCTCTTCTGTGTCGCCCGCAAAGACGGCAGACAGCTCGACGTCACCATCCACGCCGACAGGGACAGGCATCTGCTCGGACCGTACATGATCGATGGGAAAGCCTTGGAGCCGACACAAGGGGGTGCATCGAAATGAAGGAAGACATGCGACTGATACCGGTCGGCGAGCAGCGTCGGGCGTGAAGGCCGACGGCCTCATATTGGACGAGCGGCTTCCCGATACATGGGACGGCCGGCCTATCCGCTGGCTGGACCGGTGGCGTCCGCCGCTCGATTTCCTCTGCGACGGGAACCGGCTCGTCCGCGATGTCAGATGCCCCGGCGGCACGATCCCGCACCTTTGGCGGCCTTGGTGGACGCGCGGAGTCTCGGACGGGACGCGGCTTGACATCGAACGGTGCGCCGCATGCGGATACACGCTACTCGTAGAGACGCGCGACGACGGGACGGCGCTGGAATGGGAGCTCGACGAGACCGACTACCGGAACGACAATCGGAAAGGAAAACGATGAGAGAGGAGAAGCCCGACTTCGAATGGGGCGCGGATCGGAGTGAAGATGATGTCATGGCATGATGTCGGCGCGGTACATCCATCCGATCGCGTGATCGTCGTAGCGCCCGCCCGATCCCGTCATATGGCACTGGCCGATGGCGAGGGGTGCCCAGTTGGGGCTGCGCGACTATATGGAACGCCCAACGGGAATCGGGGACATCGCCGCCCATGGGGAAACAGCAGACGATGCCGCGGTCGTCGTCCGTGCCTCGACGCACAGGGCGCCTGCGGTGGAAGGACGTCATAGCCGGCTTTCTCGTTCATGCGTGCGGCGGCGGCGTTCGTCGGTATGCTCAGGACGATGCAAGCGTCGTGCTGTGCGGCCCACAGGTCGCAGCATCGCTTGATCTTCAGTCCGATGCCTTCGCGCCGATGCTCGGCGGCGACCGCGACCCCCTGGATCATGCAGCAGCTTCGTTCGAAGGCCTGCGCTGCCTTATCCGCCCCGATCGACGTGAATGCCTTGGCATCCTGGCTGTCTGGCATGACGAACGCGCCTCCTACCAGGCGGTTCTTGGACCACGCCCCTATAAGAGTCGGCCGGTACAGGTCATCCGGGTTGGGAGCCGGCTTTGGCAGGGATTCGTCCCAGCCATGTTCGATCTGTTCGGCGAGCAGGTTCCAGACCGCGTCTGTCTGCATCTGGTCCGCCGTCGGGACAATCCTCAGCCGGGATTGGCGTTTGTTCCTCTTGGCCGGAGTCGTGATGAGATTCTTGATGCCTTCGACGAAACGCATGGTTCAAGCATTCCACGTGTCGTCGATATCGGTCTGCCGCCGCGTGAATCCGTTGGCAAAAGGAAACGGCCGGGAGGAAGGCAAGGGCATGACTGTTGAGGATTTGATCGTATCAACCATTTCGGATGCCAAACCCATGATGATCCTGGCGCTTTGCACTATTGTGCTTTTCGTCATTGTGGCGAGCCTCATAGAGGCATGGCTAGCCAAAGCGCGGAAAGCGAAGTCCGAGGCCGATACCCTGCCTTCCGGTCCAGAGGCATCCCAGCGGTCAGTAGAGAAGAGCGAGGCTGTGGAACAGGCCGTCGACAATGCAGGCGGATTCGACCTCGACGAAAGAAGGAAGGCCCGCGCGCCGAAATCGATCCCGGACCGGCGCCCATGGTTCTTCAAAACCGTGATGGGGCGCGGGCTTGTATGCCTGCTGACGAAGGTCATCCCGATCCTTCTCCCCGTCGTATGGTTCTCGCTGGTCGTCATGGGCATGCTGCCGAACCCGCTGGCGCTGTTCGACTTCTCCACGGACCCGCAGCCGTCGTTATTGAATCCAGCCAATGGATGCTTCTGGCTGCTTCTGGTCATGTTCATCGTCGTCGTCCTGCACGATTCACTGCCCGCCCTGCTGCGAAGGCTCGGTTGGATGATGGATAAGCCCAAGACCGCGTCGGCCTCGTTGACGTCCATGGTGGAGAGCCATTACGGCGTATCGAATCTGGAGGTCGACTGGTTCGGCGCCGCGGCCGGAGGGGTCCCGCCGTTCGACGGACTGTACTCCTGCCGCTACGACACCGGACGGCGTAGGAACAACGGCGTACTCCGCGTGCGGATCATCGTGTCTGGCTGTATGGGCCGGACGGATGCGAGGAGGAACGCCATGGACACTGAGCATTCCTATTCGCCCGCGTTCTGGATGAGGTCGAGCGTCTGCAGCCGGTCGGGGCTGGTGGCGGGATACTGGTATTGAATCTCATGTATCCCTGTTTCGAGCCTGGGGCGCGGGTCGGCATGGATCTGTCGGTGCGTTCCGGCGAAGACGCGTTTCCCGTGGGGACGTGGAAGGTCGGTCGACCGTACACGAACCGGTATATCCACTGTCCGGTGCGCACGGCCGGCCGCAAGGTCTCCCGTTGCGGTCTTCCTTTGGTGGCCCCTCTCGACCGGCTCAATGGAATCACTGGATTGACATGGACCGTGACGGTGGACCTCCCATATGCTGATGATCCGATCCGGATCATCCACAGGAGTCTCATATTCGACACGCAACTTAAAGTCATGCTCACACCGGAACGCCTCACGGCAGTCTGATGGCGGAATGGCCGGCCATGGGACAACCGGACCTCACATTGAAAGTGAACGGAATCAAACGGGCCTTGTCTCCGCTGGTCGAGATTGATGGATGCGCGGGAATGCCAGGCGTGTTCATCTGATGACCTGAAAAGTGAAACGGGAATGGAAAGTGAACGGTTCCGTCACATGGCTTGTAGACGGTGTTCTTCGTGGTGCGCGTGGGCGGCCTGAATGGGTCCAGCCAGGGCGGCGAGGATCGTGGTGGCGTCGGAGTCCTCGACCGTGAGCGAGGCCATCAGATTGGAGGCCTGATCGCCCGTGAGCTGCGCGGCCGGAGCTGTCGCGGGAGCGGGCTCGTTCTCGTCCGCCAGTCGTTCATAGATATCGGTCATTTCCGTTGTCTCCATTTCATCCAGCAGGTATGTCGGCCAGATGCTCGATGTGGAACACGAGCATGTCACGTCCCTGCGGCCGGGCGAGCACTTCTATCAGCTTGTCGTCCATGCGCCGGCATGGCATTAATCATTGCAGGTCCTAATGGATGGGCTTGTTTCGGGACCCGTATCCTTATCGCGGCGGCTCTTCAGTGACGCATGTGAGAAAGCATAGTGAATGATAGTAAGGAGCTGAAGCGTGGCGGAGGATATCGACAAGGTGGAGCGTGCGCGTCTGGCGCGCAAGGCGATCATCGACCATATGGATTGCGACGACTGCACGGAGGATTACGTGTTCCTTCTGCGGCAGGGTGGCGTGAGTTCGGCATGGGACTGACCACGGTGCTTTCCATGCTCGCGTTCGCCGAACATGAGGGCGCGGTGCCACCCCTCTCGACGGAATGGTGGATAAAAGTCAGCAGGAGGTACCAGTGAGTTTGGTCCTGACCGATGATAGGCGAATCGTCCTACGATTGGAACCGATATCGGTTCCGGCTAGTGGAGGTTCGCCATGGATGTTTTCAGAACAGGTCGAAGAGGACGCGTTGTGCCGTTGACGGAAGAAAATTATCGGCGGGAAACGAACCGGAAAGCACCGTTCGTGCAGATGCGGGGCGGACATCCCTCGTATTTCGCGGTATGTCCGGCGTGCGGCAATCCGATCCTGATCTGCAACCTGTTCAAAAGGACTGACGGAAGCCGGTCGGCCAATCCGTACGGCCGGCATTACTCGGCGTCGGTTCCTGGAGTCGCGGACTATGACGAGACCGCGTACATGTTCTGTCCGCTGTCCAGGAACCATTCGGATCCCGGTAACACGCGCCGGACTCCGACGGATAAGGCCGGACGGGAACTGTACGTTCTGATGCGCGACCAATTCGACCGGTATGTTTACATCTGGGAGAAGACCACGGGCCTGCATGTGGGACGTGGATACGCTCGGGAACTGCTGTCCATGTGGCGTGCCGATGAGGGATGGCGGTATTATCGCGCCTCCTATTTCAACCAGTCGTTCATGCTTTTCTACGCCGCGCCCGCCCAGAATCTGATGGGACGGTACTTGCTGGTGGATGGCCCATTGCACTGTTATCTGAAAAAGCTGCGGATCAAAAGCGTTCGTTTCACTCCGACCAGGATGGATGGTTATGTCCGTGTCGATAGAGCGGAGGGCCATGGTTTCGTCGATTTGTCTTTCCTTATCCACGATCAGAGTCCTGTCATGCGCGGCGAGCATTGCGTGGAAACCTATCGGCTGTCCGTATGCTTGGGTGACGTCCGGTTCGAACCTGATCTGAAACTGGTCTTGGATACCGGTTTCCTGGACAGTCTCATGGCGAAGGATGATTCACATAGGAACCGAACGTTGTTGGACATGGCCGCCGACGTGTTGGATTAGAAACCCGTATCGGCTGTTATCGGTCGGCCGTCATGTGGGATGGTTGACGGAAACGTCCGGGCTTCTCCCTCCTCCCCTTGAGGGAGCGTCCGGCGTTCCCGTCCGGCCTACGCTTCAAGGCTGGTGAGCGATCCCGTCCGGATGGGTTCTACCCCTTCCCATCCGACATTCGACGGGAGCCGTCCGCCGGACCGTTTTCTGTCCCGTTTCTTTTTGTCTATCTTCTCGACGGGAGGTCCGCGGGCGGCCTTCTCATTTTTCTTCAGGAGGTTTCCCATGATTGACGACGACGGTTACGACGGCATACGGTCGCATGGCGTGGACCCGGATTGGAATCCGTTCTCCACGCCACGCGACGACGACCCGGACGATATCGGCTGGGATGACGGCAGTGAGACGCCTCACGCCAACCCGTCGCGCATGTCAAGGAAGGGCGTGGCCGTCCTCACCGCATGCACGCTCGTCATCGCGGTCGCGGGCATCGGCATGGTCATCACGGAATCACGGTTGAGCGTGCGCCACGACCAGCTCGTCTCGGAATGTTCGGACGCGGTGGCGTCCATGAACCGGAATCGTGAACGGTTGGAAGGACTCGTGGCCGTGGACCTCAACATCGACGGGTCCGTTCTGGACGGGAAAAGGGCCGGACGATACGAATCGTTACGGACCATACGACGCGCGCCATCCATCCAATGCGACGCGACTCTGAGGAACAGGCAACTCGAATCGAACACGGCGAAGGCGAGGAAACAGGCGTCCGCATACGTGGAACAGTCCAAACGGGTGGCCGCGTTCCGGAAGGAGTACGACAAGACCCGATCCGAGAAGTCACGGCGTGACGACATGACGCGACTATCCAGCGACCTGCGTGCCGCGAGGGACCTGCTCGACCGGACGGCCGGCATGGAACTGTCCGTCCCGTACCTGCGGTCCAGGCTCGCGGACACGGTCGAACAGGCGGAACCGTTCGACGGGGCCGACGATGCGGACCATCGACGCGTGTCGGCCTTGGCGGACACGTTGGAGGACCTGATGAATCAGGTACGAGAAAACGCCGGACTATGAGACAAGGGACGTGGCTGGCCAATGCGGGCGGATATGCCGGTCATGGGGCGGCTCCATTAGAATGGGCATCATGATCGACATCCAAGATTTTGAATCATGCGAGACTTCCGGACAGTTCTACGGCGGGAACGCCGGACGGAAGATCGGACTCGTCTGGAGGGCCGGCGACTGGTTGGTGAAATTCCCCGGAACGACCAGGAACCTTCAGGGCAGCGTTCCTTCGTATACGACCGCGCCGGTGTCCGAATGGCTGGGATCCCACGTGTATGCCGCTCTTGGCATACCGGTTCATGAAACGGTGCTGGGAATCCGTGATGGGCGTATCGTCTGCGCCTGCAGGGACTTCACCTTCCCGGATTCCAGACTTGTCAATTTCCATGATCTGAAGAACTCGCTTTCCGATGACGAGCCAGGATTCACTGAGGACGCGTCCACCGGTTCCGGAGTGGTGCTCGCCGACGTACGGTCGGCGATTCACCGCATCCCGGTTCTTCGCTCGATCGATGGAGTGTCCGACCGGTTCTGGGACATGTTCGTGGTGGACGCGTTCATCCGCAACATAGACCGGAACAACACGAATTGGGGCGTGCTCAGGAATCCACGCGGGGAGTTCTCCCTCGCGCCGGTCTACGACAATGGCAACTCGTTCAACAACAAAAGAACCGACTCGGGAATCGAACGCCGTCTCGCCAACCCGGATCTCATTCGCCAAGACGCGTTGGACGTCCGCTCCTGCTACGTGACGGATAGGGGAAAACCCATCGCCCCATTGAAATACCTCGCATCAGGACAGGACGAGGAATGCACCAAGGCGTTGGATCGCTTCATGGAAAGATACGATCCACGTTCCTTCCATGATCTGCTTGGCTCCATACCGTCCATGTCGCATGGTCTCACCGTCGTGCCTGATGGTTTCCACGAATACCATCGCAGGGTCTGCGACTATCGGTACGAGCACGCGTTCATGGAGGCATGGCGCGACCTGCATCCAACTGTGGGTGTCCCGTCCAGTCCGGAAGCATCCGTCCCCGAGCCTCTTCCTGATCCCGATCCCTCCGTCTTACCCTCATCTTCTGTTCCGACGTGTTTCGACGGTCCGGGAATGTGACGCGTCCGTCTCGATATCAATGGTCAAGGAACGTGGAACGGACAACCGGACCATCGAAAGCGTATCCTGAAAAGTCGCCTGAAGGTTCCGGACTGGGAGAGGATGACGGGCAATGAGCTGGGCGGACCTGTTGAAAAGCATCGTATGCGTTCTGAACCTCATCGCATGCGTGCGGTTGACCGGACCATATCTGATTCCGAAACGGTCCGACCGTGAATGGTCGGAAGCGCGACGTCGTACCGACCTGTACTGTCGTCTGGCCGGCTGGATAGGCGTGTTCGCCTACTCGTACGGACTGGGTCACGGGCTCATGCATGCACGGGACGGATGGACCGGCATGGCATTCGGCGTGGAAGCGATCCTCCTGCTGGTCCAAATCCTGAATCTCGCCATCTGGACGTATCTGCTCGTTCGCTCGCGCGGCAAGAACCTGTAGCCTCTTCCCTGTGCGATATCAACAAGGGGTTATGTGGGTAATATGAATCACATACGTAGTCGAGAAGGAGTCGTCATGGACGAGAAAGACAGCATGACGCCGGACACCATCCCGCAGTCCACGCCCGTGGACGGGACCGTTTCGGCCGGAAGGAAGAACCGCAGGCCGGTCGTCATCGGCGTGGCCGCCGTCGCGGCCGTCGCGCTGGTCGCGGGTGGCGTGTGCGGATACCGCGCCTGGGAGGACCATAGGGTCTCCGTGGCGCGTGGGGCGTGTGGTTCCGCCGTCGCAGCCCAGAAGAAGGCCGTGGACTCGTATCGGACGCTGCTCGCCTCGGATGATACGGCCAACGCGTTGAAAACGGACGTGAAGGATGTGAAGGATCCTCGGTCCGTCACCGTGTTGAGGAAGAAGGCCACCATGCGGATGCCCGGCATGGTCTCATGCGACGCGTCCTCCGTGGACGGATTGGACGCAGCGCGGAAGAAGGCGGACGGGAACGCGAAACGCGTGGACAAGGCGTCGAAGTCGTTGGGGAACGTGGTCAGGACGGTCAATCGTCGAAATTGGACAAGATTGTGGCGGACGCGGACGGGCTGTACAAGGCGACGGAAGGCAAGGTCCAGGACGACAAGACCCGCGCAAGTCTACTGGACGCCATCAAAAAACGCGACGCGGACGCATTGCGAAGGCCGTGAAGGTGGTCAACGATTCGAAGACGGCGAAGGAGAAGGCCGATGCCGAGGCCGCCGCGAAGGCGCAGGCCGAACAGGAGGCCGCGGCCCAGGCGGCCGCCGCACAGCAGGCCCAACAGCAGGCGCAGGCGCAACGCTCGTACTCGTATGGTTCGTATTCGTCCGGCGGCTGGTCCGGTTCCGCCGGTGGACAGTCCTATTCCGGCGGATCGCAAGGCCAGGGTGGCGGCTCCCCGAGCGTGAACTCCCCCGCGCCAAGCATCCACTACGACTGGGAAGACAAAGTGACCATCAATCCGAATTGCGATGGACAGCATTTCTGTCCTTTGGGCTGATTCGCCTCATCCAGCCTTCCAAAGACCCCGCCCTGTTGGGCGGGGTCTTTCCCTTTCCCGTGCCTTCCATGCCGCGTAACCCCCCGAACCCATATCGAGCTCCATCGGCGCCCGTACGCGTGGAACGGATTGGATGGAGGGGAAACGCGTTTCCGCCATCCGGCGTTCCCGTCCCGCATAGGCGGGGAACGAATTTGCAGGCAGAAATCTCTGAAAGGAGACGGAACATTGGGTTCCAACAGAACAAGAAATGGGGCAAGGCCACGATAGCCGGCCTGGTCGCCGCGGCCACGCTGGCGTCCCCGGTCGTCGGCGCGTTCGCCGCCGACGGTGGCGGCGGCTCCGGTGACGGCACGGCACGGGCGACGGCTCCG
>ENA-OQAL01000365-OQAL01000365.1-human-gut-metagenome-genome-assembly--contig:-NODE-365-length-10813-cov-2.999813_pt1 | contig 10813 bp, 6 predicted proteins | sample MGYA00242491_ERZ504519 | MGnify/ENA primary metagenome ERZ504519 (study PRJEB26092, sample SAMD00036260) | human gut metagenome | host: Homo sapiens | study: EMG produced TPA metagenomics assembly of... | reverse complement strand
CGAGAAGACGACCCGAACTTCTTGACCTTACGATTATGAGTCGTACGCTCTAGCCAGCTGAGCTATCCCGCCATGAGAGCCTCGAGTGAGAATCGGACTCACGACCTCTTCCTTACCAAGGAAGTGCTCTACCACTGAGCTATCGAGGCGTGGCGGATAGTGGATTCGAACCACTGAAGCACGAGGCGACTGATTTACAGTCAGTTCCCTTTGACCGCTTGGGAAATCCGCCGTGCTGCCTGTTTGGTTGAACCCCAACCGGCAACCCGTTTAGTATGCCACAGACCGGCCGACTTATGCAAATACGGCGTGTCGCGACAGCCAAAAACGGCCCAAATCGTTGAAATTCCAACGTTTTGCGCAAATCGGCGCCGAACAACGCAGAAACCCCGCCTCCCGAGCCTTGCGAATCGCAATATACGGGAAACGGGGTTTCGACAGCTACGCGCCAGTCTCAGCCGAGGATGGCCAGGATGTCACGAGCGGAGACGATGAGGTAATCCTCGCCCTGGTAGTGCACCTCGGTGCCGCCGTACTTGGAGTACAGCACCTTGTCGCCGACCTTGACGTCGACCGGGATACGCTCGCCGGCGTCGTTACGACGACCCGGGCCGACAGCCAGGACTTCGCCCTGCTGCGGCTTCTCCTTGGCATTGTCCGGAATGAACAGACCGGAAGCGGTCTGGGTCTCGGCTTCCGCCTGCTTGACGATGATCTTGTCTTCCAACGGTGTGAGTGAGATCGACACTGTGGACCTCCTCTTTCTAAGAGAAATCGTTACTTACCGCGCCGGGACCCGCTAGCAAGAGGCTGACGATCACTTACGGCGTCGTCCTTTCGCGCTGAAACATATCCTAGCGCGATTATTAGCACTCTGCCAACTCGAGTGCTAACGCTGAGAGCAAAATATACGAAAAAGCCTGAAACCATGCGGTTTCAGGCTGATGTTCTTTACGCTTGTTCGTATGTTTCGTGCGTTTCGTGCGTTCGCTTTCCCTCCGTCACGCCCCGCGACGGGCCATGATGGACGCCAAACCCACACCCAGGGAATCGGAGGTGACGCTGGGAGCCTCAACGTCGGCGCTGACCTCGGAGTCGTGGAATCCCACGGTATCCACGTCCTGCAGATGCACACCAGCCTCCACACGGGCTGCGGCCTCGTCGGAATCCATGCTGCTGATCGCGTTGGTCGGCACAATCAACGGCTCGACATTGTCGGAAACCGTACTCGCAGTCGGAGGCACGGCCTTGGCGACCTGACGAGTGGACTTGATTTCCATGCTTTCCGGAGCGGCTGGCGCGATATCGTTACCGTTGCGTGGCGATCCCAACGAGAACGAAATCAGATCCTGCGACGCGCCGGCCACGGCGGACGAATCCGCATCGCATGCATCCACACCCTCAGTTTTGGCGATTTCATCACGCTCATCGTGGATGGACAGACCGTTCTTCTTATCCGGCACGACTTGCGCATCCACAACGTTCGGTTCCGCAGCGGATTTCGCTTCGGTTTCCCCCTTGCGTTTGCTTACAACAACATCACGGTCGGCCTTGCCGCGATCGATCGCCTGACGGATCTCACCTTCCGGCATAACATCGGTCGGCACCTGAGATTCGGCGATCCTGCGAATTTCCGCAAGCTCCTGCTCCCGCAAACGAGCGCGCTCCGCCTGCTCTTCCTGGGCGCGCTTGCGCTCTGCCGCAGCACGCTTCCTCATCTTGGAACGATACTTGGTGACTTTCCGCTCCCACGCTGCGGCCTGCTTGGCGGCCCTCACCCCCAAAGCGAGCACTCCAGCAAGCAGCGACGCAGGAATCAAAGCAAACAACGGACTGAAATGCAACACAAACGCACACATCAACACGACGATTGTGATCACCAGCATCGAGACAACAATAATCCGCCTTCTGCGGATCGCGGCACGACGAAGGGCACGGACATGCGCGATCCTTTCGTCGGTCAGCTTGCCCTCATGCGTCTCGTTGGACTGCATTATTGCCCCTTTCGCCTTTGCGGCGGTCTCATCGGAGAATCGCGTTCCACTGTCGGCATCCACCAGATGCAGCGACGGCGAAAAGCGGTCCTCTCGGTGCTCGATTACCCGCTTCATGCCTTTGACCGTCCGTTTGGGCAGCCAGAAAACCATGAGAATAATCACAATCGCAAGCACCACAACCGTGCTTAACGATTCATAACCCATAACTCATAAGAATAGGTGACATTCCGACATTCTCCGGGGTGCACGCCCCCGCGTGTCGAACATGTGCGCGAAAGCGCGTGTCGAACCTCGCCAACGGCTCACTCGCCCATCAACCGTGCGGTAAAGCCATTCGGTGCGTACTCCGGCAGCAACGCATACGATTCATGGTCACGCCATTGCCCGTTCACGAACATGTACGCCTTGCGCATCCCCTCATAGGATGCCCCCACTTTGAGTGCCACCTTACGTGACGTTCGTTTTCGGGAAGCAAGTCGATCTCCACACGATGCAATTGCGGCCCGGAAGGGTCGAACATCGCCCAATCAGCCAATAGCGTAACAGCCATCGGCGCATATCCACGCCCCGCACACCGCTCATCGACCCAATAGCCAACCACGCCGGTACGCATGGCGCCATAGCAGATGGCCCCTAACGAAATCTGGCCGACGATACGCCCATGATGCTCGATGGCGAACACCACTCCGGTGCCGTTTCGCTCGTTGCATCGCATCGCACGCACCCACTCGTTGAACGACATCGACGCGCCATGCACCGGATCCCCGGATTCCCAAGGCTTCAACCAATCGTCGTTGCGCCAGCGGACTTCGTTCCATTCGTCGCAGTCGTCAGTAGTCAGCGGACGCAGGATTATGGGAACGTGAAGCCCATGTGCCTGAATGAACCGCGGAACATCAATGGCATTAGGATCCGAACGCATCATGCCCCGTAAAGATCGCAAAATCGTCACGCCCTCATTCTGCCATACGCATAACATTTCCGTTTTCGCGCAACCATCCCGTGGTACAACATGCGGTATGACCACGAACATGCAAGCCGACGTCATGGAAAACAGCGTCTGTGACGAAGCCGCGAACCAACGTGAGCTGAAAAAGCAATGGCGCGCACACGCAATCGCACGAAGAAAGCAGACCAGTAAGGAGGAACGACTGGAAGCCGGCCGCAAGTTGGCCGAACAGGCGCGGAAGGCGAATCTCATTCATTCGTTCACCACGGTGGCCGCATTCGCGTCCATGGGCAGCGAAATGTCGATGATGCCGATGCTGCAGGCATTATTCGATTCGAATTGCCACGTGCTGGTGCCACGGCTCGGATCCGGCATGGATATTGGCTGGAGCGAACTTGGCGACATTCACGATCTGCAGGACCAGACCAACAGCGACGGGTCCATCAATACGCACCGCCCGCAAGAGCCGGGCAATAGCGCAAACGGACCTGAAGCGCTGAAAAACGCCGGTCTGATCATTGTTCCCGCCCTTGCCGTCGACCAAGAGGGATTCCGTCTGGGACGTGGCGGAGGGTGGTATGACCGCGCGCTCGAGTATCGTGCGGCCGGCGCACGGGTGGTGGCGGTTTGCTGGCCGTGGGAGCCGACGGACAAGCCTGTTCCGCACGAAGACCACGATATTCCCGTCGATGGCGTGCTCACTCCGAACGGATTTACGGCCATACGCGAATAAGATGTCCGAAGATAAGACGTTCACGCAGCCGTCTCAGGGAACGTACTAGGATATGTCCCGTTAAGAAATTTGAGAACCTGGTTGAAGCGAGGATACTTTGCCTACTTACCATTACCGTTGCAAGAACTGCAACTACGATTTCACCGAACAGCAGTCATTCACCGACGATCCGATCACCGTTTGCCCGAAATGCGGCGAAGAGCAGGTCCGCAAGGTGTATTCCGCCCCGCCGATCGAATTCAAGGGATCTGGTTCTATCGCACCGACAAGTCCAAGTGAGCGAAAACGAATACACGTAACCGAGCAGCCGAAGCAAGGAAACGAGTCAAATAACCAGGGTCAGCAAACCTTGGAAAACAAGGCGACACGCCGAATCCTGTGGATAACTCGCATCCTCCGACCACAACCCTCGATCCGGCTTGCGCAGCAACTATTCGTAAGGTCATCATGCATGAATGGTGACCTTTTTTCATGACCTTAGCCAACGTCTGCAAGGCACGGACGGCAAACACACGAACCGCGCACCGTCGTCGGCGCCTCATCGACGACGACGAAACGCGCAATTGCATCGTCTACTTGCTTCGCTGTGCGCCGGACTTGCCATATTTGCGGCCCTGCAGTGCGTGCGATTGACGATTTCCACGCAATCCGTCGTCATTGCGGCGAAGTCCATCGCCAAAGGCGGCGTGATTTCCGCGGATTCGCTTGCTTTGCGAGATATTCCATACGATGAGGCCCTGCGCAGCGTTGCTCACGATATCGATGATGCCGTCGGGCTGATTGCCCAAGTGGATATTGCGGAAGGCAGCATCGTCACCTCGGCCATGGCTCGCGCTTCCCCCCGTTGTTCCCAAAGGATATACGGCGGTCGAAATTCGGTTGGCGAGTTCCGCCGACAGTCTGACGATTGGCGATACGGTGACGCTTTCCAGCGCCACGATGTTCAGCGAGGCCACGCCGGAAACGGTACCGGATATGGATGCGGTGTCGTTACGTGAGCTGTGCACGGGAGCGATATTGACCGCGAAACCTTCACGGAATGCGGACGGCAACACGCTTGCGGTGTTTGCCATGCCTCCTCATGAGGCGGCAACCGTATTGCAGGCCCAAGAATACAGCGCGATCATCGCCATCATCGGTTCGTAACGGCATTCCCAAGCGAATCCGCAGCACCATCATGCGGAATATATGAAATTCGGGAGGTCTGAACGTATCAGAACCTCCCGTATAGCAGACAAACGTCAGCGCTCCCGCTCGGAGAACACGCCCCAATGCGGTGGCAGCTCGCCCAGAATACGCTTGTCGTCGTCAGCATTGCGCTGGCGTTCGGTAAGCACATCGGACGGTTCAAGCTTGACGCCATCGGCATCGAACAGTTCCGTACCCTGCCGAACCACACGCTTGTGTTTGCGCGCGTACGGCGGGTGGCGGAGTATCCGGACACCACACGCACGGCAGGCTGGTCAGATTCCGCGGACTCTTGGATGGAGGGTTCGTCGACGCTCACTTGACCTCCTGATACAGGTCGCTCAAGCGTGCCACGATGCGATCCACTTCCTTGTCTGGATTCACGAACGCGCCAACGCTCCACACGGTCATAACGGACCAGCCAAGCGATTCGATGTTCTGCAAAAGCACGCGGTGGCGTTCCCTGGTGGACTGCAATCCCATGAACTGCGCATCGTCGGTAAGCACGGCCAATGCGAACGGCTTGTCGTTCAGGCCAACCACCAGCGGCAGCTGGAACCATTGTCGAAACCGTAGTCGACGGCCACATTCAAACCGCGGGCACGAATACGGTCGGCAAGATCGTTGAGCAATACGTTCGAACCGTTCGTCTTGACGACTGGGCGCACCACGCTGTCATCGAGCTGTTCCGCCCAGCGAAGCACCGTTTTCAGCATCTTCGGACCAGCTTGGTGCAGGCGCTCGTCATCCATGTCAGCTGACGAGAATGCGGACACGATGTCAAGATGACGATCCGGCACGGCCAACGCATCCAGCAACATACCCCGTCCGCCTTCGGATTCCAACGCTCCAAACTGTTGCAGCAGCCTTCCATGAGAAGTCTTCGCGTAGCACATCGCAAGAATCGCATCGGTGGCATGCGCGCCGGCCACATCGGAAATGTCCACGATGCGCACATGACGCAAGAACATGCCCATGGCCTTGTTCTTATTGGCGATCGCCTTAAGCTCGGCTCCCAGTCGGGTGCGGAACGTATGGGTCAGCGTCACCACGGTAAGCATGTACGATGCGGGCACGATCGTGAAACCGGCGGCACGCTTGGTGATCAGCCTGACCACCTCGTCGATTTCCTGCTGGCTGCTTTCCACCAGTCCGGACGTGATGACCGGCACGCCATTGGCATCGGCCACAAAATGGTAGGCGACCTCGCCCTGCGCGCCTTCCCTGGCCACGTCGAAGGGCACGGAACCGTAGCCTTCCGATTCCAGGAACGCGTTGAGCTTCGGCGCGCGGCGAACAGGACGATTGGCGATTTTCACGCTCGGCAGCAATGCGATGAGACGCTTCAGACCGTCGGAAGTGACGGTTTCGCGATGCGCGATCACCACCACCTGCTTGGCTCGGCTGATGATGCTGAGCAGTTCGATGGATTGAATATGCGCTGCGGCATCGATGATCACGACGTCGGCCAATGGCGCCGGATCGGTGATGGCCGCAAGCGTGGCAGGAGTCGCAACGAGAATAGGCTTCGCCGCGGCGAGAATCTGCGGATGCTCCTTATGCAGGCAGTTCAGCGAAACATTACGGGCGCCGGCAAGCGTGGTATGCAGCAGATTGGCCTCCTGCGTACGCGAGAACAGCATGTCGCACAGACGGCGCATGGATTCCTGTGCCACCATCGGACCGACCGAACGCACATGTTCCACATCGACCTGGGCGAACCGCTCCGCAGCGCCCTGCAATGCCGACCCATCCTGATTGGAAATGATCGCGGAGGATTTCACGATGTCTTCGAACGCCGTGGTCCACCATGCCAGCTGCAGTTCCCCTGCAACGGCATCGTTGGCAACGCCACGATTGTTCAGATCTTCGACCAGCTCGTCGAGGCCGACCGAATGGAATTCACGTTCCAGACGGGCGCGCTCAGGCAGAATATCAAGCGACTGCTTATCGTCATACAGGGCCTTCAAACGCTCTTCGACCTGATTGAAATCAACGGTTTCAAGATTGCCGCCCTGCGGAGTTGTGGCAAGCACCGCATTCAACGCGGTCATATCCCGATTGAGATTCTCCTGCGTTTCGATAATGTCATCCAGCTTGGCGGGCAATACCGGCCAGCCGCCATGAGGCACGAACATATGCCACTGATCGGCCTGCTTGGACACCACCAGCAACGCCTCATGCAGGTTCTCCACTTGGGCACCGACGCGCAGCAAACCCTTGGCTTCCTTGATGTGGCGGCGACGCTCCCAGAAGCCCATGGACGTACCTTCGGCCTTGCGCTCGGCCTTCGGCTTGGTCGCCTCGATCATGGATGCAATGTCACGTTCGAAAATCTCCGGCTGGAATACGTCAAGCACACGGCGCAGGTTCTTCAGCACCATGACCTGACGGCTCCACTCCTGCGCGGTCGTGGGAATCGGGAATCCGCAGGTCTGTACCGTACTGGCCACCTGCTCGCGGGTGGCGGGCAACACCTTGCGCAACAGCTCAACCACACGCTGGTATGCGCTCACCGCCTCCTCTTCGGAATACAGCGATGCCTTATACCATGCGGTGTCGTTCTCCGTAATGGTGTATTCGCCAAGCTCGCCCGCACGCTGCAGTTTCGCAGCCCAATCCTCGATCTTGTCCGCGATGGAATGCGCGGTCTGCTTGTTCAAACGCACATGCGTGGTCGGATGGGTGGGCAATGCCGCAATCTGCGCGAGATTCTGAATCGTCTGGTAAGCGGATACGCCCCACTCCTGACTCACGCCGTGAAGATCGCCCAGATAACGGGTCAAACGCGAACGCACGCCAACCAGCTCATCGGCAATCTGATCAAAACGGGAGGAAGCAACCCCCGATTGGAAGCCGACGGCTGCAATCAGCTGACGGTCAATCGCAGCGTTGGCCCCATCATCGGCGATATCCAGCAGCTGTCCGCTCATTTCGTTTGCGGCAACGGCCTGTACAAAACGACGCTTCTGATCGGTCACACACGGCACATAGAGCACAGACCGTCCGTTCATCACGCAACGCGACGCAATCGCCGCGGCCTGCTCGGCGGTATTGTTGGCGATCGCACTATCCACAAACAGCGAATGGCCCGCGGAAGCAAGCTGCGAAGCGTATCGGACGGTATTGTCCGCATCGCCGACCTCATACTCGCCATGAGGATCGGCATCAAACGGACTGTACTCCGGAATTTCGGCACCTTCCAACGCTTCGGCGGCGGACTTGTCTCCCGACAAAGCGTCCAAGGCGGTATTGCCGGTCGGACCTTGCGCCAACTGGTCGATGATCTTCCGGCTTTCCACCAGCATCTGCGATGCCGGATCCATAAAGCATCCGAGAATAATGTGCCGTTCGATCTCAAAATCAGGGAACGCGTTGGCCGCAAGGCGTGTGATGGCAGCGAACACCGCGGATGTTTCCGGCGTGCCACTTTCGTAATTCGAACCGTCGAACAGCTTGGACTCGTCCAATACGACGTTGTTCTCGCGCAGCACGGCGGCGAAAGCCGCATTCAAGCGTACGCGCCCTGTGAACGCGATCACCGTACCGTTTTCAATATTGCGTCCTTCTTTGCGCACCTCGACCGGATACATGAGTACCGGCATCTGGTTGCCTTTCCAGATGGCCACGCCAACCACCAAAGACAGTTCGCCCACGCCGCTGACACGGCTTTTCGCCTCACGATCGTCGAGCACACGCTCCACACGCGCCCGGCGGCACGCAACATGCCGTTGTCGCGGAACAAGGAATCAAGTTGCACATGCCCGCTGGCGAACAGCTGCGCGATGCCGGACGGATGCGCATGCGTCATGTCAAGCTGGGCGCTCAGCTGCGTCACGTCCTCAAGCGGCGACGGCGATAGACCAAGACGGTACTTCTCACGCCACCCCCGAATACGATCCAGCGCGGTGACGGTCTCGTTGCTTTCGCTCATGTATTGACTCACTTCCCTACCGCTTTGCGGTATTCCGCATACCCCGGATTATGTGACAGGGCCGCGTCGATGTCTGCATTGCCCAAAGCTCCCAGCCATGCGTACAAATCGTCGTACAGCGACGGGTTCATGGCAAGGAACGGCAGCAGCTCCGGATGACGTGCCATCTCGAACTGCACGGTGAAATCGTCGGTGCGTTTGGCATCATCCGACGTCAGTCCGTCGACTTCAATGGTCTGTTCCTGCTTGGCAAGCTCTCCCTTGGCGACTCGATCGAACACCGATCCGGGTTCAAAAGCCGGTTTGAATACGCTGGTTTCGTCCGGTGTCGGCTCGCTCACAATCTGTGGCTGCTCCGTGTTATGCGGCCTGAAACGCTCGTCGTCGTCCCGTTGCGCCGCTTCTTCCGGTTGAATCGGATTGGTACCGGATTGTTCTGCAATTTCATTGCGCTGCTCGTGCGTTTTTTCCGCTTGTTGTTCAGGCATGTCGCTGCTATCCGGCAATGCCACGATAATCGGCTTGCTTGGTCTTGCGCTGAATAGTTTGCTCACGGGAATCGTGTCGTGTTCGACGTCGTTGCCTGCGATGACTTGCGTCCGCGATTGGGATTCGGGCAGCATAACCGGCTTTTCCTTTTCGGCGGCGTTCTTCTTGGCCCCTTCTTCCGCCGCCTGCTGTTCCGCCACGGCATCTGCCTCGGCTGCGGCGTCGGCGAAGAGGTCACGTGGCGCGTTATCCACGACGTCGTTATGCTGCACCCAGCGAAACGGATGGGAGATCCCCATAATCCGGCTCGTTGGATCGAACTGGCGCGAAAGACTGACGTTCGGAGCGTTGCATGAGATTCACACGATTGGCGACGTTGCGCGCGTTGAACAATGCGGTCGGCTCTCCGGCACGCAGATTGAGAATGTCGTCGACCGACATATCGGCGGCGTCGGGCTCCTGCGACGCCTCATCGGACACTGCATAGGAGAACAGATTAGATACCGGAGCTGACGCGGTACTCTCGGATTCGGGCATGGCGCTCACGCTGTCACGTTCAAAAGTGACGCGTACGTCGCCGAATTGCAAGGTCATTGGCGTGGATGGCAGTTTGAAATCCTCATCCGCGGGCAGACGCATCAATTGGCCGTTGTCGGCCACTACAAACGAACCATTGGTCGACTTGAGATCACGTACGGAAGCGTTGCCCTGCGCGTCGACTGAAACAATGGCATGCCGTTTCGACATGGATTTGTTCGTATCCATAATGTCAAGGCGCGCGAATCCGTCATCCGCCAGAGGACGTAACGGCTTGCGGCCGATTTCCACGCTTTCGCCGCTGCCCAGCTTCCTTCAGTTCGGATTCCATCAATCCTTGACGGTCCACTGCTGTGCCGTTCGTTGATCTTCGCTCACCGTTGTCGGCCTTCCTTTCACACATACCACTACTTGTCATTGTGTCATGCCTTGCCACGTATTTCAGGATTATGACGCGATTAATTGACAACTTTCGCCTAATTCCCCCATTGTATGGCACGATATGGAAGCATTCATGCCTAAATCGGATTTTATTGGATCGTCAGCGAAAGAAAATCCCGTAATATGCGGAAAACCCCGCCGCCTTGTGGCGAACGGGGTTTCCACTCAAGATTGTGATATGCGGCTTCAAGCCGCGCGAATCACTTGAGCTCGACGGTAGCGCCGGCTTCTTCGAGCTGGGACTTAGCCTTCTCAGCGTCTTCCTTCTTGGCCTTCTCCAGGACAGCCTTCGGAGCGCCGTCGACGAGAGCCTTGGCCTCAGCCAGACCCAGGGAGGTGATAGCGCGGACGGCCTTGATGACCTGGATCTTCTTGTCGCCAACGGCGGAGAGGATGACGTCGAACTCGTCCTCTCTTCCTCAGCCGGAGCAGCAGCGCCCGGAGCGGCAACGGCGACAGCAGCCGGAGCGGCAGCCTCGACGCGAACTTCTCTTCGAAAGCCTTGACGAACTCGGAGAGCTCAACCAGGTCATCTCACCGAAAGC
>ENA-OQAL01000364-OQAL01000364.1-human-gut-metagenome-genome-assembly--contig:-NODE-364-length-10817-cov-6.969785_pt1 | contig 10817 bp, 9 predicted proteins | sample MGYA00242491_ERZ504519 | MGnify/ENA primary metagenome ERZ504519 (study PRJEB26092, sample SAMD00036260) | human gut metagenome | host: Homo sapiens | study: EMG produced TPA metagenomics assembly of... | reverse complement strand
ACGGAATGGTTGCACGCGTACTGCTGTCCGCACGAATTATTATTCCGCTTTCGTTGGCGGACTGATTCGAGCAATGCAGCTTCAATCCCTCGCCAACGGGAGGCAGGGTTTGAAGCGCGCAAAACACACACGTTGATGGCCCTGCATACTGCGGGGCCTTTTTGTTGCCGCCCACAAGGCGTAAGGCAACGAAATGAAGACTGCACACAAGAGAATAGAAGAAAGACGTTATCGGCGCATGTTGGGAGCCGGTAACGCATGACAGACGTAACAGGAGTAATCCAATGAGTGCAGTCGAAGCGGCCGCTGGCAAAGCGCAGGCGATGGTCCGCGATTCGGTCAAAACCGTGATCGCAGCATCCATGGTCGGCACCGCCATCGAGTTCTACGACTTTTACGCATACGGCACCGCCGCTGCGAATTATTTCCCGAAGGTGTTCTTCGGAGACACCACCAATCCGACCGTCGCGCTGCTGGCCAGCCTGCTGACCTTCGCCATCGCGTTCATCGCCCGTCCGCTGGGCTCGTTGGTGTTCGGCCACTTCGGCGACCGTATGGGCCGCAAGACCACGCTGGTGGTCTCCCTGCTCACCATGGGCATTGCCACCTTCCTGATCGGCTGCCTGCCGACCTACAACCAATGGGGTGTCGCGGCCGTCGCCGTGCTGTGCCTATGTCGCTTCGTGCAGGGCATCGGACTTGGCGGCGAATGGTCCGGCGCCGCGTTGGTGGCCACCGAGAACGCTCCGGAAGACAAGCGCGCGCTGTACGGCTCCTTCCCGGAGCTGGGCGCCCCGATCGGCTTCTTCCTGTCGAACGGCACCTACTTCCTGCTGGAGACCTTCAACGACAATGACGCGATGCTTGCCTGGGGCTGGCGCGTGCCGTTCCTGCTGTCCTCCATCCTCGTGATCGTCGGCCTCGTCGTCCGCGTCCAGATGGAGGAGACCCCGATCTTCCGTATGGCCCAGGAGCAGAAGAAGGTCGTCAAGTCCCCGCTTACCGAAGTGTTCAAGAAGAGCTGGAAGGAAGTCATCCAGGCCACGTTCCTGGTGGCCGTCACCTACACGCTGTTCTACACGCTGGCAACCTGGTCCCTCGCTTGGGGCACCAAGACCGTCGAGCAGGGTGGCGGCAACCTGGGCTTCACCAACCAGGAGTATCTGCTCATGCTGATGATCGCCGTCTGCGTATTCGCCGCGTTCATCGTGATCTCCTGCGTGAACGCCGACAAGTTCGGCCGCAAGCGCGTGATCATCATCTCCTCCTGCTGCCTCATCGCCTTCGCCCTGCTGTTCCCGTTCCTGCTTGATCCGGCGGTCGTCGGTCAGCGCAACTTCGCCACCAACCTGCTGTTCCTGTGCATCGGCTTCGCTCTGATGGGTACCGCGTTCGGTCCGATCGGCGCCTTCCTGCCGGAACTGTTCGACGCGAACGTGCGTTACTCCGGCTCCGGCATCGGCTACAACCTGGCTGCCATCGTCGGCGCGGCCTTCGTGCCGACCATCGCCACTTGGCTGTCCCATCATTGGGGCGTGCATTCCGTGGGCCTGTACCTCGGTGTGATGGCCCTGTGCTGCCTCATCGCGGTGTTGAGCTGCAAGGAAACGAAGAACGTCGACTTCACCAAGTGACGCCGACCGGCTTGCCGGGCTGCTTCGCTTGGGGTGGCTCGGAGCCTTAGAAAAAACGTTTGACGTGAATATAGCCACTATGTGAACGTCAACAGACATCATAAAGAAAGCGGTACTAGAACAGTTCCGCAGGAGAGGCGGAGTGGTTCCTCGGACACAATCCGGGGGGAGCAACATCCTAGGAATCACTCGCCGTGATAACAACCGAAAAAAGAATAGAAAATAGCGAGTTTGTTCGGAAAAAGCAAGTTCCGAATCGCAAAAAACAATAAAGGAGCGCCAATTATGGCAGCAACTATCTGGTACGAAAAGGACGCCGATCTGTCCGTGTTCGATGGCAAGAAGGTGGCCATCCTCGGTTACGGTTCCCAGGGCCACGCCCATGCGCTGAACCTGCGCGATTCCGGTGTCGACGTCGTCGTCGGCCTGCGTCCTACCTCCAAGTCCGTGGAGTATGCCAAGGAGCAGGGCCTCGAGGTCAAGTCCGTTGCTGACGCCGTTGCCGAAGCCGACGTGGTGATGATCCTGCTGCCTGACCAGTACCAGGCCGCCGTGTACAAGAAGGACGTCGAGCCGAACCTGAAGCCGGGCGCTGCTCTGGCCTTCGCTCACGGCTTCAACATCCACTATGGCTACATCAAGCCGTCCGAGGACCATCCGGTCTTCATGGTCGCCCCGAAGGGCCCGGGCCACATCGTGCGTCGTGAGTACGCCGCTGGCCGTGGCGTCCCGGTCGTCGTGGCCGTCGAGCAGGATCCGGATGGCAAGACCTGGCCGCTGTGCCTGGCTTACGCCAAGGCTCTGGGCGCGCTGCGTGCAGGCGCCATCAAGACCACCTTCACCGAGGAGACCGAGACCGATTTGTTCGGCGAGCAGGACGTCCTCATGGGTGGCATCAACCACCTGTGCGATATGGGCTTCGATGTGCTGACTGAGGCTGGCTACCAGCCGGAGATCGCCTACTTCGAGGTGTTCCACGAGCTGAAGATGCTGGTCGACCTGGCCAACGAGGGTGGCCTGAACAAGGCCCGTTGGTCCTGCTCCGACACCGCCCAGTACGGCGACTACACCTCCACGGTCATCACCGAGGAGACCAAGAAGCGCATGCAGTACCAGCTCAAGCGCATCCAGGACGGCTCCTTCGCCAAGGAGTTCATGGATGACCAGGCCGCTGGCGCTCCGAAGTTCAAGAAGCTGCAGGAAGAGTACAGCCACCCGCACCTGGAGACCGTTGGCCCGAAGCTGCGCGCCATGTTCTCCTGGAACAACCAGGTGGACGCCGATGCCGATATGGCCGAGTCCTTCAACGGCAAGATCGCTCGTACCCAGGTTCAGTGAGATTGCTTCGCTAGCTGCATAAGCTATTTAGCGAATTAGAAAGCGTCGCCCGCTTCGTGCGGACGGCGCTTTTTGCATATTGTCGTGCGTGCGACGGTTGCGTACGTTCCGGCATAACGAAAGGCCGCCACCCAACTTGGGCGGCGGCCTTCAATCGCAGTTAATGCGATTAATCGCAATGAATGCGAGACGTTACTCAGCCACGGGCGATCTTGCCGGTGAAAGTGGCCATGTCAGCGTCGTCATCCTTGCCGTTGTTCCAGGAGAACATGGCGCGCAGCTTCGGGCCAACGCTCTCGATACGCACGTTGCCGTATTCTTCCTGCAGCTGCTTGAACTTCGGAGCGCCAGCGTCCTGATCGTCGATGAACTCCTTGGCGAAGGAGCCGTCCTGGATGCGGCTCAGATGGTACTGCATGCGCTTGCGGCAGTCTTCGTTGATGACGGTGTTGGTGTAGTCGCCGTACTGGGCGGTGTCGGAGCAGGACCAACGGGCCTTGTTCAGGCCACCCTCGTTCATGAGGTCGACGAGCATCTTCAGCTCGTGGCAGACCTCGAAGTAAGCGATCTCCGGCTGGTAGCCAGCGTCAGTGAGGACTCGAAGCCCATTTCAACGAGCTTGTTCACGCCGCCCATGAGCACGTTCTGCTCGCCGAACAGATCGGTCTCGGTCTCCTCGGTGAAGGTGGTCTTGATGGCGCCTGCGCGCAGGGCGCCAGAGCCTTGGCGTAAGCCAGAGTGATGTCCCAAGCGTCGCCGCGCGGATCCTGTTCGACAGCCACGACGACCGGGACGCCACGGCCGTTGGCGTACTCACGACGCACGATGTGGCCCGGGCCCTTCGGGGCGACCATGAAGACCGGGTGGTCCTCGGTCGGCTTGATGTAGCCGTAGTGGATGTTGAAGCCATGAGCGAAGGCGACGGCGGCGCCCGGCTTGATGTTCGGTTCGATGTCGTTGGCCCAGATGGTGCGCTGGTACTGATCGGGAGCCAGAATCATGATGATGTCGGCCTCGGCGGCGGCTTCCGGAACGGACTTGACTTCCAGACCCTGCTCCTTGGCGTGCTCGACAGACTTGGAGGTCGGGCGCAGGCCGACGACGACGTCGACGCCGGAATCGCGCAGGTTCAGCGCATGGGCGTGGCCCTGGGAACCGTAACCGATGATGGCAACCTTCTTGCCTTCGAGGACCGAGAGATCGCCGTCGTTCTCATACCAGATTTGTGCAGCCATTGTACTTGGCACTCCTTTTGTGTAGTGGGGTGAACGCTTGGAAAGCGTTCGGGTTTCTACCATTCGCAGATGAAATTCGTGGTTTCGTGCATGGATTTTGTCCTGCAAACTGGGGTCCATCCTACCGGAGCGGCTGTTTTGGTACGTATCCAGTCCACAAAGTGAGCCGCGAAATCGTAGAAAATTCGTCGCGGCGCAATCGTGATACCTTTCCTGAGAAACCCCTACGGAAGCGACGTTTCGGGCCGTTGGAATGTTGTTTCCGTTGGGAATTGCGATTAAGTCCCTACCGAAGCGACGTTTCGATCGCTGAAAATGACGTTTGTGTGGGCAAGCATGTGCTTATTTAGGTGACGCTTCACGCATTTTGGTAGGAAAGTGGCTTAGGATAGCACGTAGGATTGTTTGATGAGGAAGCTGAAGCAATGGTCACTGCGACGGGGATTGCGCCTGGTTCCGAAATGACGGCGCAGATGGAGCAGGTGGAGGAGCGTAATGTCTCGGGCGTGCTGCATATCGCCTCGATTTTCGCCTCGCACATGGTATTGCAACGCAACAAGCCCATTGCGGTGTTCGGCGCATTGGCTGCCGATTGCGCCGGTATGGAGGTTGTGGCGGAAATACACGACTTTGACGGCTCCCTGATCGCGCAGGAACATGCTTATTCTTCGCAGAACGTGGTCAACGGCTTTTCGCAGTGGCGCGTGATGCTGCCCGCGCAACCGGAAGGCGGTCCGTACACTCTTCGTATCGTCGCGGGCAATGATGCCATCGAATTCGACGACGTGCTTATCGGCGAAGTGTGGCTCGCCGGCGGCCAAAGCAATATGGAACTTGAGTTGCGTAACAGCGAGCATGCCGACGAAGCACTTGAGGATTGCGCCGATCCGCTGCTGCGTTTCTACAATGTGCCGAAAACCGGTGTCATCAATCGCAATGCGGAAAATACGTCGAGTTGGCAGGAATCATCGCCGGAAAACAGTGGTGTGATGAGTGCCGTCGCCTACTATTTCGCACGCAGCTGCGCTCCGAACTCGACCCCGATCTGCCGGTCGGCATTGTCGACTGCTATATCGGCGGCACGTCGATCAGCTGCTGGATGAGCGAGGACGCACTCAATTCCAGCGATGCCGGCCGCGACTATCTGACGCGCTACCAGCGTGCGATCGCAGGCAAGACGCAACAGCAGTTCGAGCTGGAAACCAGCGAATGGCAGTCGCAGATGGACGCATGGAACGCGGCTGTGGAAACGGTGCGTCAGACCAATCCGAACGCAACGAGCAGCGAGTTGAGCGAACAGTGCGGCACCTGCCCGTGGCCGCCGCCGCTCACCCCTACATCGCAATGGCGTCCGTGTGGCCCCTTCCACGCCATGCTGGAACGTATCATGCCCTACTCGCTGGCCGGTTTCCTGTGGTATCAGGGTGAGGAAGACGAGCAATACAGCGGTTCCTACCGCGAGCTGCTCGGCATGATGATCGGCGAATGGCGTGCGCTGTGGAGCGAAAATCTGCCGTTCCTCATCGTGCAGTTGCCGCAATGGATCAACGGCAAGACGGCTGCGGACGGCAACGATCCGATGCGCTGGCCGGTGCTGCGTGAGGCCCAATGGGACGCCGCGCAGTCCATAGACAACGTGTACGCCATCTGCACGATCGACTGCGGCGAATACGACAACATCCGCCCGCTGGACAAGCGCACGCCCGGCGAACGCCTTGCCAATTGCGCGCTGCGGCAAATCTACGGCATGGATCGCGTTCCGGTGCACGGCCCGACGGTGCTGGGCTTCCGATGCGACCCGAACGGCCGCGTACGCCTGTTCTTCCGCTATGCGCACGGTTTGCATTTCGAAGGCACCACGCCCGGCGGCGGCGACGATGATTTCGATGGCCAGCTGCCGACTTTGGTGCGCGTGCGGAACGTTCCGGCTTCGAACTGGCCGGTTCCGACGGTATGTTCCACCCGGCGACTGCCGCGATTTTCGTGGATTGCGACATCGATGATCTCGTCAATTCCAGAGTGAACGTGGTCGATTACAACGCTACGGAATTCGGCATTCCGATTAACAGCCGCAGCATCGGCACGATTACGCTGGCGACTCCGGATGTGCCGGAGCCGATGGCGATGCGATACGCCTGGCGCAGTTGGGGTCCGGCTCCGCTGTTCAACGACGACGGCCTGCCCGCGCAGCCGTTCCGTCTGGACCTGACCGACCATACCTCCCCCGTCGAGTCCGCCGAGCCCGTCACCCCCGACGGCACCGCTGACTGAGGTCGTCGGTCTGGTCGCGCCGGTCTAATCGCCCCGTCTAATCGCAAAACGGCATTCCCATCCGGCTTTTGTTACCGTAACCAGCCGATTCGGGTAACAAAGCCGGAAGAGGAGGCCGTTTTGTGTTTCGTGCGATTACTCAGCGGTTGCGGCAGCCGCGTCGACAATCACCGCCGCGTCCTCGCCACGCTCGCTGCCGGACTTGCCAAGCGCAAGCTGGGCGGCGGCGAACAGCACCGCCAGCCAGATGACGCCGGCGATCACGGCGATGCGATAGCTTGCGGAGAAGCACATGAGCACCACAACCAGCAGCATGAACGCGATCACCACATACGGCGCACATTGGCGAACGGCAGCTTGAACGCGATCTTGTCGAGCGCTTCCTTGCCCTTCAGCCCCTTAAGTTCGGCCGGGCCATCGCCAGCCGCAACCATGCGACGGAACTTGATCTCCGTAACCATGATCATGATCCAGTTGATCGCAGCCGCGATCGTGGCGATCGACATCAGGTAATTGAACGCGAATTCCGGCCATACGAACACGACGACAACGGCAATCGCAATAATTATCGCGGAAGTGATAACACCCCCGACCGGCACGCCTTTCTTGCTGAGCTTACCCAGGTAAGCTGGCGCGTTGCCCTGCTTTGCCAGCGAATACAGCATGCGGGAGTTGGCGTACAGGCCGGAATTGTAGACGCTCATCACGGCGGTCAGGCACACGAAATTGAGGATGCCGGCGGCCGCGTGCACGCCGACGGAATCGAAGATCTGCACGAACGGGCTGGAATCGCCGTCGATTTTGCTCCACGGAATCACCGCCATAATCACGCCGAGCGCGCAGATGTAGAAGACGAGAATACGCCAGATGATGCCGTTCGTGGCCTCGGAATGGTGGTGCGCGGATTCTCGGTTTCGCCGGCGGTGATGCCGATGAGTTCGGTGCCGCCGAAGCTGAACATCACCACGACGAGCGCCATCAAGAGGCCCGTCCACGTGCCGTCGGCGTTGCGGGTCATCAGGCCGTGCGGCAGGAATCCGCCGTCCACGGTGAACCAGTTGGCGAAGCTCGCGCGAATGCCCGACGCGGTAGGCACGTTGGCGATCACGACATACAGGCCGCCGAGAATCATGGCCAGCACGGCCACGATCTTGATGATGGCGAACCAGAATTCGAATTCGCCGAACTTGTTCACGCCCATGAGATTCAGCGCCGCGATGGCCACGAGGAACACCGCCGCCGACACCCACTTCGGAATGTTCGGGAACCAGTAGTTCACGAACGAGCCGACCACGGCAAGCTCCACCATGGCCACCAGCACGTAGTTGAACCAGTAGTTCCAGCCGGAAATGAAGCCCGCTCGCCGTGACCAGTAGCGCGTCGCGTAGTAGCTGAACGCGCCAGCCTTCGGATCCTCGACCGCCATCTCGCTCAGAGCGCGCACGATCATGAAGATCGCGAGACCGCCGACGAGGTAGGCGAGCAGAATGGACGGGCCGGCCAGCTGGATGGATTCGCTGGAGCCGTAGAACAGGCCGGTGCCGATGGCGCCACCCAGCGCGATGAGCTGGATATGGCGGTTTTTCAACGATTTACGGAGCGTCGGCGGAACCGGTACATCGTCGGTTCCACGCGGCTTCTTTGCGGCGGTGACGTCGCTCATGGAGATTTCCTCTTCTCTGTTTCCTTGCGATTGCGCGTTGTGCGTTGCGCTCGCTGCTTGCGTTGCGTGCTGTTGCACGCTTGCATGTGCTTGTTTTGCTTGCTTTTTTGCGATTCGCCCTTTGTGAGGGAACGTTCCCGATTGTAGCGGGAAGCGGCGGGCAAAGTGTTGGTTTGTTCGTTCCGGAATGTCTGGTTTGCTTAACGGGTTGTTTGGTTTAGAAGTTCGATTCGCGCGATTGCTGTGCGATTCGAACGCGCGATTTGGACACGTGTTGCGGATGTGCGGTTTGGCGCGTCTTTCCAAGCTTCATGGTGTTCAATGGAATGAGGGGCTACGAACGGAGGTCGACATGGCATTCGTCAAGGACATGCTGCGAATGTGGGCGCATTCGTGGAAAAGATTCATTTCCATCGCCATGATCACGTTGCTCGGTGTGGCCGTGCTCACCGGCATTTACGCGGGCTGCCGTGACGCGTTCCGCAGCACCGATCGCTTTTTCGATGCGCAGGGCCTGCACGACGTCCAGGTGCTGTCCACTGCGGGCCTGTCGAACGGCGATATCGCCGCGTTGCGCAAGGTGAACGGTGTTGCGAAAGTGCAGGCGGAACGGTCGCAGGAAGTGACGTTCGATTTGGACGGCCGCAAGTCGGCGACCATGCAGGAAATCGGCACGAACGGCATTGACCAGTCATACTTGCAGGAAGGGCGCATGCCGAAGAAAGCCGGCGAAATCGCGGTAACCAGGAAATTTATTCGCGATTCGGGCAAGCGTATCGGCAGCCGCCTCACCGTAACCCCCGAATCGGCTTCCTCCGATACTTCCGATACGAACGATACGAACGGTGCGGACGGCACGAATGAAACGAACGGCACGGACGAGGCGCCGAGCTTCCCGACCAAGCTCACCATCGTGGGCGTGGTGATCGATCCGCAGAACCTGAGCAACCCGGACGGCTACTCCGCCATGACATCGTTCCGTTCCACCGCCACCACCGACTACACGTTCTTCGCGCCGTCCGATGGCGTGACCGGCACCCTCTACACGTCCGCCACGCTGCTCGTCAAGGGTGCGGCCGCCGAAAGCACGTTCGACGAATCGTACGAAAACACCGTCAAGCAGGTGACCGACCGCATCGACGGCACCGTGAAAACCGACCGCCAGAAGGCCCGTCGGCAGGAACTGCTCGACGCGGGCAACAAGAAGATCGCCGACGCGCGTGCGGAAGCCGACAAGAAGTTCGCGGACGCGCAGTCGCAAATCGACGCGAATCGGCAGCAATTCAACCAGCAGGTCGACCAGATTGTCAGCATGCAGGCGGGCGCGGCAGCTGCGGGAGCTGCGGCAAACGGCGCGAACGCAGGTGCGGCGGCGGCCGCAGGTGCAACTACCCCTCAACTTGACGAAACCACGCGTGAAACAATGCGTGAAACCATCATCGCCGCTAGTTTCGAACTGACGCAAGCCAAGCAGCAGCTCGACCAGGCGCAATCGCAATTGAACGAGCAGAAGGCAAGTACCGAACAAACGCTGAAAACCAAGGAAAACGAGCTGAAAACCAGCATTCCGCAAGTGCGCTGGTATGTGCAGGACCGGCAGTCGCTCGGCGGGTTCAGCGCGCTCAAATCCGACCTCGACTCCATCCAGTCGCTCGGCAACGCGTTCCCGATTGTGTTCCTGCTGGTGGCCGTGATGATGAGCCTGACCGCCATGGCGCGCATGGTCGAAGAGGACCGCTCGCTCATCGGCACGTACGTGGGGCTCGGCTACGGGCGGCTGGCGGTCGCGTCGCGCTACCTGCTGTTCGCGTTGCTCGCCTGCCTCATCGGCGGCGGCCTCGGCCTGATCGCCGGCTTCCTTGGCATTCCGGCGTTTCTGCTGGTCGTATTGCAAGGCATGTATGTGATGCCCGGTCTGCGGCTGGAATACGACTGGCTGTACGGCTCGCTCGGCATCGCGCTGTTCGTGGTCGGCGTGCTCGCCGCCACCATCTACGCGTGTGTGCAGGAAATGCGGCAGACGCCCGCCGCGCTGATGCGTCCGAAAGCGCCGCGCGCCGGCTCGCGCATTCTGCTGGAACGGATTCGGCCGGTCTGGAATCGCATCGGCTTCCTCGGCAAAGTGACCGCGCGCAACATCTTCCGCTTCAAGTCGCGCCTCATCATGACGGTCGGCGGTGTGGCCGGCTGCACCGCGCTGATCGTCTGCGGCCTGGCCATCAACGACACCGTCGCCGACCTCGGCATCAAGCAATACCGCGACATCTACCAGTACGACCTGATGGTGGTTTCCGACGATTCGGACGCGTCGGCGATGCGCACGAAAGTCGCGTCAGACGGGCGCGTCACGTCATCGCTTGACGTGCGCATAGAGTCGGGCGATTTGACGGTTGCGGGCAGTGGCGACGGTGACAGCGGCAAGGCCGGCAGCAGCGGCAGCGAAAGCATCCAGCTGGTCGCGGTGCCGGAAAAGCATCTGTCCGATTTGGGCGAAATGGTCACGTTGCAGCCGGTCTCGTCCGGCATACTGGGCACGTCCGGCGTCGGCAAAACCGGTTCGCTGAAACTCGATGACGATGGCGTGATCGTCGCGCAGTCGGCGGCAAGCGCGCTGGGCGTCAAGGCCGGTTCCAAGGTGCGACTGACCAACGGCGACGGCGTGCAGGCGACGGCGAA
>ENA-OQAL01000363-OQAL01000363.1-human-gut-metagenome-genome-assembly--contig:-NODE-363-length-10837-cov-3.846218_pt1 | contig 10837 bp, 9 predicted proteins | sample MGYA00242491_ERZ504519 | MGnify/ENA primary metagenome ERZ504519 (study PRJEB26092, sample SAMD00036260) | human gut metagenome | host: Homo sapiens | study: EMG produced TPA metagenomics assembly of... | reverse complement strand
TACCAGAATCGGATTGATATTGATGGCTTTCAGCAATGAAGCAAATAGTACGCTTCCGTCCACACAGTTAATCTGTGCCGACTGAAGGGCATCGTCGAAGGTACGTACGCGCTGAGTAAAGACCACGTTGGACGACAGGCTGCTGTTGCTGATGGAGCTGTATTTGAACCCTCTTTTCTGCAAAACATACCACAAGGCATACACCTGCTTATCTACTACTTTCGGGTCCTTGCTTTGGTATCCCCAGAAACGGTTGACAATGCGTGAATCCAGTGCCTCGCGCAGCACCTGGCTGATGTTGGGATTGTCTTCGTTGACGTAGGCCGCAAAGAAATCGCTTGTGTCGTGAAATTTCATTTTGCTGTCGATGTAGCCCAACAGACATTCGTTGATACTACGTACGGAATACGTGTGCACTGCCGAATATGTCCGGTTGTTATTCACCTTTGCCTGTATGGATACGGTAACAGGCATGGCCTGAGTATTTTCCAGCAGGGCCTGATAATTCCATATTACATCTGGGAAAACCAGGTATTCCTTTCCTGATTCCGGCAGAATGAATTCAGAAACCGAATGGGCAAAGAAAGGAGTCTCAGCTAATTCTATGTGAAGTTTACTGTTGGCATGCGGACTGCGTATCTTAATGCCAATACACGATTTGGGGTTTCCCAGATAGGTACTGTCGGCCGGTACAATCAGTTGGGCATCAGTCGTAGCAGTAGACAGGATGGTGACCGGAAAGATATTTCCTCCTAGTTCGTCGGTAATTTCCAGTCCGGACGAGAAAGGTTCGTATCTGTAAATATATAAAACCGAAGCCGTTACTGTCAGAATGGCCAGTATGAAAGTGGCCAGCTTCCATTTATTCTCTCCCCAAATTGTACGCATGTTCAGTTGCATTGTCACAAAATTCCTGTTAAACAAATTGGGAGCAGACCATAAAGACATTTTCCTTACGGTCTGCTCCTTGTTACGGTTATCTTACCGCAATACTTTCAATTTCTACCAGCACTCCTTTCGGCAAAGCTTTGACAGCTACCGCAGAGCGAGCAGGGTAATCGCCTTCGAAATACTTGGCATATACGGCATTCATTTCACCGAACAGCGCCATATCTGCCAGGAACACAGTGGTTTTTACCACGTTGGCAGTTGTCAGTCCGGCTTCAGCAAGTACATTCTTGATATTTTCGAATACCTGAGTAGTCTGTTCAGTGATTCCACCTTCTACCACTTCGCCTGTAGCCGGATTTACCGGAATCTGGCCTGACAAGAATACCATGCCGTTTACTTCTACTGCCTGGTTGTAAGGACCGATGGCAGCAGGAGCCTTTTCTGTAAAAATTACTTTTTTCATAAGCGTTAATGTGTCAATTAAATTGTATTTTCAACGCTAAATTAGCACAAATTCTTTTAATCCGTGGACAGAAACTGTAAAAAAAGTCCGCATTTATTCGTGTTTATAACAAAAAAACACTTACTTTTGTACTCGCAATAATGCAAAAAGGTATTTGGAAACGTCTTCGTATCCAATCCGAATTCAATAAAAAAAACAATCAAAAATCATTGATAATTCAAATGTGTGAAAGAGGAAAGAGACCTCTGAACGGTTTGTCATGCTTCACACACCCAATATTAATAATTCATTTAACCTATTTATGTACAATATCATTCAATTAAACGACAAAAAATTTGTCTGAATTGCAGCAGATTGCCAAAGAGTTGGGTCTGAAAAAAGGTCGATTCACTGAAAAAAGAAGAGCTGGTGTATCGTATCCTGGATGAGCAGGCAATTGTCGGTGCGCAAAAAAAAAGTGGCCGCACAGCAAAACAACGAAGAACGCAAGGAAGGACAGCCACGTAAGCGCTCGCGCATCAGTATAAAGAAAGAAGGGGACAAAGTATACACGGCTACCAAAGACAAAGCACAGAAGCTGGAGGCCAATACTCCTACCCTCCAGCACCGACTCCTTTGTTCAAGGAAATTCCTGCACCGACAGAAAAAGAGGAATCGTGGCACCGGTTGCAGAAAAAACAGCTCAGCCGGAAGTTGCTGCTGCTCCTGCCACTGAAGAAAAGCCTAAAGCCAAGCGTGGACGTAAGCCGGGTTCGAAAAATAAATCTACTCTGGCAAAAGAAGCACAGGAAGCCGCTGAAAATAAACCCGCTGAGATTGCTGCTAAACCGGCTCCGCTTCCCATCGATGATGACGACATGGAACTTCCACCGCTCGACTTGAATAATAACGATTTCATTCCTATCGAAGATCTTCCGTCAGAGAAATTTGAAATACCTTCTGAGCTGCTGGGTAAATTTGAGGCTACCAAAATGGAGGCGCCTGTAATGCCGGCTAAAGAATCGAAACAGAAAAATCAGCAGCGTCAGGCTCGTCAGAATAATCGCAACAATCGTCCTAATAACAACAATAACAATAATCAGGGAAAGGACAACAATCCGCAGCCTGCTGCCAACCAGAACGCGCCAGAGCAACCCTCTTCTCCTTCTACCGAAACTCCTGCTAATAATGCTCCGGCACCAGCTCCCAAACCGGTAGAAAAAGTCTACGATTTTGATGATATTCTTCAAGGTACCGGCGTACTGGAAATCATGCCCGACGGATATGGCTTCCTCCGCTCTTCAGATTACAACTATCTTTCTTCACCCGATGACATTTATGTGTCACAGTCGCAGATTAAGCTGCTCGGCTTGAAAACCGGTGACGTGGTAGAAGGTACTATCCGTCCGCCTAAAGAAGGCGAAAAATATTTTCCGCTGGTAAAGGTTTCTAAAATTAACGGACTCGATCCGGCTTTGGTACGCGACCGTATTCCGTTTGATCACCTTACTCCGCTCTTCCCCGATGAAAAATTCAAATTGTGCAAAGGATATAACGACAACCTGTCGGCTCGTGTAGTTGATTTGTTTGCTCCTATCGGAAAAGGACAGCGTGCACTGATTGTGGCGCAGCCTAAGACTGGTAAGACTATCTTGATGAAGGATATTGCCAATGCCATTGCAGCCAATCATCCGGAAGTGTATATGATTATGTTGCTCATCGATGAACGTCCGGAAGAAGTAACCGACATGGCTCGCAGCGTAAAAGCTGAAGTCATCGCTTCTACTTTTGACGAACCGGCGGAACGTCACGTGAAGATAGCCGGCATCGTGCTGGAAAAAGCCAAACGTATGGTAGAATGCGGACACGATGTAGTTATCTTCTTGGACTCTATCACTCGTCTGGCTCGTGCCTACAATACGGTTTCTCCGGCATCAGGTAAGGTACTTTCCGGTGGTGTGGATGCCAATGCGTTGCATAAACCTAAACGCTTCTTCGGTGCGGCACGTAACATTGAAGGTGGAGGTTCACTGACAATTGTGGCTACTGCATTGATTGATACGGGTTCTAAGATGGACGAAGTCATCTTCGAAGAATTCAAGGGAACAGGTAACATGGAGTTGCAGCTGGATCGCAACCTGAGCAACAAGCGTATCTTCCCCGGCCGTAAACATCGTGGCTTCAAGTACTCGTCGCGACGACTTGTTGCTTGACAAGACTACGCTCGACCGTATGTGGATCCTCCGCAAATACTTGTCGGACATGAATCCTATCGAAGCAATGGATTTCGTGAAAGACCGTTTGGAGAAGACAAAAGACAACGAAGAGTTCCTGATGAGTATGAACTCTTAAAAGAATATCGCATTTACATAAAGAAAAGCAGGGAGAAAATCCATGAGTGGGGTTTCTTCCTGCTTTTCTTATGATTTATATCTCTGAGTGAAAGAAAATAACTCACTTTAAAGATTATCCGCGACTGGCAATCTCAAGTATGTCTGCCGACTAACGGTTGCAATTGTTTGGCAAAGAATAATTCTATCACAGGCATAATGTCTTTCATGTCAGACGCAAATTCCAGGGCATTTAATCTGACTTCCAGTCGTAGCTCCTTTGCCCAGTGAAAGAGCTGGAGCCCCTGTGTAGTAGGTGTTTTATAGTATCCTAAGTGCTGCATTACTCGTCCCCAGAAATTTTCTTTGCATTTTCCTACGTATAAAAATGTTTGTGCGTCTGTTATAGTTTTTGTAGATGACGGGAGTAACTCTTTGTCTTTTCTGCTTATACTCTTTTAAGGCCCTGATTATGTCATTGTTAGAGTGGGAAGATGTAATTTCATACCAATATAGTACAGGTCCCTTTATTTGCATCAAATCCTGAAATAAATTTTGATATTGGACGGATTGGGTGATGTCTTTACTCAGAAAGTCTTCCAAATTCTCACACTTGATATGATAATAGAATTCTTTATAGACGTTATTTCTGCGCAGGTTTTCCAGACTGTTGCATGTGTCTGATAGAAAATCGGATAATATATGATTCATCTTTACCGGTTTTTAATATATCCATGTAGATTAAAAATTTTAGGATACGCAAAAGATACGCACAAAACCTCAAAAGTGAGGTTTATATCCTTTTTTTTTTATCTATGAATTTATAGAGAACTTTATAAAAAATAAAGGCTAATACTCTTCATTATCAGAATATTAACCTTTAAATACTTAGGAGCGGCAAGCGGGACTCGAACCCGTGACCCTCAGCTTGGGAAGCTGATGCTCTACCAACTGAGCTACTGCCGCGACTTTGGTGATGCAAATATAGAATTTATTTTTAGAATCGTTCTGTTTCTCCGATTTTTTTCGTGTGGAAAATAGAAAAATTCCCTTCTCCAGCTATTCCCAGAGCTTATACAACCCCGGTTTCTCCCCAATAGTGATGTACGGAGGTGGCTATACAGTTTTTATAGCGGAAGAAAAATGACCCCGATACTTCTCCTCCTTTTAAATTACAGACTGGTGTTTGCAGTGAAGCTGCTTCTTCCGAAGGAACAATGTCAAAGTAACGGTACTCATATCCTTTCAGACATAAGTCGTGATAATGTGTTTGACGGTATCCGCTGCACGGGCGGTTGTCTTTCGCAATGACTGAATAAGGCAGAATTCCCGCCATTTCGTAGGCTGTACCTCCGGGACGTGCGGTTAGTGTCTGTCCCAACAAGGCCATTCCTCCTCCTTCTGCCAGCAGTTTTCCTCCTTTCTCTACGTATTCGCGTAACTGCTCCATCAGGCGTTTCCGGCGATGCAGCTGACGGGCAAACAATTCCGGATAACCTCCGGGCAGATATACAATGTCCGCTTCGGGAAGTTCACTGCCATATACCGGACTGAAACGTGTGATGTCTCCTTTTCTCTTGTCTGTGCTCTGGCGATACACGAAAGGAAAAGCCGGATCGGAAGCCAATGCGATTCGCTGTTTGCGCTTGCCGGTCCACATATCCGTTTCTGTTTCGGAAATGTAAGGAAGCGAATAGGTACAAGGGAAAATACGGGTAGAAAGGTTCAGCAGTTTGTCAATGTCTACATGCTGTGCCAGTTGTTCCGCCACTTGATTGAGAAGCAGGTCAAGGCTCTTCCTTGCAGGAAGTGTCAGTGCCTGATGACGAGGTGGAAGGCCTGTTTCCTCCAGATAAGGGAGATAGCCCAAGCATTCCACCCCGGCCTCGGCACAGGTTTCGCGCAGGAAACCGTATTGTGCAGCCGAAGTGACCTGATTGAAAATCACTCCGGCTATTTTCAGTTCTGTATTGAAATGTTTAAAGCCATACAGCATGGCAGCGATGGAGTAGCCTGCATTGCGTGCACTCACCACTATCACCACAGGTATCTTCATCAGTCGGGCCATTTCGGCGCTGCTTCCCTGCGTTTTCCGGAATCCGTCGAACAAACCTGCCCGTCCTTCTACCACGCACACGTCGGCCTTCTCTCCATAACGGTTGTAGACGGTTTGCAGGTGACTGCGTGAACCCATCCAGGTGTCCAGACTTACCGGTTCACGGTCGCAGCCAGCGCATGATAGCGAAGGTCTGCCAGTTCGGGTCCGCATTTGAAAGACTGCACACGCAGGTTACGTTGACGCAACGCACGCATCAGTCCCAAGGCAACGAGGGTCTGCCCGCTTCCGGGCATCATGGCTCCGACAAGAAACTGTGGCTTCATCTGCTTATGACAATCCTTCTATTTCTCCGTTCACAATGTCAATGTGCAATGCCTGCGGTTCTTTCGGCAATCCCGGCATACGCATCATTTCTCCAGCCACTACTACCAGCATTTCTGCACCCGCATTGATTACGATATCGCGCACGGCAAAATTGAAGCCGGAAGCCACCCCATAGAGTTTCGGGTCGGTAGAGAATGAATACTGTGTCTTGGCAATGCAGACAGGGAAGTTGGTGTATCCCAGATCTTTTATCATCTGAATCTTCTTGCGGGCAGCAGGACCGAACAAAACTTGTTTGGCACCATACAATTCGCAGGCAATCTTGGTGACTTTCTCTTCCACTGAGTCAGTTTCGTCGTAAGTGAAGGTCAACGGCTGTGACGGATTGTTTTCGATGGTGTTTACTACTAAGTTAGCCAGTTCGATGGCACCGTCTCCGCCTTCCATAAACGCGTTGTTGATGGCAAAGCCTACGCCCATTTCTTCACAGTGCTGACGTACGAAGTCAAGTTCCTCATCGGTATCGTTAGCATAACGGTTGAAAGCGACTACCACGGTCTGTCCAAATGACTGGAGGTTTTCGATGTGCTTGTCGAGGTTCTTTACACCTTCCTTCAAACCGTCCATGTTCGGTTCCTTGATTTTATCTACATCTACCCCACCGTGCATCTTCAATCCCTGGGCTGTAGCCACGATGATGGTCAGTTTCGGCTGAAGTCCGGCTTTGCGGCATTTGATGTTGTAGAACTTCTCTGCACCCAAGTCGGCACCGAATCCGGCTTCTGTTACGACATAGTCACCGAAAGTCATCGCCAGTTTGGTAGCCAGTACCGAGTTACATCCGTGTGCGATGTTGGCAAACGGACCACCGTGTACGAAGGCCGGTGTATGTTCCGTAGTCTGTACCAGGTTAGGCGACAAGGCATCTTTCAGCAATACCGTAATCGCTCCAGCTACTCCTAAGTCTTTCACTGTGAAAGGCTTGTTGTCGATGGTGAATCCTAACAGAATGTTTTCGATGCGGCGACGCAAATCGTCTTCATCTCTTGCCAAACAGAGGATAGCCATGATTTCCGATGCCGGTGTGATGTCGAATCCCGATTCACGGGTGATACCGTTGGTCTTTCCTCCCAGTCCGGTAACGATGTAACGTAAGCCACGGTCGTTCACGTCGAGTACACGGTTCCAAAGTACTTCTTTCATGGCAAAGCCATTGTCCTTGTTCTGGTACATATAGTTATCGAGCAAGGCCGTAATCATGTTGTGGGCCGAAGTGATGGCGTGGAAGTCACCTGTAAAGTGCAGGTTGATTTTGTCCATCGGAAGCACCTGTGCATAGCCACCTCCGGCAGCTCCACCCTTCATACCGAAGCAAGGACCAAGTGATGGTTCGCGCAAGGCACAGAAGGCTTTCTTTCCGATTTTGTTCAGTCCCAGCGCCAGACCGATAGATACGGTAGTCTTTCCGATACCGGCTTTGGTCGGTGTGATGGCCGTTACCAGAATCAGGTTACTCTTTTTCACCTTTTCTTCATCGATCAATGTTTCGGGAACTTTAGCAATGTAGCGTCCGTAGTTAGAGATTTCTTCTACGGGAATACCATACTCGCGGGCAATCTGCTTGATTTTTGTCAGCTCGATACTGCGAGCTATTTCAATATCTGATTTCATAGGTTCAATTTTATTGATGTGCAAAGATACAAAGAATTCCGTAACTTTGTCGTACTACATGTAAACCCTATAATTTATAATAGATATGAATAACTTCGCTTTTTACAGTCCTACCGAATTCGTATTCGGAAAAGGAACAGAGAGCCAGACTGCCGAGCTGGTGAAGAAATATAAAGGTACGAAAGTGATGATTGTATATGGAGGAGGTTCCGTAGTGCGCAGCGGACTACTCGATAAAGTAAAAAAATACCTCGACGAAGCAGGCATTGCTCATGTGGAACTGGGAGGCATTCAGCCCAATCCCACCGACCCGAAAGTGTACGAAGGTATCGAGCTGGGACGTCGCGAAGGAATCGACTTTCTGCTTCCGGTGGGAGGCGGTTCGGTTATCGATACAGCCAAAGCCATTGCAATGGGTATCCCTTACGAAGGCGATTTCTGGGATTTCTATATGAATAAGGTAGTGCCTGAAAAAGCCATTCCACTGGGTGTTGTCCTGACTATTCCTGCGGCTGGAAGTGAAGGCTCTGGTAATACGGTCATCACGAAACTGGACGGACTGAAGAAACTGAGTGTCCGCACGCACGGGTTGTTGCGTCCTACGTTTGCTGTGATGAACCCGGAACTGACCTATACCCTCCCCGCCTGGCAAACAGCTTGCGGGGTGACCGACATGATGGCACACATCATGGAACGCTATTTCACCAATACAGAAGATCAGGAGGTGCCCGACCGTATGTGTGAGGGAACACTCAAGGCCATTATCACGGAAGCCCTTCGGGTAATGAAGGAGCCGGAAAATTACGGAGCCCGTGCCAACCTGATGTGGGCCGGTACCATCGCACACAACGGTACCTGCGGCGTGGGAGCCGTAGAGGACTGGGCTTCTCACTTTATGGAACACGAAGTGAGTGCCGTGTACGATGTGACGCACGGAGCCGGATTAGCCGTTATTTTCCCTGCCTGGTTAACCTACATGGCCAGCCATAACGTGGGTAAGGTAGCACAGTATGCTCATCAGGTGTGGGACGTGCCCGAATCGGACGACAAGAAAGCCATGGCGCTGGAAGGTGTAACCCGTCTGAAATCCTTCTTCCATGCCATCGGTATGCCTGTCACCTTCAAGGAACTGGGCATCGAACATCCTGATATCGATTTATTGGTAAAGAAACTGCATGAAAACAAGGGTGAATACGTAGGGAATTATGTCCGTCTGAATGCACAGGCTACCCGTGAAATCTATGAACTGGCCAACCAATAAAGAATTGTTATTATGGAATATACGAACCAAGACGTACGCCGACAGGACCGCCTGCTCGATGAAGCACGTGCATTTGAGATATTAAAGGAAGGCGAATTCGGTATCCTGTCCATGCGGACTGAAGAGGGAGACGGTGCATACGGTATTCCAATCAACTATGTGTGGGACCGTGGCAACTCCATTTACATTCATTGTGCACCGGTGGGGCGTAAATTGCGTTGCATTGACGCCTGCCCTAACGTGTCTTTCTGTGTCACCGGTCGCAGTAAGGTCATTCCCGACAAGTTTACTACGGGGTATGAAAGCATTGTGCTGCAATGTACGGCACATCACAGTTTGCACGAAGCAGAGCGGATGTCTGCCCTCTCGCTGTTGATTTCCAAATATTGCCCAGAGCATAAGATGCAGGGCATCGAGTATGCCAACAAGTCTTTCCACCGCACGGAGATTATCCGCCTGGATATTCAGAAAGTCAGCGGAAAATGCAAGAATATGGGGATTCTAATCTTGTTTTTATGACATTTTGAAGGAGCTTTGAACGCTTTTTAAAAACGCCTTTACGTTTTGATTTGAAACGCAAAGGCGTTTTTACTTAAAACGTAAGTGCGTTTAAGTTCAAACGTACTTGTGTTTTTGATGCAAACGCAAGGGCGTTTTTTGGTACCCAAAACAGACGGATAATCCCGTTTTTAGGCATGATAACCTAAAATATCACTCTTTTACGCTTTTTCATGTTTTGTAAAGTTTTGATAATTTGAGATAGTTTTATACATTTGTAAACAATCACAAACGAAAGCAGGCTTTTCTCCTTATATATTATAAGAGAAAGCGGTTCCTCTGCTTCCGGAATAAAACAAAGTGGTTCAAGGGAACAGAACCTTAATCTAAAAAAAGAGAATTATGAAAAAGTTTTTTAATGACCGCTGTATTGGGAATGTTTGCATTAGCTGGTTTTTCTCAGGTAAAATGGGATGCTAAGGTTGGTATGAACTTCAGTAATGTAACTAAGTATGATGATGCTAAGGCATTGCCAGGATTCCAGCTAGGAGTAGGTATGGATTATGGTTTCAGCGAAAGCTGGTCATTGCAGTCTGGATTATTGATTTCTTCTAAGGGATATAAAATTGAAGACGTTAAAGTAAGACCTATTTATTTGGATATTCCTATTTTGGCTGCTTACAAATTCAATATTAGTGATAATACGAAATTTGTCATCAATGCAGGTCCTTATTTGGCATTTGGTTTAGGAGGTAAGGCTAAAGATGACAATTTCGATTTAAAATTATTTAAAAGTGATGAAGGAGATTGGAAGCGTTTTGATTTAGGTATCCAATATGGTATCGGTCTTGAATTAAGTGATCGTTATTTGATTAATTTGACAGGACAGAATGGATTCATTAGTCCAGTAGATGGTGGAGATGATCCTAAGAATATGACCTTTACTATCGGCGTAGGTTACCGCTTCTAATTTGAGAAATAAATCTCATATTCATCTATAAAAACGAAAGGTCGCATGAAAAAATCTTCAGTGCCGACCTTTTTTTATGTGACTAATAACCAGCCATTCAGAAAAGAATTGAAAAAATATTGTAAAATAAAACTGCGAAAAACGTTTTTGGCTGTTTCGTGTAAAAAATATACCTTTGCACTCGCAAATGAAAATAGTGATGCACTCTTAGCTCAGTTGGTAGAGCAACTGACTCTTAATCAGTGGGTCCAGGGTTCGAATCCCTGAGGGTGTACCGAAGCCGTGAGGCAAAATGAGGAAAGGCTCTGAAAATCGATTGGTTTTCAGAGCTTTTTATTTCCCTACTTTGAAAATACACAATAATACAGAATTTTAATGGGTCAACGTAAAA
>ENA-OQAL01000362-OQAL01000362.1-human-gut-metagenome-genome-assembly--contig:-NODE-362-length-10869-cov-2.383541_pt1 | contig 10869 bp, 11 predicted proteins | sample MGYA00242491_ERZ504519 | MGnify/ENA primary metagenome ERZ504519 (study PRJEB26092, sample SAMD00036260) | human gut metagenome | host: Homo sapiens | study: EMG produced TPA metagenomics assembly of... | reverse complement strand
CCCAAAGCCTGGAGCGACTCCTCGTCCTCGTCTTTGTTGCGCGGGGAATCATAATCCTGTGCCATCGAGATTCCTTTCGTCATCTATGGTGCTTATGCGCCATAGGATACATGACTTTTACCCCGCATAGGATACACGAATCGAAATACTCGTAAAATCCGACACGTGGGGCACAATGGAATAAACAGAAATTCTTGAAGGAAAGTGGTGTGTTGTGCCTGGGAATTCACTCGAGGAAGCGCGGTTCGATCATGTCAGCGACACCGGTGAACTCGTCTTTGTTTCAGGTGCCGGAAAGTTCGCTGTAAAGATCGACGAAGCGCTTGAAAGAGCCATTTTGGAGGCCAAGCAGATTCGTTCCGAAGTACAGGAGGAACAGAAGACACGCATCCCACCCACCCTGCCGATTTCGCAAATTCAATCGTTGATTCGCGCTGGCGCCGATCCCGCGCGTGTCGCGGAAAGATATTCGTTAAGCGAAGCGCTTGTTCGGCGTTTCTCGGCTTCGGTCGAAACGGAAAAGCAATATGCGATCGAGCAGTTTCTCGCCGTTCCAGCGCCGAAGGAAAGCCGCGTACGCACGCTTCCGAACTGATCGAACGCACTTTTGCGGCAGCGCGGGTGCGCTTGGAAGATGTGACTTGGAAGGCCACCAGACTTGGCTTGGAGCCTTGGAAAATCAGCGCTCAGTTCGTCTCCTCCGGTCACAATGTCTGCGCGGAATGGTCGTGGAACATGCACGACAATGCCGTAAGCTGCCTGAATTCCGCAGCACGAAAACTCATTGGAGAACAGGACACGTCGAAAGAAGGACACGCCGAGAAACACGCCGATGAAAATTTTCTCGTGTCACTGAATCTTCCCGGAAATTCCGCACGGTCGGCGCGTATCGAGCAAACGGTGTCCGCATGGAACACGCCCGAGCCGTCCATGCCTGCGGCCCGTCCCGCGGCAGCGCCTTCCGTTCCGATCGCGCCAATCGGCGGCGTGTCTAATGAATCCGACACGCCTGACACGCCGAACGCGCCAGCCATCGCATCCGACTTGCCTCTGCCGAGCCGACCGGAGAACCCTGCTGCAGGAGCCAATACAGCCAGCGCAACAAACACCCGACACACGCAATACCGTTCCATCCACGCCGGAGCCTGCTTCGAACATGGCGAACGAGAACCAGACACTTGACCCGCATAGCCAGAACACCACCAAATCGAAGCGGCGTGCCGGACGTTCCGCCGTGCCAAGCTGGGACGAAATCCTGTTTGGCGACTGAAGTTAGGCCACGTCGATCAAGCAGGGAATGTCGGATTCGAGCATGGTGAGCGACCCGTGCACGCTTGGCAGGTGCATCGCCTTTTCTGCTTGCGTACGTGAGTCCACAATAGTGACGGCTTTGGCGGCCGATACGATCACATCGCCGATCATCGGTTCGACGCGAGCTTCCACCGGCCCATACACGCCTTCATCCATTGCCTGCGAGCGCGTGCGCACCTGCGCACGGTCCTCCAGCACGCTGCGCCATCGTGTGGCGATGTCTTCTGGATTCTCGCCTTGTTCCGCGTAGAGCATGACGCAACGCGGTTCACCGCCGACATGGGCGACGCCCTGCATGAGCCGCTGATCCTGTGCAATGTCAATCACGGATTCGGGATCAGTGGTGATCATACCGTGGTCCGCCACAATCACAATCAATGTGCCTTTGGGCACGCTACGGCGAAGAAGGCCGAGTTGCCCGTCGACACGCTCGTACGTGCCGATCCATTGTCGGAATCCCAACCGTAATTGTGCCCGATCTTATCGGTGTCCCTCAGATACAAATATGTCAGACCGGGCGTTTTTGCCGCTTGCGCCGCGGCTGCAATCCGTTTTCGCGGATCATCGTTGGAAATGTAGTCGCTGCCCCGTAACGCCGCCTGCGTCAACGCGGAAAAGGCGAATTTCGGCAGTCCAGAACTGGTCACTCGAACATCCTGCGCGCTCAGCCGTTCGAACATGGTCGGTTGTTGCTGCAATTCAAGCGGAGGAATTGCGTTTTTGAAGGAAATCAGCTGGCATATTTCATCGGTTTTCGGATTGAGCTGCGTGTAGCCGGTCATACCGGTCATACCGGGGCATGTTCCCGTACCGAAGGTAGACATGGCTGCGACGGTGGTGCTTGGCATGCATGTTGCGATGGGACGTTGATTGGCGGTGTCGTTCATCAGCGCACGCAAGTAGGGGGCATGTCCCAGCCTCATGTTGAGATTCCAGTAGCCGAGACCGTCCACGAGCGCCACAACCACGGAAGTCGCATCGGGAATGCCGAGCGCTCCCTGCAAACGCTTCGGATCAGGATGGACTGCCGTTGGCATGGGGTATCCGATGGCGTTGGAAACAGCAGGAAGTACCGATGACAGGTGCAACGCTCCCCCACGGGTTCCTTCAGATGACACGTCATCGCCGTAGCATGCCGGTTCGGTCATGGTGAGCAGCTCTTCGACGCTTGGCACTTCAACACTCATAATTCCCATTCAAGCACCGCGGCGGTACCGGCTGGTAGCATTGCTAGGTTGATTACCATTACTTTTCCGTGAGGAGATTCACCGCATGGTGTCGCACCGCAAACCGGCAAAACCAGCCTTTGACCCGCGTACGGTCAAAGAGAACATCGTCGAAACACCGTTGAATGAGGAGATGAGCAAGTCGTTCCTCGAATACGCGTATTCGGTGATCTATGCCCGCGCGTTGCCCGATGCCAGAGATGGTCTGAAGCCGGTGCAACGCGCATCATCTATCAGATGGGCCAGATGAATCTCAATCCTGATCGTCCGTATATGAAATCGGCCCGTGTGGTCGGCGAGGTTATGGGCAAGTTGCACCCGCATGGCGACTCCGCCATCTATGAGGCGATGGTTCGTCTTGCGCAGCCGTTTGCGATGCGATTGCCGTTGGTGGATGGCCATGGTAACTTCGGTTCCCTTGACGACGGTCCTGCGGCCTCCCGTTACACTGAGGCGCGTATGGCCCAGGCAGCGCTTGGCATGAATGCCAATATCGGTGAGAATACCGTTGATTTCACGCCGAATTACGATAACAAGCTGCAGGAGCCGACTGTTTTGCCCGCTGCGATTCCGAATCTGCTGGTCAATGGCGGTTCCGGTATTGCCGTCGGCATGGCCACGAATATGGCGACGCATAATCTGGGCGAGGTGGTTGCCGCGGCCAAGCATCTGATGCATCATCCTGATGCCACGTTGGAAGAGCTTATGCGCTATGTTCCAGGTCCGGACTGGCCAAGTGGCGGCGTGATCGTTGGGCGTAACGGCATTCGTGAGGCGTATGAGACCGGACGTGGCGCGTTGACCACGCGTTCAGTGACGCATATCGAAAATGTGACGGCCCGTAAGAAAGCCATCGTCGTGACGGAACTGCCGTTCATGGTGGGGCCCGAACGAGTGCTGGAACGTATTTCCGAGGGTGTGAAGAATCGCAAGCTGGAAGGTATTCCGGGCGATCGACTTGACGGATCGTCATAACGGCACTCGTCTTGTCATTGAAATCAAAACCGGTTCGATCCGAACGCCGTGCTTGCGCAACTGCTCAAGCACACGCCTTGCAAGACAATTCACTATCAACAATGTGGCGTTGGTCAACGGCCGCCCGCACACCATGGGTTTGAAGGAAATGCTTCAGGTGTGGGTGGACCATCGTCGTGTGGTGATCGCCGTCGTAGCGAATTCCGTAAGAAGAAGGCGTTGGAGCGTCTGCATTGGTCGAAGGCCTTCTGCTTGCGATGGTCGACATTGACGAAGTGATTCAGGTGATTCGTTTCGTCTGACGATGCTGATGCCGCGAAGACGAAGCTGATTGCCGTATCGATTGGATGAGATTCAGCACAGTACATTCTTGACTTGCGTCTGCGTCGTCTGACGAAAATGAGCCGCATCGAGCTTGAGTCGGAACGTGACGATTTGAAGCAACGTATCGAAGAGTTGGATCGTATTCTCGCTTCCGCCGAAGCGCTCGACAATGTGGTGATCTCCGAAATGGATGAGGCCGTCGCCACGTATGGCACGCCTCGTCGAACCGTATTGCTGGATGAGGATGCCGATGGTAAGCTTGTGCCTGTTGTGGCGCATGGTGATGATGGCGTGTCCGCTTCGGCTATGGCCGCAGCCCGTGCCGCCGCAACGGTCTCTTCCGCAGCAGCTGATGTTGCCGCAGCCGCTAAGGCAGCGACGAAGGCCGGTGAAGACAATGCGGCCGCTGTGGCATTGCAGATTGACGACGAACCATGTGCGGTGATGCTGTCGGCCACGGGTTTGATCGCGCGAACCTCCGAAGATGCGTTGGAACGTTGGGAGAATCGTTCTTCTGCCGACAAACGTGTGAAGGACGATCAGATTATTTCGATTTCCCTACCACCACACGTTCCTCATATGGTTTGATCACATCTGCCGGCCGTCTGATTGTGGCGCATGTCGTGGAGTTGCCGGTTGTGTCTGCGGATGGTCCGCTCCATGTGACTGGCGGCGTCCATGCCGAAGAGTTGATCGGTATGACGGAAAATACCGATCCGATTCGCGGCGAACGCGTGATTGCTGCGATTGCCATGCCAACTGCCGATGATTCCGGTGATCATGCCGCAGAACCTGCTCCTCTTGCATTGGGCACGCGTAATGGCGTGATCAAGCGTTGGAATCGTGAGTCGCCCACCACGATGGATTCATGGAGCATCATCGATTTGAAGGATGACGATGAAGTGCTGGCTGCCGCTGAAGCGCGCGATGAGGATCGACTGGTGTTTGTTTCTACCGACTCGTCTTTGCTGACGTTTGATGCGAAGAACGTACGCCCTCAGGGCCGTACCGCGGGCGGCATGGCAGGTATCCGCTTGGCTGAAGGCTGCTCGGTTGCCGCGTTTGCGGTGATTCCCGCCAACAAGGTGGCTTGGAATTACGAGGAGGGAGACAATGGCCTGTTCTCCGCGTCTGGAGCCGTGGTGTTGACGGTTGCCGGCGATTCCGAAGCACTGCCGGGCACGGAGAATGGTTCAGCGAAGGTAACCCCGTTGGAGATGTACCCGACAAAGGGTCGCGGTACCGGTGGCGTGCGTTCGCAGCGTTTCCTTAAGGGGCAGGATACGTTGATCCTCGCCTTCGTGGGCACATATCCGGTACATGCTTCCACGGAGGGCGGTGCCCGGCGTGGAATTGCCGAAGCCGGATATGCGTCGTGACGGTTCTGGTACGGAACTTTCCGCGCCAATCGCCATCGTCGGCTGACCCATTGCAATGTGACGTGCCCGCGTTTTGCGAAGTTTGGAATCGTTTAGGATTCCGTTCGTAGGACGCGGGCATTGTTGTTCCTGCGTTTTCGTCCGCGCTGTCACTATGCATTAGCGATGATGATCTTTTTCAACAGTAAAGTTTCATGCCTTGCGGACTATCGACGAAACCTGCGGCGTAAAGGATTTGCCGGTATTCATTGCGTGCTTTCAATGATGTTCCGTTCATTTCGCTGAAGCTGATGCTGCCGCTGGGTTGGCGCTGCAATACGTAGGCAAGTTCGGCGCATGACGGTCTTAATATTGTTTCGTCTGCGGTGAAGCTGACAATTTTATGGCTTTTTGGTACGGAGAACAGTACCGGTTCGCCTTGTTTGAGCACAATGATGGAACCGGATCTGCGTGCTGGTTTGAGGTAATCCTGTTCTGGCCAGGCGATTGCGGAACCAGTGAGATTGGCGGGATCGATCACGTCGAGCGCAACGCAGGATTGACTGTGCCATTGCGTGTCGCTGCGCAGCGCGTCGACGGTGTCTCGTTCCGCGAATTGTGCCGCGCCAAAACCTTTCACGAACATGCCTCGGACCAGTGTGCCATGTTCTTCCATTCGTTTGAGTACCGGATAGAGCGCTGAAAATCCTCCGGCAATCCGTTCCTTGTCAACCAAAGGAGCGGCAATCACGCCGTATCGGTCCAGTAATGAGTCGATGAGCGCCAGCTCACGCTCCTCTACACTTGCCGTATGCGCCATGCCAATGCCGGTATCGCTGTTTTCGAGCATGCCCGGCTCGATAACACCGTCTAGTGGTTGTTTGGCATAACGGTTCGCCCGTCGCCACAAGATACTGCGGACCATAATCCACTCAGCGCCAATGGTGTTGGAGGACGCATGGTGACGCGTCTACGCGCGGCACGACGGGGTGCGCGAACGGTTTTGCCTCCGTGCAGAAGCGCTCGTACTGGTGCGAACGAACTGTTCGTCATTTTCCCCTGCCATACCAGTGACCATAAGGCTTCTTCGAACTGCCGCTCGCCCCATGCCGGAAAGATGATTTCGCCCGTTTCGGGGTTCACCTGCGCTTCGGCATGCTCAAGCCAGATGGTTTTTGTCACGGCTGAAAGCAGTTGAATAGGAAATGCTCCGCCACCGCTTAACGCCGTTAACACGGCATCCGGCATGGGCAACGTTTCATTATCGTTCAGCTTATCCACCGCCGATTCAGGCTGGTTGAGCAGCAAGGAACCTGCTGGATAGAAGGCGATCTCACCAGCTTCTTTGGCGTTGGATCCACTTGCTTTCGAACCGACCCACACCACATCCGACGATGAGATGAGTTCGTCGAGCATACTAGGCTGATAGTCACGCACACGTGCCGGGAATACCATGGACTCCCATACCGAAGCGTTCAGGAACACGCCTTCCAACTGCTCGATGACACGCATCAGACCATCAACGCCTTCGTAGCGTTCACCTCCAACAGGGCCAACGCCCTGACGATTAAGCAGAAACGCCTGATAGACGCTCGGATCGACCGGTTTGACGGCCTTTCTGGCCTTGGCAAGAGACAATGCTCGAATACGCCGGAAAACATCCTTGTGGAGCCATTGCTGAATATCGTTCTTTTCGGAAGTCTCACCTGAATCAGTGAATCTTCCCTTGATGAGTTCTCCTCGGGCATCCAGTTCATCAAGCGCATGCACCGCCTGAGCCGCGTCAATGCCCAGTTCGGCAATCATCTTGTCAGCGGTGAATGTCCATGCGTTTTTGGCGTATCTTGTTACGCGCCCGCTGATATCTTCTTCGGCGAGATCATTCCAGAATGTTCGCCCAGCAAGCTCGCCCTCCACTTGTGTAATAGCTTCGGCGTCCAACAACGATGCCATATCCGTGCTTCCTAGAAGCCGTTCGAGCACTTCCAGATCCATGGACAGCAACTGCGTGCTTCGTTCGGCTTGGGGCACGTCATACTGGTACATCACCGATCCAACGAAGCCGAACAGCATGTTCTGCGCAAACGGAGAAGGTGTTTCAGTAGTTGCCTCCGATAAAAGTATTGTTCCCGCATGCAGGCCTGTCATAATCGTGCGTAATGCCGGCAAATCATATACGTCCTGCAGGCATTCGCGCGCAGTTTCCAACAAGAGGGGGAAGTTCTTGCAAGTACGAGCCGCATTCAACAGTTGCGCGGCCTTCAACCGCTGCTGCCAGAGAGGCACACGCTTACCGGGACGTGTGCGCGGCAGAAACAGTGATCTGGCCGCACATTCGCGGAATCGAGCCATGTAAAGCACGCTTTCGCCAACTTGCGTCTCAACAGTGCGTTGCAATTCGTCCACGTCGAATAGCAACAGCTCACGTGTAGGCAAATCGCCGTAACCGTCCGGCAATCGTAAAACAATGCCATCGTCGACCGCGTACACTTGACCGTCGAAACCAAACCGCTGTTTGATTCGAGTGGTGATGGCTAACGCCCAAGGCTCATGCACGCGCCTACCATATGGTGAATGGATGATGATGCGCCAATCTCCGCCTTCATCCCGGCAACGCTCCACCACGAGATCACGATCCGAAGGATCGTACCGGTCGCTTCACATTGCTCGTCAAGCAGTTTGGCAAGATTGCTTATGGCATTATGGTCGAGACCATCTCGCTCCAAACGTTGCGCGGTCTCACGGTTGAACTGTGCTTCCAATACAGTCTGAGCCGTATTCTGATCACCATTCTTTGCTGGTTCACGCCTATGCAATCCTTGGCTGAGCTCACGCGCAAACGCCTTGCGCCAATCCGAAACCATAATCACGCCCATCCTGATCCCCATGCCAAAATGGCAAGCGCGCGGTGCGCCCGGGAGCAGGAACCACCACTACCCTATCTCGTGTGATCTCCTGAATCTGCCAGGTGGAAGTCCCCAAAGTGATGACATCTCCCACGCGGGATTCGTATACCATTTCCTCATCAAGCTCGCCCACTCGCCGAGGACCTGGACCAGAGCCCTCTTCTGGAAGCACCACCGCGTACATGCCACGGTCGGGTATGGTGCCGCCACTGGTCACCGCCAAGCGTTGCGCTCCTGGACGTGCGGAAATCAGCTTTGCCTCTTCGTTGTATTGCAGCGGTGGACGGAATGCGGAAAAGCTCTCACTGTTGTAGGCGCCCGTCATCATGCCGATGACAGCGTCGAACATAGACCGGTCGAGATTTTGGAAAGGTGCGGAACGACGCACAAGCTCGTACCAATCGTTCGTGGAAAGATCTTCCATGGCCGCGGCTGCGACGGTCTGCTGTGCGAGCACGTCCAGAGGGTTGCGGGGCATATGCAATGGTTCTATAACCCCTTCCCTCATGCATTCCATGCTGGTTGTTACGCCAATAATCTGTTGGCGGGTTATGGGGAAGAACAACGCGTGCGAGACTCCGCCGACATTGTGGTCGGCACGGCCCACTCGCTGCAATCCCGATGCGATCGACAATGGGGCGGCCACCTGAACCACGAGATCCACCGAACCCATATCGATGCCGAGTTCCAGGCTGGAAGTGGCCACCACGCAACGTAATTCGCCGCGTTTTAACTGTTCTTCGATCTGTTTACGTCTATCTTTTGACACGGACCCGTGATGAGCCATGGCAATCGCATCAATGTCTTCATGCGATTCAACCAGCATGGTGGTGGATCCCACCACCGAGTCATAGTGCCCGGCAAATTGCTCGCGGCCCTCCGGTGAGCCCAAGTCACGGTGCTCACTCAGATCAGTTGCCACCGTGCCCTGTTTCGACTCCGCATACATGTCGTTGAGCCGTGCGGTGAGCTTCTCCGCCAGTCCACGCGAGTTGACAAATATCAATGTGGTTCGGTGCCGCAACACCTCGTCGAGAATGGACCGTTCAATGACCGGCCATACCGAACCGCCTGTAGCGCTGGTGTCGAGCATATTGCGCAATGGTTCCACGGCTTTTAAATCCATGGCCGGAACAGCGCCGGGGTTCACCACCGTTACCGGTTGCGAACCACCGAGAAACCGTGCTACTTCCTCAACGGGATTAACGGTTGCCGAAAGCCCTATGCGTTGCACTGGATGCCCAATCAACTTATCAAGGCGTTCGAGGCTGACAGCGAGGTGCGCGCCGCGTTTTGTACCTGCGACCGCATGAATCTCGTCGACGATCACCGTCTCCACGCTCGTCAATATGCTGTTCGCCTTGGAGGTGAGCAGCAGGAATAGTGATTCCGGCGTGGTGACGAGAATATCCGGCGGATGGCTGACGATTCTTCGACGTTGTTCAGGTGTGGAGTCGCCGCTGCGCATGGCCACTTCGACATCGGGGATGGCAGCTCCATCGCCTCATACTGCTGGGAAATTCCCTGCATGGCAGTTCAAGGTTCTTCGCCACATCAGCGCCAAAGCGCCTTCAGAGGCGAAATGTATAGCACTTTTGACGCCACGCTTCGTTTTCTTGCGGGAGCCTTTCCCTGCAGCTTTTTTGTTCCGCATGGCTCTTGGCTGCCGCGATTTCGCCATGAACATCCACTCCTGCGGAACGCGTCCCGCCCGCCATAAGCCGGTCAAGAGCCGAAAGGAACGCACAAAAGGGTTTTACCCGACCCTGTGGGCGCCACAACGAGCACGTTCTCGCCGGAATGGATGGCCGGCCACACCTGCTGCTGGACTTCAGTGGGCCGACTGAACGCATGTTTGAACCATGCCTTGGTCGGCTCTGAAAACAGGTTCAAACATTCGTACATACGTTCGATGATCGCATTACCGCAAGACGTTATTCATCTTCGTCGGCAACCCATTCGAGCACATCTCCCGGTTGACAACATAACGTCTCGCATATGGTATCAAGCGTGGAAAACCGTATCGCCTTGGCCCGCCCGTTCTTCAACACCGAAACATTGACCGGCGTTATGCCTATAGCCTCCGCCAGCTCATTGACACTCATCTTCCTTTTGGCGAGCATCACATCAAGGTTCACACGAATGGCCATATCAGATCACCGCCGCCAGTTCATCACGCTGTTCGATGGCCTGCATCAACAGCGAGCGCATCACCACCATCAACAGTTCGACGCCGCGATCAGTAGAAGCGCCGCCACTCCGACCGCCAGCACGACGTATGGAAACATTTGCTCGTCAACCCCCATCGCAGCCATCAGAAAGCGTGAAGGCGACAACCAGATTTGACCGACCATCACGGCGAGCACCAGCATGCCTTCAATCCCCGCATATACGAGAATGTGATTCACCCAACGCATGGCCTTGCCGGAAAAGACATCACGTTTTTCAACCAAGGTCAGCAATCTCCACAGCGGCACCAACGCGAACTCGAAGCAAGCGACAATCAGCACTGCGGCAACCGCATACAGCCAATGCATCGAGTCAGCGTCGGCATACTTGGAAGCAACGCCAGCGGATGCCGCAATCGCACTGAACTGCAGTCCGAGGCAGCATATTGCAATTATCACAATCAGCACACGCAATACGCCAATCACCATGGAACGTTTCGCTGCGGAATTCGGCATGATATCCGTCTCCTTCAATCCAATAAACCTGAATATCGATAATAATCTATCGATATTCGATATGCAAATCTTGTGAAAGTATGTT
>ENA-OQAL01000360-OQAL01000360.1-human-gut-metagenome-genome-assembly--contig:-NODE-360-length-10893-cov-4.768438_pt1 | contig 10893 bp, 6 predicted proteins | sample MGYA00242491_ERZ504519 | MGnify/ENA primary metagenome ERZ504519 (study PRJEB26092, sample SAMD00036260) | human gut metagenome | host: Homo sapiens | study: EMG produced TPA metagenomics assembly of... | reverse complement strand
CAAAGATACGAAGCCAGCGGCTAATTGTGGTACGTTTCAGACCTTTTTCACGTTCAAATTCACTGTGATTCTGAGAAGAACACATGTATTCTTCCAGATAAGACAGACATTCTGCCTTTGAATACTTCGATTTTACGCATGTTACTAAATAAATTGTGTCAACTTATTTAGTACACTACAGTTTTTGAGTCTTATTATCGCCGTACATACGGGCACGCATTTCCTTGATATGGTCGGATGAAATATACTCGTCGTAGCTCATCATCTTGTCGATGATTCCGTTCGGAGTCAACTCGATGATACGGTTGGCCACGGTTTCAATGAACTCATGGTCGTGTGAGGCAAAGAGTACATTTCCCTTGTAAATCTTCAGGTTGTTGTTGAACGCCTGAATAGATTCCAAATCCAGGTGGTTGGTCGGAGTATCCAGAATCAGACAGTTGGCATTACGCAACTGCATGCGGGCAATCATACAACGCATCTTCTCACCTCCCGACAACACGCTGACTTTCTTCATCACCTCTTCACCAGAGAACAACATACGGCCGAGGAAGCCTTTCATCTCCACTTCATTGCCCTGACCGTACTGGCTCAACCAGTCTACCAGGTTCAGGTCGCAGTTGAAATAATCCGTATTATCCAGCGGCAAGTAAGCCGTAGTAATGGTTACTCCCCAGTTATAGTGTCCGGCCTGTGCCTTACGGTGTCCGTTGATAATCTCAAACAAGGCCGTCATGGCACGCGGGTCGCGGCTCAGGAAGACAATCTTGTCGCCCTTCTCCACGTTAAAGTTCACATCATTGAAAAGCACTGTTCCTTCTTCCGTTTCGGCACGCAGTCCGGAAACCTCCAGAATCTGGTTACCCGGTTCACGGTCCATCGTAAAGATGATACCCGGATATTTACGAGAAGACGGTTTGATTTCATCCACATTCAGTTTCTCCAGCATCTTCTTACGGCTGGTAGTCTGCTTGGATTTCGCTACATTGGCAGAGAAACGACGGATAAATTCTTCCAGTTCCTTACGTTTTTCTTCTGCCTTGGCCTTCTGGTTCTGCTGCTGACGGAGAGCCAGCTGGCTGGATTCATACCAGAAGCTATAGTTACCGGCAAAGAGGTTCACCTTGCCGAAGTCGATGTCCACCGTATGCGTACATACCGAGTCAAGGAAGTGACGGTCGTGGCTTACCACCAGCACGGTATGTTCAAAGTTCGAAAGGTATTCTTCGAGCCAGGTCACCGTATCCATATCCAGGTCATTGGTCGGCTCGTCGAGCAACAGGTTGTCCGGATTTCCGAAAAGCGCCTGTGCCAGCATCACGCGCACCTTTTCCTTACCACTCAAATCACCCATCAGCGTGTAGTGCTTGTCTTCTTTTATGCCCAGTCCGCTCAGCAGGATAGCTGCATCGCTCTCGGCATTCCAGCCTTCCAGTTCGGCAAACTTTTCTTCCAGTTCGGCTGCCTTGATACCGTCTTCATCGGTAAAATCTTCCTTGGCATACAGAGCCTCGCGCTGCTTCATGATGTCCCAAAGGATGGTGTGTCCCATCAGTACGGTATCGAGCACCGTGTGGGCATCAAACTTAAAGTGGTCCTGGCTCAACACCGAAAGACGTTCGCCCGGTCCCAGGGTAATGCTACCCTTAGTAGGGTCCAGCTCGCCTGAAATCACTTTCAGGAACGTAGACTTACCGGCACCGTTGGCTCCGATAATACCATAGATATTACCATTCGTGAACTTCAGGTTCACGTCGTTATACAACACTCTTTTACCAAATTGAACGGCTACATTTGAAACTGTTATCATCTGTTTTTTCTACCTTTTTTGAATTACGGCACAAAGATAATATAAAAATATGAGATACAGTATAAAGGAGAAGAGGAGGTTTCATTTCAGATTGACAAGTACCGCACGTCTTACAAAATCAGAACCAGTCTTTCAATTCCGAAGCCTTGGCCTTGCTGATGATGATTTTCTCGGGCACCGGCACTTTCAGGTTGATGGCCAGCCGTCCGTTGAACCATAGGCTGATGTCGGATACGGCCTTCCGCGACACGATAAACTGGCGGTTGGCACGGAAGAAATCATGCGGATTCAATTGCTCGGCCAGTTCGTCGAGCGACTGAGAGAAGACAAATTCTTTTCCCTCACTATCTACCGCCTTAACCAGCCCGTTGGAGATATAAAAATACTGGATAGCCTCCACCGACACAGGTAGAAGTTTATCCCCCTTCACCGGCATCAGAAAATGCGTCTTGTAATTTTCTTCCTTTTTCAAACTACGGATGATAGCCGACAAGTCAGGCTGTTTTTCTTCCTTCACCTGTCCGTCCAGCAATTCCAGTTTGTGCATGGCCTCCTGCAAATCAGTCCGGCTGATGGGCTTGAGCAGATAGGCCACACTGTTCACCTTAAAGGCCCGCAAGGCATATTCATCGTAGGCTGTAGTAAAGATGATGGGGCACGTGATGTCTACCTGCGCACAGATATCGAAGGCTGAACCATCGGCCAGATGAATGTCCATAAACACCAGCTCCGGCATGGGATGCGTGCGAAACCACTCCACCCCATCGAAAATACTGTCCACTTCGCCGACGATTTCAAAATCGGTGTTCACTTCCTGCATTACGGCCTTCAGGTTGCGCAAGGCTGCTTTCTCATCTTCTATAATCAAAGTCTTCATATCAAAGGCAGAATAACGGCGAAACGATGATTTTCCTCTTTTACGATTATGTCTTTTTTATACAGCAACTGATAGCGCTTGGCCAGATTTGCCAGTCCGATGCCCATTCCGGCACTCCCTCCCCCGTTTGGCTGAAGCGGATTACTCACTTCCACCGTGTCACCTTCGGCTATCACAGACACTGTCAGCGGACGGCGGTTACTGATTTCATTGTGCTTCACGGCATTCTCCACCAATAACTGCAGGGCCATGGGTGACAGTTTCCGTGACATCAGTTCCGGATGGATACGGATGTCAAACTGAAGATTCTCTTCATAACGCACCTGCAAAAGGTACATGTACGACTGTACGAACTCCATTTCCTCGCGCAAAGTCACGGAATGCGACTCGTTGTCCTGCAAGGTGTAGCGCATCACCCGCGACAGTTCTTCCAGATAGTGGCGAGCCTTGTCGGGTGACTCCCGAATCAAAAGGTACAAGGTGTTCAGCGAATTAAACAGCATGTGGGGGTTCAACTGGCTTTTCAAGGCCTCGTACTGATTGATGACATTCTCCATGCGCAACTGCTGGTTTGCAAACAGCATCTTACGGCTCTTCCGGTTCTGATGGAAGAAATAGCAGCTTCCCGTCACAATGCAGGTTATCAGGAAGTCACGCAGAGGATGAAGATAATGATGAAGCATGGCATCAATGGCAGGCACATCGAAATGCTGATGCAAGTAAACAAAGCATTTGCCCAGCAGGTTACTTACTACCCAGGTCAGCACAAACGAACAAACCACCTTTTTCCACCCGATAGAAACCATATCGCTATTGAAACGGAACACGGCTTCATTCAGGAAAAAGAGAAAAAGAAGGGAAAGGTACGTAAATAATACCTCATTGCCCACATCAGCCCAGTGCATGCCCGGAAACGAAAGCCCGTCGGCCGAATACGGATTCGACAAGGTAATCAATTCCGGGAAATGCGTAAGGAATGCCACCATGATGGAGATGGCATTCACTATCAGCACATATTTATTGCTCCAGATTCGCTTCATGCTGCAAAGTTATTCATTTTTTGTCGACTTACGTGCTGACACATACATGCCGGGACGAAAATCTTTCTGCGGATGAGCCACACGGGCATACACTTTGATGGAACGGTTGGCATTGTCTACCATCTGGTCAATGGAAACCAGTACGGCTTCGAAGGTTTCATTTCCCATTCCGTTTACATGGAACTCCATACGGTCGCCCACATTCAACTTATCCAGATCTTTTTCGTAGGCTGTAAGCTGCAGCATCGGGGCCTGCTTGTCAATCACATCGCACACGGGCTCACCTACATTGAAATATTTTCCTACGTTCACGTTCATGTTCGTGACATAGCCGTTTAACGGCGCTTTTATCTCCAAATAAGGCTGAATGCCTTTTGTCTGCAAGCTGCGGGCATCCACTCCCAAAATCAGCAACTGGGCTGCAGCTGCATCCAGACGGCTCTTCATCGACAAATATTCCGCCTTGCTCTGCTGCATCCGTTTTTGTGAAGCAGCCTCATGAGAAGCCAGATTCTGCTGGCGAAGATATTCTTTTTCCAGGAACTCAGTCTGCGCAGCTGCATCGAGCCAGGTTTGCTGCAAGGCTATGAATTCCGGATTCTCCAGCGTCAGAATGACCTGGTTTTTACGCACATAATCGCCCGGAAGGAAAGATACGCTGTGTACAGCCCCGCCCATACTAAGAGTAATCGTTGCGTGTTGCTGTGGCGGTATCATCAAGATACCGTTAAAAGAAGGTGCATTGGCCACCTGGGTAGCTCCCGTAGTACCATCCACTTTCAGGCTGTCGGAAGATGCCTGAAGGCTATCCTGCTGTACGGACTGTACCGCTGTAGATTCATCGGATGTTTTTTCAGTGGCACCACCTCCACAAGAGGCCATCACCAGCGAGCAGCATAAGGCTGAGAAAAAGGTATTTGTTTCATCTTGCTATGTTTTTTATTTTTATTCTGTATATAATTCGATTTCCAACACGGACACATTGTATGCATATACCGTCTCAATATAATTCCGGCGAATGTCACGGGAAGCGTTCAGACTCTGCACAAACTCCGTAATGTTGATTTCACTTTCCTTGAACTTCATCAAGGCACTTTCCTGCAAGGCGTCTGCCTCTTTCAACGCAGCTTTGGCATAATAATCTAAGCTTTCCTGCTGCTGGCGCACACGACGGTAAAGTTCCTCCACCTTGTTATTCAGTTGTACACGGTTCTGGTCGGCTTCCCATTGAGCAATCTGCAGACTCACCTTTGCCTGCTTGCTGCGGCTACGCTGCGGGAAGAACAGAATGGGAAAAGACACTCCCACTATCCACGAATTCAAGCCATTCAGCGGAGCAATTTTCTGACGGACATAACCCAGCGAAAATTCCGGGAAGAACTTGCTCCGTTCTATCCGAAGCTGCGATTCTTTTCCTGCACCTGACTGGCAAAATAGTTCAGATGAGGAGCCGAAAGCATCCGGTCTTGCAAGGACAGCGGAAGCACAGCCAATGAACTGTCGTTGGGAACCACCTGTTCACCGGCATAACATGCCCAGGCGAAACGGCGGGAAGCAAGTTCCATCTCCTCCCGCGCCTGCAAGCTGCGAGTGTGAAGTTCGGCGGCCAGTGTCGCAATCATATTACGCTCCGTCTGGTCAATATCTCCTTGCTGGTAACGCAAGTCGCCGCTCTCACGCAATTTCAAGGCCAGTTCTTCTTGCGCTCCATACAAATGATACAGGTGGAAAGCATACTGATAATATACCCAGGCCCGTTTCACTTCGGCCACAATCTCTTTCTTCACCATGTCACGGTAATGAGTGCCAGTGGTTACCTGGGCATTCACCAGCGCATTCTTATAAAAAGGAGTCAGCAAAGAGCCTAACGACTGTTCTACGGCCAGTTCATTATCTTTCTTGTATTCGCCGTTCAACTGTCCCCAAGAATAGCTGAACAAGGTATTTCCTCCATCCCACACTTCACCACGGGCTGCGCGGCTGCGTTCAATCTCCGCACTGGCCATCTTCAGACGGGGATGGTTCTGCAAGGCTATTTCTACCGCCTCATCCAGGGTAATTGCTTTCTGCGGAGTGACTGCAGAAACAGATACGGCTGCGAGGAGCAACATACACGTCATACCCGCTTTGCGTCCCAACCGTGCGCGATGTCTTTTCCGGCCCCACAGATGGGCTATCACATTTACCAGACGATAGAATACCGGAATGACAATCAGGGTCAAAACAGTAGATACTATCAGACCACCAATCACTACCGTGGCCAGCGGACGCTGTACCTCGGCACCGGCAGAAGTAGCTACGGCCATCGGCACAAAGCCCAATGAAGCGACTAATCCGGTCAGGAAGACAGGCCTCAACAGATGAGGACATCCTTTTGCAATAATTCGGTTCGTACACATGGTATATGTTTTTTCTTTTCGCAAATCATTAAAATGGTTAATCATCAGAATACCGTTCAACACGGCTACACCAAACAGGGCAATGAATCCTACGCCGGCTGAAATAACTGAACGGAAGTCCGCGCAGCCACAGAGCTACCACACCGCCAATCAGTGACAAGGGCACCGTAGAAAAGACAACCAATGAATAGATAACACTGCGGAAGGCAAAGAACAGCAACAGCAGAATCAGCATCAGCGCAATCGGAATGACAATGCTCAGGGTACGCACGGCATTCTGCAAGTTCTCAAACTGTCCGCCGTATTCCCAGTAGTATCCCGGTTTCAACTTGATATTTTTCTCCAGAGAGGTACGTATCTGCTCTACTACCTGCTGAATATCGGCATCGCGCACATTGACCCCAATGACAATCCGTCGTTTGGTCGCATCGCGGTTAATCTGCAAAGGACCGTTTTCCAAATCAATGCTGGCTACCTCGCTGACCGGTATCTGAATACCTTCGCCCGTGCGGACAAACAGTTTGTCGATATTCAAGTCCTTCACCTTTTCGTTATCCAGACGAAGTACCAGGTCGAAACGACGTTCGTTTTCAAAGACTACCCCGGCGGTTTCTCCAGCGTATGCCGTACGAATAATGGAATTCAATTCTTCTATGTCAATGCCATAACGGGCTATTTTAGAGCGGTCATACTTCACCAACAATTGCGGAAGTCCCATGGCCTGCTCCACCAATACATCGGCAGCCCCAGGCACCTGTTCCACGTATTTCGCAGCTTCTTTGGCCTTGGCATACAGTTCAGTCATATCCTCTCCATACAGCTTGATGGCAATGTCGGCTTTGGCACCTGTCATCAACTCATTGAAACGCAACTGGATAGGCTGGCTGAAGTTGAATTCTGCCCCTTCCACCGTTTCCAATGACTTCTTCATCTTCTCTACCATCTCAGCCCGACTGCTGGCCGATGTCCATTCGCTGAAAGGCTTCATCACAATCATCACGTCGGCATCTTCCACCGCCATCGGGTCGGTTGGGACCTCTGCGGTACCAATCTTGGCAACCACATGCTTGATTTCCGGGAAATCCTGCTTCAGTTTCTTTTCAGCCTCAAGCGACACCTCGATGCTGCGGCTCAATGAACTACCTGCCGGAAGCGTCATCTGCATGGCAAAGTCACCTTCGTCAAGAGTTGGAATAAACTCGGCACCCAAGCGGGTAAACAGAAAGAACGAAAGTATTAATAAGGTAAAGGCTGACACCAGCGTACCCCATACATGCGACAGACAGAAGTCCAATGTCCGACGATATACACGGTTCAATTTTTCAAAGAAACGGTCGGCCAATGTCGGTTTTACCGATACCGTACGCTTCAGGAACAAGGAAGCCATCATCGGCACATAAGTCAGCGACAGCAGCAAGGCACCGATAATACAGAACACCAGCGTCTTGGCCATCGGAGTAAAGTATTTTCCTTCGATTCCGGTCAAAGTCAATATAGGGAAGAACACAATCAGAATAATCAAAACGGCAAACGTGGCGCTTCGTACGACATTGCCGGCTCCTTTCTCCACCTCTGCATCCATTTCTTCTTTGCTAAGAGTACGTCCCATCAACCGACGGCCATAGATATGTGCCAGAATTCCTTCCAATATCACAATGGAACCGTCTACCACAATACCGAAGTCGATAGCTCCCAAACTCATCAGGTTGGCAGATACACCGAACACCCGCATCAGGATAAAGGCAAAAAGCATAGCTAACGGGATTACGGAAGCCACAATCAATCCTGCACGGACATTGCCGAGGAACAGAATCAATACCAAGAACACAATAATGGCTCCTTCTACCAGGTTGCGGATAACTGTCGAAATGTTACGGTTCACCAGTTCCGAACGATTCAGATAAGGTTCTACACTGACTCCTTCGGGAAGCATCTTCTGTACCTTCGCCACGCGTTTCTCCAACTCCTGCGTGACCACATTGGCATTGGCACCCTTCAACATCATGGCAATACCTCCTACGCATTCACCTTCTCCATCCTTGGTCATGGCACCAAAACGCTTGGGAGCTCCATAGCGTACTTTAGCAATGTCGCTCACATGTACAGGGATTCCTCCACGATTGGTCACGACAATCTGTTCAATATCTTTCAAGTCGGTAATCATACCCTCCGAACGGATGTAATAGGCACGGTTCACCTTTTCTATATAACTACCTCCAGTATTCTGGTTGTTGCGGCTCAATGCATCGTACACATCGCTGATGGTGATATTGAGCGAATACAAAGCATCCGGGTCGACAGCCACCTCATATTGCTTCAGGTATCCTCCGAAACTGTTGATTTCCACAATGCCTGGAATGCCCGAAAGCTGTCTTTTCACAATCCAGTCTTGAATGGTACGCAACTCCATGGCATCATATTTATCCTCATACCCGGGAGCTACTTTCAGTACATACTGGTAGATTTCACCCAAACCGGTGGTAATGGGCATCATCTCCGGCACACCCAACTCCGAAGGATTTCTCCGGCCACGGTTTGTATCTGCTCATTCACCAGCTGACGGGCATCCAGTGTGGGCACACTTTCCTTGAACACCACGGTCACCAGCGACAAGCCGAAACGGGACACGGAACGAATTTCCTCCACATTCATGATGTTGCTCATGGCCACTTCTATCGGAAAAGTAATCAACTGTTCCACCTCCTGAGGGGCCAAAGTGGGCGACACGGTAACAATCTGTACCTGATTATTGGTAATGTCGGGCACTGCATCGATGGGCAATGTCAGCATTGAATAAATGCCCCCAATCATTAAAAACAAGGTTGTCAACACGACAAACAGTTTTTTCGAATTGAAAACGGACTATTTTCTTAAACATTTTCTTGTGTATTGATTGATGATGGAAACAAAATTACCTCACACCACACAATAAAAGCCCAACAAACGTGCGAAGCTGACAAATCAAGGGTTGAACTGACCTATCAGAATGATGAAATGCCAAAATCGGGAGTACACGTGTAATCTTCGTTTTTTCTATGTCAGTGTGGCAGTTTTTTTTATTATTTTTGCAGCCAATTTTGAATAAAACAGCATTAAGGCACGAAATTTGTTAGAGAGAAAAGAAAACTATTCAAACGAAAATAAAAACCATTAAGATATGAACAACGAAAATAAAAATCCGAACGTGGAAGAAGAATTGAAAAAGCAGTCACAAGAAACTGCCGAGAATGAACAAACGACTTCCGAAGCATCAGAAGCACAGGAAAATGCCTCTTCAGAAGAAAAGGAACTGACTGCCGAAGAAAAGTTGGGAAAAGAACTGGAAGAAGCTCAGAAAGTCATCGACGAGCAGAAAGACAAATACCTGCGTCTGTCTGCTGAATTCGACAACTTCCGCAAACGTACCTTAAAGGAAAAAGCCGAATTAATCAAAAACGGAGGAGAAAAGGCTATCAATGCTATCCTGCCGATTCTGGACGATTTGGAACGTGCGCTGCAGAACATGCAGAAGGCAGAAGACGTGAAAGCCATTTATGAGGGAGTGGAACTGATTTATCAGAAGTTTTGAAAAACCTGCACCAGGAAGGCTTGGAAAAGATGGAACCTGTGGGCGAAGCATTCGATACTGACTTCCATGAAGCTGTGGCTTTGGTACCTGCTCCAAGCGAAGAACAGAAAGGCAAGGTCTTGGATTGTGTACAAACCGGATATAAACTGAACGAAAAAGTCATCCGCCATGCAAAAGTGGTGGTTGCCCAATAATAAACAGGTATAGTCATGGCGAAAAGAGATTATTATGAAGTGCTGGGGGTTGCCAAAACAGCCACGGCAGACGAAATAAAGAAGGCCTACCGAAAAAAGGCCATCCAATATCATCCGGACCGCAACCCGGGTGATAAGGAAGCGGAAGAGAAGTTCAAGGAAGCCGCAGAGGCCTACGAAGTATTGAGCAACCCGGACAAGCGTTCACGCTATGACCAGTTCGGTTTTGCCGGAGTAGACGGTGCAGCCGGAGGTGGAAGTGGATTTGGCGGATTTGGAGGCCAAGGCATGTCTATGGACGATATTTTCTCTATGTTCGGCGATATTTTCGGCGGACACGGAGGATTTGGCGGATTCAGCAGCGGATTTGGTGGCGGAGGCCAGTCACGTCAGCGGAAATTCCGTGGTTCAGACTTGCGCGTAAAGGTCAAACTGAACCTGAAGGAGATTTCAACTGGGGTTGAAAAGAAATTCAAGCTGAAGAAATACGTAGAATGCAGCCACTGTCATGGTACAGGGGCAGAAGGTGACGGAGGTACAGAAACTTGTCCTACCTGTCACGGAACGGGTAGCGTAACCCGCACACAGCAGAGCATTTTCGGCATGATGCAGACACAGTCTGTATGTCCGCAGTGCGGCGGTGAAGGTAAAATTATCAAGAACAAGTGTAAGGAATGTAACGGTGAAGGAGTGGTTTACGGTGAAGAAGTAGTAACCGTGAAGATTCCGGCCGGAGTAGCTGAAGGCATGCAGGTGACCATCAACGGAAAAGGTAATGCCGGAAAGCACAACGGGGTACCGGGCGACTTGCTGGTCTTGATTGAGGAAGAAAAGCATCCGGAACTCATCCGCGACGAAAGTGACTTGATCTACAACCTTTCTGTTGAGCGTACCGACCGCTGCATTAGGAGGTACGGTAGAAATTCCGACCATCGATGGAAAGGCAAAATCAAGATTGAGCCGGGCACACAGCCAGGCAAAGTGCTCCGCTTGCGCGGCAAAGGT
>ENA-OQAL01000359-OQAL01000359.1-human-gut-metagenome-genome-assembly--contig:-NODE-359-length-10926-cov-1.426706_pt1 | contig 10926 bp, 17 predicted proteins | sample MGYA00242491_ERZ504519 | MGnify/ENA primary metagenome ERZ504519 (study PRJEB26092, sample SAMD00036260) | human gut metagenome | host: Homo sapiens | study: EMG produced TPA metagenomics assembly of... | reverse complement strand
CATGTTATTGATTATTGATTCTTTTCCGCTAAGTTTTATATTTTTTATTTTTGCTTCCTTTTTGGACGACCAAGAACAACACCCTCTGCTTTCTTTTCTTGCCAACGCTTCTTTTTGTACGTTGGCTTATGAGATTACGTTCTATCTCTGCTGACAGACCAAACGCAAATGCTAACACTTTGCTCTGAATATCATCGCCTAAACGGTAGTTGTCCTTGATAGTCCATACGCGGCACTCCTTTGTCATACAGATATTAAGTATCTCCATTATCATAAAGAGGTTGCGTCCCAATCGTGAAAGTTCAGCACAAATGATTAGATCATCTCCCTGTACCTTGTTAAGTAATTTGCCTAACTGACGCTTGTCGTATGCCTTAGTACCACTGATGGTTTCCTCAATCCAACCATCAATCTTAATTTTTTCTCGCTCGCAGAAATTGTTTATTTCAAAGCGTTGGTTCTCTACTGTCTGCTTATCGCTGCTTACTCGAATGTATCCGTAATATTGTTGTTATTTATTTAGTTATATAATTTAAAATTGTCTCATTGAATAAAGCGGATATTCAGCTAATGAAGTTAGCCCCTGTTATTATAGTAAAGGTGCGAGATTTCTTCCTGTTAATTTGTGATTTAACTTGCTGGTAATTTGCAGACAAACATAAAAGCCATCAAAAATTTTCCAATAATGGGACGGAAATGCCGCCCCCATTTATACTACATTGCACGTGATTTTCATGTAGCACAATATACGACCAGTCCTAATCCCAATGTATAAACGAGCAAGAATATCACCAAGACCTTCATCCAAAAGTCCGAGTACCATACACCCTCATTCCGTCTGAGGATTTTGCGCATATTGGATTCATGCTCGGTGATAAGTTTCGTTTGTTCGACTTGATGATTTTTCAACACTGAAGTCCAACTTTCTATAGAATGGTCTATGAGTTGCCTAAGTTCGGCAAGCTGTTCAGGAGTGATGGTCGCCTTGAAGTTTGTGTTTTCGTTCTGCTTTCACGATGCATTACAGATGCCATTGACAATATTATCGCAACTGCCAGCTGCCGCTTTGAGCGCACCCTCAATGCGGCATTCGGCAGCAATTGCCTTCTCCAAATCCTCATTGAACTTTATCAGCGTTTCCTTTGCCTCTCTTATTTCTATGAGAAGTTTATCAATTTCTTGTTTTTCTGACTCAACTTGTTGGTTCATTTCGACGTTCTCCAACATGTCATTGACATTTATAGGCGAAATACCCCTTGATCTTCCTATGCCCATTTCCTTATATTGATAGTAAGTGAATTATCTGTGAAGTCTTCTCCTGCGCTTGCACATTTGATTTGCCATTCTTGCGCAACGGCGTGCCCATTCAAGTTCATCTTCATCTTTATCTCGTCCCCAGCCTCCTGTGTCAGAACCGCCACCGCCACTTGAAGCAACTATGCTTGTGGCTGCATCCAAATACCCAGCAAAGAGTAATAGAGCCGTGTGTTGTATCTCTTCAATCTTAGCCAACGGCTGAGCTTCCTCCAAAGAACACTCCTGTCTGATGATATTGTCAGTGGCTTCGGATATATCCACATGGTAGCTGTGATATTCGTCTGTTGCTATATCATAGTGCTTTAAAACAGGCTGTGGAGCCATCTTGGGTTGTATAACAAAATCAGTGTTGGCTGTCCGTGTTTGTTGGGGAATAGAATTTGTCGACTCAGACTTCCGTTCCTGAAGATGCAGTTTTGCCCAAGTAGTCTCTATTTTTGAAGGGGTCAGATTTCTCCCGATACCCAACACAGATGATTTATAATTTGAGTTACCCCGTTTGACTGAATAACCATAAAACTTTTCCTTTATCATTTTCTTGTATGTGTACTTTGTAACCCCGTTTTGTCAGTTCCATTTCATATTGTCGCCAACTGAACTTATCCATGCACGAAGTATCTCCATACAACAATTTGTAATCTCCTGCCTGTGCCGTATCCGATTCTTCGGACTGCACCCATCCTCGTTTTTCGTTGATGATATTCGCAGCTATGACTGCCCTTTCGCCAATCTTATGACTATCATTGATTTTCCCGTCCATGTCTACACGGTTGGCATCAATGTGCAGGTGGAGAATGCCACTTTTGGAATCACGATGCAGGGCGACTATGTATTGCGAGCCTTTGAGGTTGACCTGCTTTGAAGAAGTCCGTTTGGTCTTGCCGGAGAGATCAATGGCATCAAACACGCGGATGAACTCATCTGCCAAACGTACCCAATCGTCCATAGACCACCCACGGCTTTCTTCTTCGGCTGGGGATAGTTCAATTCTTATCACGTTTCTGCCAAGAGGTCTGCCCTTGTTGATTTTCTCGGCAAACATCTTCTGCACGAGCATCATCCGACCGTACATTGCTTCTGGTGAGATATCATCAGGCAACAGATTGGCTTTGACTATATCCGCTCTGTCTTTATTGACGGAATACCTTATGGCATTTGCGCCATGCGGTATGGTACTGGCTTTTGCTATCATAATGGGTAAGGAAATTTATTCGGTAAGATAATTCTCTATCTGGCTCCAGCGGTTGATTAGTTGCGTAGCAGCTCTCATCCATTGTTCCACAAACCGGGTATCGCTGAAATACATTGCACGTTTATCCGCTTGAATGGACTTTACTGCTGCCGCAATACGGATAAGGTCGCCCCTTGCATCCGTCAGGCTGCATAAGGCTTCTACCTCACGCTCAGACAGCCGTTGCCGTGGGTGCTGCCCTAAAGTAGTGCGGCGCACATAGTTGCTCATGGACAAACCGCAGGTCTTGGCAAGTTCTGCCGCCTTTGCATATTCCTGTTCCGTAACTCTGGCTTCAAGCCGCAGGGTGCGTCTGATAACTTTCTTGTCGTTTTCATCATCAACTTCGTTGTCGGTATTCTTTTTCTTCTTCATGTTTTGTTATGTTATGGGTGAGACATCAATCTAAAAAGGGACAGCACGGTGGGAGCTTGCGACTGCCGGAATACGCCTATGTAGTACGGATGAGCGTTGCGAATTTGTGCGACATAGGAACTTCTTGCAAGACCACACACAAAAAACATCGGCATCACCGCCATATCCAATATGACTAAAATCTGACTATCTGCCGAAATATCCTCATTAAAATTCTTCCCCCTGCCGTAGGCTGTGGAGGAGCCGAATTGGTAGGAACAGAAGAAAATGGAGATAGCAGTTCGCCTTCATCTGATATAACAGGCATTTTGCCTACGAAGGAAAAACTGCATCAGAAACGTAGGTTTCATTCATTACTTCTGTCTGCCTACATTCATTCGAGTTAGGTAGGTTTTCCTCCATACGGCTATCCGAATCCTCCTGCGGAGTCATTGATAAAACGGGCACCATATCATCGGATAATGCGTAAGCATCCTCTCCTTCCTCTTGCCGGTCTTTTTATTCGGACATAGAAAGGATTGTCTATACGATTCCATTTTCCATCCATGCCGATATACATTTCAGGGTGTGAACGCTTGTTCGGTTGCTCTGCGTGGATGCGACAATTCCCAACTGGTTCATCTTGTCAAGTACGCGGGATATGGTCTTTTTGTCATAGCCTAACTTGCAGGACAAATCCACTTCCGAAAGGATGGCTTGCCCCACTTGTAAGGTTGTGGAAAATCCTTTTATGGCATAATCGTTTTTCTTCCAACACAGCCGCTTCAATAAGTCGGTGCAATATCTTCATGCGGTCAATACCGTATTTGCTTCCTGCCAGATATGCAAGCTGTTCTGACGAAAGCACTATACAATAATTCAAGTCTGTTTTCATCGTCTGTCTATTTTGAAGATGTTTTACAATTGGTGCAGCCAAAAGAGAAAGTCAGCGGTGCATACCGCAACCTTTTCCGGCATATAATACTCCTTGTCGTATGCTATGTGGTCAAGCACGTTTTGCAGCCTGTCCAGCTGTTGGCTATCCAATACACGGATGGCAGCATGGTAATGTTTTGTGAAGCGATACGGCGGTGTTCACAGTTCCGTTCCGACATACTTCCGTTCCCCGTCGGCATGAACACTTCGCAGGTAATCGTTTACCGCCTTAGTCTGTTCTTTACTTGGAAAGGTGGAAGGGTAACGGTCTTGAACATACGTAACCATGTGGCTGACCGCATTTGCCAGCAAGGGTCACATTCTTGTTAGCTGTTTGATAAGTTCTTTTTTCTTCATATTGTTGGTTTATATTGTCCCGTGTCCCAAGCGTTTTTTATAACTTTCTATTTTGCTTACTTCCTGTTTTTTATTCTTTTTTGAGGGCAAAAGGGACAAGGGGACATTAGTTTTTTTCTTTTCCCTTATTTTTGAAATTTAGAATGGTAATTCCTGTTCACTTGGCAATGTCGCACATGACTCTTCACTTAGAGCGTCCACCCTCACCCATGGGTATTTTGTCCGTCCCCGTCTTATCGCAGTAGGCTGGATGTAGCCCCCTTGACCTTCTCCTGTTCACTTCGCTTCCAGTTCGGAATCATGGACATCAGGCGGTTGATGTATTGCGAAGTGTATTTGGACGAATTTCTTCTGACCAAATCATTGGGCAGTTCCTCTATAATTTGCCGGGCACAAACCATGTTGAGTGAGGTCATTGTGGAATTTGGCTCTGAGTATGCTCCTTTCTGATAAGCCAGTCGTGTCGGAATCATCCAGCTTGCATATTGAATGGGAACCTCACGTTCCAGATACATTTCTATGTCCTCCATGATTGGGTCAACAAGAATGTTGGAATGTTGCATCTGCACCTCGTTGGCCTCATTCTCCATATCCGGTGACAAGTAGAGTTTCATTCCTTGTCGATAATAGGCGTATGCCTCTGCCCAAAGCTGAGGAACGGAACACTGTAGTTTATCCAGCCAATCCGACACATGACCATTGCCTTTGACCGGGATAATCCACCATCGGCGGTTTCCATTGTCTCCTTGCAGGAAGTTTGCCTCATTGGTGGTAGCCGCAAAACATTATGTCGCATGAACTCTACCACCTTATGCCCATAAGCCGGACGCATATAATCACTGCAACGGCTTAGAAAAGCCTTGGCTGCTTCCGCATCATTCGCACGTTTCAAGCCGTTCAACTCACTGATTTCAATAATCCAGCCATTGGTTATGGTTTCCACTTTCTCCTTGTCACCACTGGCAAAAGAGAATGAATCGTTGAACCATCTCCCACTGATGGTCTTGAAAAGGTGCTTTTCCCGATACCTTGGGGACCGGGCAAGGTCAGTACGTTGTCAAACTTGCAACCAGGATTGAATACTCTGGTTACAGCCGCCACAAACCAAAGTTTTGTTTGTTCCCTGACAAGTGGGTTGTCCTCTGCTCCGAGATAATCTATAATGGTTGTGCCTATACGAGATTGCCCGTCCCATGCTTCTTGGGTGATAAATTCCTGCACAGGATTGAAACTCCGTTCAGAGGAAGTGGTCTTCAGCATTTCAAACACCTTGTTCTGTGTCAGGCGTATTCTGTATGTTCTTTCCAAGTAGTCTTGTATCTTTCCTGCCGACTCTTCATCAATTTTGTTACCATTGACATTGCGGAACAAAGGGCAGAAACACACATCGTCCTGACAGAAGGTATCGTACCTTATCTGACTAAGATTCTCATCCAGTGTGAAAATAAGCCGGAGATTACTGATGGAACGAACCGGATTTCCGTAACTGTCTGTTGCCAGATTCTTTTTCCAATTCTCTTCCATACCGCTATTCTTTGATATGGATGCCACCTGCTTCCTTTGCCAAAGACAGTGCAAGGTCTGCATCCACTACGATTTTTCGTCCTATCTGTGTGATAGCCTTGTCTATGATACCGCTTTTCTTAATGCGGTTTGCCGTGGGTACACTGCATCCGAACACACGGGCGATTCCTTCTATGCCATAGTAGTTGCCTTTGGATGCCACTTGGGGAGTGGCCGCTTCTGTACTCTCCACACTTTTTGGTGATGAGAAAGCAAAGCTCCTCACCCGTCATCATGGCGATGGGCTTTTGGAGTAGTTGGGTAAAATTGAGTTTTTCTTCCATACCTTTACTTGTTTGGTGATTAAATACTTTAAGCCTCGGCTCAACTCTGTGAAACCGATTTCGCAAGCAAAGGTAGTGTATGAAACTCTGTGTGTTGGTCGGTTTATTTATACCTTAATTTTTACCGACCGAATTACAACAGATGTTTGCTGTAAAAAACGGATAGCTGGATTTCCCAACTACCCGTTATTGGCAAAATAGTCCGTCCAACGGTCTATTATCCGTTTTGCTTTGGTGTAACTGCTTCCTCTTTGGGGTGAGTTCAAAGTAAGTTCCTTGATTTCCCCGTATCGCTTTTGCGGTATATCGTGCCCATAATGCCGTTGAGAGAACTGTTCTATGGCACGGTGGAATGTCATGTATCTTGTGGACGCTTTTATCTTGCCAGACTTTACCAATGATTGCAACAGATAGGCAAGACTTATGTCCTCTGTATTTTCTTCAAGAAACAAACGGATACCCTGCTTGATACGTTCCTTGCCGCCCCAAAGAATATCATCCAATGATTGTATCACCTTTCTATTGCCTCGCCTGCCTTTTACTTTTCGTAAGGCAAACATCACCTCCTTCCAGATTTCCGGGGTACAGTCTTCTATAGTATCTTCCCAGTCTGCTTTGGTTTCTGCGCCCATCTCTATACTTCTATTGGCAGCATGGTAACACATGATTTCGCCAAAAGTATATCGCCATGGTCAACCTCTTCACTGTTTAACAAACGGTTGAATAACTTGGTCATACGTAAAAGGCCGTGGTCAAATACCACGAAATAATACATACAATAAGCCAAATCCTTTTTCTTTTCCATTACACGGTCATACAGGTTAGCCATGAACCCACCAATGAATACTGCATGAGAGAGGAAAACAATTTGAGAGATATAGGTCAGAAACTGATAAACCATTTTCTTTTTCAACTTACTTAACAGAAAACAACCTTTGCTGTTTCTCATAAGCAAATCTAACTGTTCAGTCAAATAGGTTCTCATTTCCAATGGCAGATGGTTCCAAATTTCGATAGACGTTTCAGAATGAACCATCAACAGCCCGGACTTTGGAGAAGTAAGAAGTTCTACCATACCTGTTTTCACATTGATGCCTATCCACAAACGCTTGTTGGTTATACATCTGGCGATGGTCTCGGTATATTGGCCAGCCCATTGTTGGTTTGCAATGTCTGACACATCCTTGACGTTCACAAAATCAGAGAGCCAGTTATACATCATCAAGGCTTCGGGTGGAACGCAGTCACGCATCATCAGATACATATCCATTAAAAACAGACATATTACCTTTAGCCACAGCATCCATGCGCTTACAAAAATCAGCATACACTTTCTTGTTATCCGATTTCCATGCACGGATAGCCATATCAGCCGCATCCTTCCTCTTGGAATAGGATTTTATCCTTTCTATGAAGTTTGTCATTGCATTACTAATAAAAGTTATTTGAATAGTTTAAGCAGTTCTTCTGTGGACATACTTGCCAACTTCGCCAATAACACATCCCTTTCAGAGGAATCCTCCAAGTTTAGTAGTTTTGAATTGTTCTGCATCTGTATATCAAGAGGATAATACTCAATATAGATTTGAGTGATAGCATGATCAGAAGTTGAATGCCCCATGCTTTCAGAGATATAATCCATATCCACTCCGGCATTATGCAGATTAGTAGCAAACGAGTGTCGGCACCATGTGCCGGACGGACAGATGGACTTATCCCAATTCAATGCCTCATGGCAAATCTTAATGACGCGGTCTTTCACGTTTGAGTTCTCTTGCATGGTGTATTTGCGGCGTAACTCTTCCGTTTCCGCTCCTTTTAATATATCGGGGAACACAAACTATCCCGAGTCGGAGGTGCAGCTATCTCATCCAAGATATATCGTAAGGGAGGGATGATAGGGACTATTACCTCTGAACCGTCAGCACTCCGTCGGGATGTTTTCTTTCGATTGAAGCGGAAAGCCTTGCCATTTGTCTGATAATAATAACTATTATAGGTCAAGCGACCAGCATCAGCCATATTGAAACCGTTGCAAAGGTATTGGGCAAGAAATAATCCCAATGAATAATGCGCACGTTGCATATATTCTTCCGACCAATGTTCTGGGTATTTCTTTGAAACGAAAAGGTTGTATAGTTCCGTCATCTGATTCACGTTCAGGAATTCTGTTTGCGCTTTGCACTCTTGGGAATGCTCACAAGCCCTTTCTCTTTTTTGTTGGAAAAAGGATAGGGCACATCTTTGAGGTAGCCTTCATGTACACACCTGTTCCCATACGGCACGGCAACAACGCAAATAGATACCGGCCGTAGTGTCGCTGATTTTTCCGACAATCGCACCATTTTCGTCTTTACCCCATTGTGCATACCATCCTTCCACTTCTGAAGTTCTGCCGCACAGATGCAGAAGCCTTTTAATTGCATTTTCTCCAAGAATCTTTCTGAATGATTTGAGAGAACACTCATAACTCTCTGCCGTAGTGAAACGTGCTCCTTCATCTTCTGTACGCAATTCGTGAATGACTTGCTCCCCATATACTAATAAAGGATTGTGATTGGGTTGTGTCCTCTTTGGATAGCACCACTTCTTCACCCATGATACATTGACGTACCATCTCAAATGTCAGGATGCCGCCTTTGTTCAGATTAATCAAGATTTCTTTGTACTTAGGGGCAATGGTATCTTTCCACTCCTTCTGAAATTTGTAGTTCTCGCTTTTACATTTCGTCGCATTGCAGATGTCCGAGAACTTTTTCTCAGTAAAAGAACTTCCAACTGTAAAGTAGAAGAACTTGCGGTCTATCGTGAAACGTAGGGATAAAGGGAGCTCATACGCATTTTTCCTGCGGGTACGTGCATCCAACACGATAGAGACAGAACAGTTACGCTCTTTGAAAAGTGGCAATGACTTGGTTAATTTTTCCATTGCATTCATTGTTTATGTTCAACATAACCTCTGAATACAGCCGCTTTGCAATGTGAGGCGTACATATACAAAACGCTGCATATAACCACTGAGCCTCTATCCTTTGACGGATAAAAACATTGTCGTTATATGCAGGTGCAATCTCGTTGTCTTCTGTCGCTGACTGGTAACCGGGCTTCTGCTAATCGGTCTCAACCCCTGAAGCAACTCTCACGTATTGTTTGAAATAGAGTATCTTCCGACTAATACTCCCTCTACGCTTCGATTCATCGGAATGGGATGACCCTCCCACGATGGTTAGGCAAACTCACTTTTCCTTTTTGGGGAAAGAGCACCCGTTGATCATGGCTTGCCATAAATGCATTGCATTTGCAAAGTTATAACATTATTCTGTAAATCAATATATAAATGGAAGACATTTGAGTTTATTTGACTGTAAAGTGTCGTCACACTAACAAAACTTCGGGTAAAGATGCTACAGGATTGCATGGAGCATCATAGAAATTCTATGTGTAAAATACGGTCAACTCAAACAGTTTGTTTACGCATTGTTTACGCAAGGCAAGAAAAAAGGAGTTACGAGATTCGTAACTCCTTGATTTTGAAAGTGGACCAGCCTGGGCTTGAACCAGGGACCTCCAGATTATGAGTCTGTTGCTCTAACCAACTGAGCTACAAGTCCGTGCCACAATTTCCTGTTAGCAGGTGCAAAAGTAGTATATTCCCTTGAAACTTGCAAGATTTATCGCCCAAATTTTGATAAAAAGATTTAATTCCCTTATTCGTAAGGATATAAATTGTATTTTTGTGCACCATTAATTAATTTTGCTAAGCCGTATGGCACAAAAAAAACAGGAAACAGCCCTAACAGGGCTTTCGGACAAAGAAGTCCTTATCAGTAGAGAGAAGTATGGGAATAACCTCTTGACACCTCCCAAACGTCCTTCCATGTGGAAACTTTATCTGGAAAAAGTTCCGCGACCCGGTTATACGTATTCTTTTAGTCGCAGCATTCTTTTCCTTAGTGATTGCCATTATTGAAAATGAGTATGCGGAAACAATCGGCATTTTCTTTGCTATTTTCTGGCAACCGGTATCGGATTCTACTTTGAATACGATGCGAATAAGAAGTTTGACTTACTGAACGCTGTAGGCGAAGAAACACCAGTTACAGTAATCAGAAATGGGAAAGTACGGGAAATTCCCCGTAAGGAGATTGTAGTAGGTGATATCGTAGTTCTGAATACCGGTGAGGAGATTCCTGCCGACGGAATCTTGCTGGAAGCTATTTCCCTGCAAGTGAATGAATCCAACTTGACAGGAGAATTAATGGTCAATAAAACCATCCATGAAGAACTATTTGATGAAGAAGCCACTTATCCCAGCAATGAAGTGATGCGTGGCACCACAGTGGTTGACGGACATGGAATAATGAAGGTAGAACGTGTGGGTGATTCCACCGAAATAGGTAAGGTAGCACGTCAGGCCACCGAACAAAGTGAAGAAGAGACTCCATTGAATATCCAATTGACAAAATTGGCGGGTTTCATCGGAAAATAAGGTTTGTACTATTGCCACACTTACCTTTATCGTTTTCACAGCTAAAGACCTTTACTCCTACCTCAGCGTAAATGAAATAACAGACTGGCATGGGTGGATAGCAATAGCCCGCATTGTATTGAAATATTTCATGATGGCTGTCACTTTAATTGTAGTAGCCGTTCCTGAAGGCTTACCGATGAGTGTCACCTTAAGTCTTGCACTAAATATGCGCCGTATGCTGAAAACCAATAATCTGGTACGTAAAATGCATGCTTGTGAAACAATGGGGGCCATTACTGTGATCTGCACCGACAAAACAGGTACATTGACACAAAAACCTGATGCAGGTACATGAAGCGAAAACTTGATGCCACCAAGCAGATTAATAGCTGAAGGGATCAGTGCCAACTCCA
>ENA-OQAL01000358-OQAL01000358.1-human-gut-metagenome-genome-assembly--contig:-NODE-358-length-10928-cov-3.984816_pt1 | contig 10928 bp, 13 predicted proteins | sample MGYA00242491_ERZ504519 | MGnify/ENA primary metagenome ERZ504519 (study PRJEB26092, sample SAMD00036260) | human gut metagenome | host: Homo sapiens | study: EMG produced TPA metagenomics assembly of... | reverse complement strand
ACCGCCTGGTGTCCGCGATGTCGCAGTCGCTGGTCCTGGAGGTGGCGGGCTGGTCCACGAAGAACGGCGCGAACGTGGATGTGTGGACGTCGAACGGCGGCGCGAACCAGCAATGGAAGTTCAAGCCGGTCGGACAGTCCCAGAAGTCCGCGACGGTCTGGTACCGTCCCTTGTCCACGCAGGAGCGCGTGCGCGTGCAGTGGCGCGTGTACGGCAATCCGGACTCCACCGGCGGCATGGAGATGACGCAGGCGTGCGGCGGCTGGTGGAAGGCCACGGTGCCTTCCGCGGGCTCCACTAAGGTCGGTCTGTCGTTCTCGTATGGTTCCACGACGGATGACAACGGCGGGAAGCTGTACGACGTGAAGGGCGAGTCCGCGGCCGTCTCGGGCGGTCAGGCCGTGACCGACGTCACACCAAACTGCACAGTAACCACCAAACAATAACCGAAAACAAACAGCCGAGGGTTCGCTCCCATGTTCCGGTGGACCCCAGTCATCCTCATGGCGGAAACAAGACATCCTCACAAAATCTCAGATAAGGAGCTGTATGACTATCTTCAAGAAAATATCCGCACTCCTTAACTCAAACATGCTATGAAAATTGAAAAATAAGCAGCATGCAATAAATTCCATGCCAAATACTAGTTGAGAGTTTTTACATCAGTGCATCATTAAGGAACCGTTCAGAATCTGCACGAAGATTATTAAGTCGAGCCATATTCAGTACAGAGGCAAATGGTTCAACATTACTTCCGTCCTCGAAATCAGGAGGCAAAAGATGCTTTTCAGGTAAACCCAGTTTGACAAGTAACGTTCTCATGCGAGAACTACTCTTTTCCGTACCAAACGTAAGAAATGGCTTGCCATAGAGAATGGAGAACACCGTTGCATGGAAAGAGTTCGAAATCACACAGTTTGCCTTATCAATCAATGTAAGAAAATCAGCTGGGCCAATTCCCCATACATTGATCGCGTGCGATTGATACCGAATCGGCTTCTGAGAGTAATAAACGATAGTTAGTCCACGTTTTGCCGCCAATTTATCAATATAATGCACCATATCTTTATTCGGCCATAACGTATATGCAAATATATATTTGCCTGCTTCCAGCTTCTTTGGAAGTCGCGGAGCCTGTATATGTCGATAATCCTCTAAATTCAACAAAAGCGTCGGATCAAGCGTTTCAACAATATGCTTATTAGTTAGTTGCTGAAACTGCCCTGCTACAGAAAGCTCACGCACAGAAAGTGCATCAAAACGATTCAACCACTCGGAGACATGCTTCTTATCTTCTAGAGTGAAGTTCTTTTCTTCAAACTTGGCATGCGACAAGCTAGGCGCATACGCAATTTTCTTTGTTCCATCAGAAGCGAAAGAAAGAAAGAACGGAGGAACAGGCCCTAAGGTGCAATCCAAATTCCAAATCTGATCGCTACCACAAATCAGTGCATCATAATCCTTCAAATCCTCAGCTAGAGAACGCTCTGCATCAGCCCCCTCATAAGTCCGGCTCGTCAGGCCAAAACATTTTATGCCAGAAAGATTGAAAACTGCTGCGCCTGCGTAAATTACCTGGAAGAAAGAGCAAATCTGCAATAAATGATTTAACCCCTATTCCACGAAAAATCTTATACCCATTGAAATCTGCGCTCCGATAATCGATAACATGTACATCATGGCCTAAATTCGTGAGATATTTTCTGAGTGCATAAGTCTGCAGTGCAGAACCAAAATTATATGCACAATGGAAGGTAATGGTTCCTATCCTCATTATTCATCTCCTTAAATCCCTATTTCCCGACATGTTTGCCATTTTTATGCAGTGACTTTCCGCTGATTGCAGTTGCCAAAGATTTTACGAATGGATAGGCATCCAACGCAGATACTATGCATACAAGAAGGAAGAGCACACCAGAGATCAACAAGTACCTGGATGGATGCCATGCCATTATGCATGCTTGAACAGCTACAATCAGGATGTTGATCAGCATAAGAGGCCAGTTCACCGCTATCCTGACAATCGGATGAGCCATAGCCACGCGTATGACATACATAACTAGGTTGCTGCCGACCATAGCCCACGCAGCTCCTTGCAGTCCCATGATACGGACGAGCAGCCAAGTCAAAACAACAACGACGATCGCAGCAGCAGCAGTCGATGTCATTAGATGTTTGGTTTTCATACTTGCAGTAAAGACCGTTCCATAGAATCCTGCGAACACATTAAACAGAAATGCAAGAATCAAGACAGGAATGATAGGCCACGAATCATAGAATTTCTTCTGCAAAAGCAATGAGGCGAGCCACGGCGTCAACAACATAAGTCCTGATGCCGCGAGGAAACAGAACGTACGAAACACCGCAAACACATTGCTATAGAACTTGCCGGTATCAGTCTTCTTGAACTCTTGGAATGCAGACAAGCTCCAAGCCTGCCAAAACGTGGAAGAGACCATATTCATTACGTTCGGTATCTTGCTGGCCGCAGCAAATAAGCCGGAAGCACCGATACCGAGCATACTGGTAATGAAGAATCTGTTCACACTTGTGCCAACCCACCAGAAGATAGCATTGGGCATCAGCGGCACTGAATACAGCAGCATCTTCTTAAGAAAATAACGGTCACGTTCCTTTTTGGGAATACGTACGTATTTCCATGAGCCACCAAATATAAGATATAAAACAATTGCAACAAGCCCGCCGAAAATCAACGAAACAAAATATCCCTCGACCTTCCAATTAAGCAGACCGATGAGCAAACCTGCCGATAGAGCCGAAACAAGCGACGAAGCTATAGATGCCCAGGTGATGAGTTTAATCTGGTTCAAACCTCTTGCCACATTTGCCAAGTACGCATTGAAAGCGGATGAAGCAAAATAGGCAAGATAGAACCATTTGTAATTCCCGAGGCCGCCGAATATGGACAGCCCTAATAGCGGAAGCAGAAGGAGCATAATCAGGCAACCAAACAAAGTCACCCAAACCCGACAGATATATATCGTTCTTATCATCGGGATCATCGATGATATATCTAGTGGTGGCATCGCCGATGGACAGGGTAACGACAGGCGTGACCAAACCCGCCACCGTAAGAGACATGTCGGTCACGCCGTACTGCGCCGCAGTCAAGAAATACGTATATAGCGGTACCAGCAGAAATGTAATCAATTTCGTTGATACCGTATTTAATGTGAATAAGCCGATATTCACCAGTAGATTCTTGTATTTACCCAAGAAGACCCCCGTAATCAGTTCATCAATACTCGATCAATCCCGAACCTTTGGGAACGGCAAATCTTGGAGGTTTCGCGGAAGTGTCCTACTGCAATATACATAATGAACACCTCGTTATCCGGAACAGCGAGCATAGATCGAGTTTGCTCATCAGCCTCTTCACTGAACATCGTATTTAGAGGACATGCCGCGAGACCGCATGTTTCCAGCGAATACAACAATGACATGCCAAACAGTCCACCATCAACGTATCCTTCATTATGCTCATTCGCACCCATGAATGCGCGCAAGTCAGCAGTCACAAGCAACAATGCTGGCGGGGTGTCATATCCTCCGAAACCGCCCTGCACTTTTAAAGCTTTGCTAATTAACTGCTGATCCGTGAAAATTCGGACACGGGCTGGTTGCCTGTTGCATACAGATGGCGTACGAAGAGACATTTCAATTGCCTTTTCAAGTTCAACTCGTGCCACAGGCTTCTTGGAATACGCCCGGACCGCGTGCCGCCGTTCCACCAACTCTTTAAAAGGAACGGTGGCATTATCTACTTTAGAACTCAAAGAGAGCTGAATACTAGGATATTCTTTTTAGAAGCAGCCACTATATCAAGTTTGGTGGTTTCATCAAACAATTCTGTCACAAATGCGATATCTTGATTGGCTGCCACATGGCGTCGGCAATACTCTCCCAAAGCAAGCACCATGTCCTTATAAATTGATTTGTCACGCCATTGTGCATCAGCCTCTATAAGTCTTGCAGAAAGATCAGCAATATTACGCAAAGCGCCACGACCACGACCGTACTGGTATGTATCAAACGAAAAGCCCTTTTCAATCTGATGGACAAAGAAAGTCAAGAGGCTTTCCATCTGAACTTGATCTGAACATGCAGGAGCAGCATATGCCCGTGAAAAACGTCTGAATTCCCTTTCCCCTCATGCTTCAACAAGCAAAGAGTCTTCCAGCGCTGTCTTTTCACAATAAAAGAAACAGGCATCTTTTTTTTAATAAATGATTTGAAATTCATATTTCATCCCGTCTTTCAATTAAAATAAATAGTAAGTTCTTTTTTGGTTTAATCTTTATGACACAATCTTAAACCAGCTGATTAAACGACGTAAATTCAATTATCAAAAACTAAACTAGATGTAAAAGAATTCTTTTATTATAATCATTCTTTTCGCAAAATAGATTTGACTCTTTTTTTCAACTTTCCCATTACTCGATAGCAAAAAGGCATAAACCCAAACCTGAATAGGAACGCTTTAAATCGATTAGAGGAAGTTACTCCATCTACGTTAAAAGCAGAAAGCTCTTTGCATATTTTATTGTGCACCCATTTGGTTCCTAAATTATCATCGATTACAATCCGCTCTTTGTAATGATTAAACAAATGCATTAATTCGTTATTCCACGCAAGATTTTTGATAATCTTCTCGCTTTTTGAGCAATAGCCCAATCAATTATCTCGTGGAACGCAAGAAGCTCATCTTCATAGTACTTTTATAGCCTTAGAGTGGTCTGACGTTAGCTCTCCGAGGATTGAGTTGCTGCGAACACGGTATTCATACAGACAATCCGGTAAAATAGCGCACTTTTTTGCCTTAGCTACAATCTTGTACGTCGTTGCCAGATCTTCAGCTTTGCGCCCTTCAGGGAAACGGATATCAGAATATAGTTCTTTCCTGCATAAGAATTGCCAAGAATGACTTGGAATTTTGTCACTTAAAATTGTTGGCAATAGTTTCTCAGCATTCGTGAGCATATCCGGAAAATTCTTTCCGCACAATACTCCGTTTTCATTAATTAATCGGTACCCATAATGAACCAAAGAAACCGAACCGTCGCTCAACAATTCCATGCATTTGGAAATCAAATTTTTATCAATCCGATCATCGGGATCAATAAAAAGAATAAATTCACCCTGTGCATAGTGCAGACCGGTATTTCTTGCCGCCGAAAGACCACCATTCTGTCGATGGATAACACGAATACGTCCATCTTTGGAAAGCCAATCATCTGCCTTCTTTGCGGTATCATCAGTTGATCCGTCATCAACGATGATGATCTCCGTGTCGGTATACGTCTGGGAAATGGCACTTTCCAAGCAGTCATCTAAATAATTCGCCACATTATATGCCGGCAAGATAACACTGACCAGCAGACCTTCCCTCTGTTCCATCCATCTCACCTTCGCCTAATAAGTACAAACAGAAATGGGCGTTTCAATAGTCCCTTGATCGTTAATTTTCTTTGCCGGAACACCAGCCCAAGTTGTGTCAGCTTCATTTATCGGTTTAAGCACCAACGCAGAAGCTCCGATTCTTACGTTATCAGCTACAGCAATTCCTCCCAGCACCTTCGAATCAATCATAAGCTCTACATGATTCCCGATTGTCGGGCATTCTCCATGTGCCTGCGCAATAACAACACCGCTCGAAAGCGCACAGTAATCTCCAACTTTTGACTCAGGATTAATAATTATCCTTTCTGGATGCCAAATTAATAATCCCTTGCCGAAAACATTAATAGGGATTTCTGAACAGAAACGTCGATCATACCTTTTCAACATAAAAAAGATAAACAAAATATGCCAATCTGTGATAAATATTCTTGGAAATATTGTGATGGTACTCACATTTCCTTAAACATTTTTTCCAACGGACCACTGCCCCACTTGTACCCAAATAACGCTTCACAAAAGAATGAAGACCGCGGCTGCATACGCATGTCTTCTTGAATGTATTCTAATAAATCAGCTTTTGTTCTAATCATCAAAAGTCCTTATGCTTCATCTCTTAATGGAATTTATTGCTTTCAAAACAAGAAAAGAAAGATAACAGAAATTGTGCATAAGACAAAAAACGACAACAGAATTGTCAATCCTCAATTGACAATTCTGAGCACGCGCCAAGCATCCTTCATCATCCATTGCCTTATGCATCGAACGAAACACATCACCAAAAGAGCTATAGGAAAGGCATGAAACAGCAATCTTAAGAAGATTGATATACTGCATGACCTCGCCACTGCATGCCGTCTTATAACAGGCTTTCCCCCATTTCATCGAAAAAGACAGAAGACGAGCATTCACTTTTCTGATATCAGATAGCTGACTGGACTTATATCTAGCCGTGCTAGCGGAATCATTAGGTCTATAAAAATAGAGAACCTTATCTGAACTATAAAGAGAATGAGCACTGTCGAAAACAGGAAGAAGCTGTAAAAGATCTTCGCCGTGCATCAACCCTGCATAGTTGGAATAATCAGCAGTACAGTCAAAACATGAAAGCCTTATCGCCTTGCCCCACATCTCATTAAATCGTCCTTTGCAGAGATGAAGTTTAGCTTCTTCGAATCGTTCGCCATTATATATCCCGACCGGCAAGGGGGAAGGTGAATCAGACGTCAAGAAATTATCCTGCCGAGAATACCTAAAAGAAACAATATCAACATTATATTTATGAATTGCATCGGCAATATCCTGCAAAGCCGTGGAACGTAAAGAATCATCCGCGTCTAAGAAAACAACATATTTGCCACTTGCTGCTTGTAGCCCAGTTCTTCTAGCAAGCAAAAGACCTTCGTTTTCTTGGTGAATCACATGAGTCCGAGAGGTTTCCCCAGCAAAAGAATCTGCTATCTCACCCGTCTTATCGGTAGATCCATCATCAACAATTATAGTTTCATAATCCGTAAAAGTCTGCATCCGGATAGATTTCAAAGAATCATGTAAATATCTTTCTGCGTTAAAGGCAGGAATAATAATAGAGAATAACATTATAAATCGAATCCTTGTTTGAATAATATTTTTTGCTTAACAATATACCAAGGCATATTGCAGGGAAGATTTCTATTTTTTCAAATTGAATCAACGATAAAGCAAAGAAAGCAAGCAGGAAGTTTTCAAAAGGATTGGCGAATTTATGTTTGAAGATACAATTAAAACACAGGAAAGCAACCAAACATGCATAAAACACCCCGCCAAACACACCAGTTTCAACGGTCATCTGGAGGAATAGATTATGTAAATTGTCATCTACTATCGGCTCCATCCCCACTGTATTCGCAGCTACTTTATTCACTGCAGAAACTGCATTCCCCAAACCAACACCAAAAGGATGACTAGAAAGAAAAGGAAGCGCATTGTCGTAAATACCGATACGCCCCGCGGCACCCCTATCTTCTTGGTTCTTAAAAGAAACGATCTAAAATTGGTTGGAATATTCCAAGTCTTAGCGCATAAAAAAGAGCCAAGGGAAAGAACAACAAATATCAAGAATAAAAATCAAAAAAAGGATTTTTTGATTCCCGTTCAACCTTTATTATGCATATATAACCAAACAAATTAACGAGATAATAATACCAGCTCTACTAACCTGAATAGAGGCAAATATGAAAGATAAAACGAGATATATAATACCGTAAGGATTATCCATGAAAAAACACCATATATGCTGGGCCATGATGCTTCAAGGTTGGCACCACCTCCATATATTGTTGGATAGTACGGATGGTTTACGTAATATCCAGATGAAAAATATCTTAATATGGCATCTTTATAGTGAATCGCATTTAATATAACAATTGCAAAAGAAAGTATTCCAGCTACTTGGAATATTTCTTATATGATTCAAATGAGATATTTCTTCCCAAATTGACAATGACAAAGATAATGTAAAAGACAAACAGATAATTAATAATAGATGTGTCTAATCCCCATTTGAAACTTGCGAACAAGGACACACAGAGGATGTACGCCGTAAAAATGCATATTACAGCAGGCGGGAATTTTGTCTCTTTAAGCTTCGGTAGCAAAAAAGGAATAAAGCATAACGCAAGTAAATGCCCTGGATTTAACGGGCCAACTACTTTGACATTCTGAAATGCAGACCCGACCAAAACCAATATTAGAAGTATACAAACATAACGGTCTTGAGATCGTTTGTCTATATTAGAGAATATTTTCATTTTCTTACCAACTTATAAACACATCTACAAGGAATTGAACCCAAGAAGGACAACAAAGAAGCGATTCTAGCATCAGCCTTGCTTCTCTATCCTTTAAAACTGAAATCCGATTTTTTTGATTCCATGCCACAAGTCATCTGCTATTCCAAGCATTTCTTTTGTATCATCAGGACTTATATTCATATACAAATTGAATAATGCGCTCTGTTCTTTTGAATAATAAGCATTAATGATACTCGGATACGTTGTCTGCACAATCGACTTAACAACGTTAAGCTGATCAAGTAAATCAAGCTTCTTGGGATTAAAACTCGCTGTTTGGATACTATTCGGACGAATCCTATAGTAATAGTCTTTCTCATTCAGATATGCGATCTTGCCAGCCTTATCGATAAGCTTGGCAGTAGTGGCAATATCCTCATACAATTTCCCGACAGGATACTGAATCGTGTCGAACAATTCTCTCTTATAAAATTTTCGGGAAAAGCGTTAGGCTCCAAAATGCCTCATATAAAGCATATCTTCAAGGGCATCACACGCATCATACACATGAAAGACTGCCGTATTATGCTTATCCACTTTAGGAAGTTCTCCGTTATGGAAAATGCAAATGGAAGTGGCTGCAATATCAGTGTTCCCTCGGACTAACGCCTGATACAAGTGCATTATGTAATCAGATGATACATAATCGTCACTGTCAATAAAGGAAATCAAACTTCCACGGGATCGGCGAATGCCGTAATTCCGAGCGTCAGACAGTCCACCATTCTTCTTATGGAAACACATATTCTTGAATCCGACAAAGCAAATTCATCACATAACGTTCCTGAATTATCAGTCGAACCATCATCCACAAGAATAATTTCAATATTCGTGTAAGTCTGTTCGACCACACTTTTCACACATTCATGTAGATAAGACTCAACGTTATATACAGGTATGACAACTGAAACTAGCGGATCCATTTTGCTTTTCATTTCTTCTCAAAAAGTTTCAAATACATTGAAGCCAGTTTTCGAGCATTCACAGAAATATCATAGTCAGAGAACACTTTCTCGGAAGAACCGATCCGTGTCCCCGGTCCCAATGCCGATATAGAAGAACTCCATTCTTCATGCGAGTCTATGGGTATAAATTTAGATGTACTTGTTACATCAACTTGGTCGGAATAATCCAAGACAGGCAAATTCGATAAAGCTTCAGACCAAGGCTTCACATCGGCAATCTGCAGGAAATGCGATTGAGTGGTCACATCTGCTTCCAAAGGAACAGCGTCCCCCAGCAAGCAAGGCAAACCTGCGACTTGAGCCTCTACAGCTACCATCCCCAAACCCTCATAAAGGCTGGGGAGGCAGAATACATCGAACGCCTGATACAGGCGGTTCACGTCGGAGCGTTGACCGAGGAACAGCACATGATCAGCGATACCGAGTCTACGGCATGTTGTTGGACGGCTAGCCTGTCCGGACCATCACCGACGAAGGCAAGCATGGTATTAGATCGTTTAGGAAGCAAATCCGCAAGTACATCAACTAGGAATGCCTGGTTCTTCTGCGGCATGAAACGACCAACATGACCAATCAGAAACGTATCATCCGCAATACCGAGTTCTTTGCGAGTTTCTTGACGAATCACAGGATCAAACTGGAATTTATCCAATTCAATGCCATTGGGAATTACAGTAAAATCCGCATTTTTCCCGAACAACCATTCTCCTGCATAGTGGCTACACGCAAAACGGACTGTCGGATACACATTGGCGAACGGACGCAACATAAGCTTCATTGCATTCTTTGCAAACTCACCTTTGCCCATGGTCGAATGAGAATGCGCGATGCGAATAGGCACTCCAACTTTCTTCGCTGCCGACAATGGGAATACGCTCAGCGTGTTGATGTTACTGTGCACAATCGGCCACTGCTGTTCGCGCATCAGACAAATCAGCTCACGACGGTAGCGAATCGGATGCTGGTACGGTGGTATACGAAACACGCGACCACCCAAAGCAGTGATTTCCTCTTCAGGAACATACGTGGAATCCTCATCAACCAGGAAATCAAACTGTACTTTGCTGCGGTCGATATGCCGATAGTAGTTCATCACTACGGATTCAACACCGCCGCCGACCATCTTGCCGACAACCTGAGCCACGCGAATCGGCTTCTGATCTATTGCATTTGCTAAATAAAAGCCGCTACTGGCATGTAAGCACTTTCTATTAGTATTGCTCGCCATTTACCCTCTTCTATCCTTGCAGAACGCTTTTAAGTATTTCATTTCCCATAGACGGGGGTGAATAGATCTAATACACATCGCTATTTTTCCATTTGTCACAAAATTTCTAAAAACTCTACATAATTAGTTAACTATAAAAAACTGATAGTAAATATATACAAAAAAAATGCATTTTCTTGAATGAGACGCAAAATGCGCTGATGTAAAAGTAACTAATATTTTGCTTGGAATTTTTTATTGCATGCTGCTTATCCTGCTTTTTCCATAGCATGATTGAGAAAAGTTACGGATATGTCTTGTTTTCGTCATGAGGACGCTGGGGCGGTCGTTGGAATATGGAACCGGGCCCCAGCCGATTGTTTCCGGGTTACTGCTTGGCCGTGGCCACGCAGTTCGGAGTGACGTCAGCGATGACCTGCCCGCCGGCGACCGCGGCCGAGTCACCGGTCGCGTAGTACCTCATGCCACCGGTGTCCCACTCCGAAC
>ENA-OQAL01000357-OQAL01000357.1-human-gut-metagenome-genome-assembly--contig:-NODE-357-length-10938-cov-3.747664_pt1 | contig 10938 bp, 17 predicted proteins | sample MGYA00242491_ERZ504519 | MGnify/ENA primary metagenome ERZ504519 (study PRJEB26092, sample SAMD00036260) | human gut metagenome | host: Homo sapiens | study: EMG produced TPA metagenomics assembly of... | reverse complement strand
GAAAAAGAACAAGAAAAACAGAAAAATCCATCGAAAGCGTATCTTTACAATCCATATTACAATCAATTCATAAACATTTATCTCATGCAGATACGACTTGTTTCAACTAGCAAGAAACGTTTCCTCCCGCTCTTGCTTCTGGCCGATGAACAGGAATCCATGATAGACCGCTACCTGGAACGGGGCGACTTATACGTGATGTACGACAAACTGTTTACAGAACCGGTTGCCGTGGCCGTCGTAACGGATGAGGGAAAAGGAATTCGTGAGCTGAAAACCTGGCTGTAGCTCCACACTGGCAACGGAAAGGATACGGACGGCAGATGGTGGAATACCTTTGCCAGCGTTACCAGAATGTGTGTCACACGCTGACGGTAGGCACAGGAGACAGTCATATGACCATTTCCATTTTATCAGAACTGCGGGTTTGTTTACTCGCACACGGTGCCCGACTTTTTTACCCTCCACTATGACCATCCAATTGTAGAGGATGGAAAGGTACTGAAAGACATGTACTATTTCAGCCGCACTCTTACCCAGACAAATGAAACTGACGGATGAATCAGAATAAACCCTGCAAAAGTTTGCTCGTTCCGCAAAAAGTCGCGTCCTTTGTACAAGTAAATTCACAAAACTATGGCTGACAATTACATTGAACGACAATATGAGGCATATCAGGCACGGAAGGCGGCCTGGGAGAAAGAACGGAAGTACAAAAAGAAAAAACCGACGGCTCCGGCTGAAACTCCCCATCGCTCGGGGGCTTTCCTGCAAAATCAGGTGAAAAAGGTGGTGGCTGTGCACGACCTGTCGGGCGTGGGTCACGTGTCACTGATGGCGGTCATTCCGGTGCTTTCGTCCATGGGCTTTCAGGTGTGTCCGCTGCCCACGGCGGTGCTGTCCGCACATACGCAGTACCCCACATACTCGTTCCTCGACCTGACCGACGAGATGAAGCGCATCATCGAGAACTGGGAGAAGATGAACGTGCACTTCGATACTTTCTACACGGGTTATCTGGGTTCGCCGCAACAGGCACAGATTGTGGAGGAGTTTATCCTGAAGTTCCGTGGGGAGAACGACATGGTGGTGGTGGACCCGGTGCTGGGTGACAACGGTCACCTTTACAAGGGTATCACCGAGGAGATGGTGACAGAGATGAAGAAACTGATTCACCTGGCGGATGTCATCACGCCCAACCTGACGGAGCTGTATTACCTGCTGGACATGCCGTATCAGGAGCACATCACGGACGCGGAACTGAAACAGGCACTAAAGACGCTTTCTGACCGGGGCCCGGCCATCGTCATTGCCACGAGCGTACCGGTGAGCGGCGACCCGCGTCTACGTCGGTCTATGCCTACAACCGCTTTGGCGACCGTTACTGGAAGGTAACCTGCCCCTATCTGCCGGCACACTATCCGGGCACGGGCGACACGTTTTTACGAGTGTCATCACGGGAGCACTGATGCAGGGCGACAGTCTGCCCATTGCGCTCGACCGCGCCACGCAGTTTATCTTGCAGGGCATACGGGCCACATTCGGCTATGAGTACAACAACCTGGAGGGTATCATGCTGGAGAAGGTGCTCCACAACCTCGACATGCCGATTCAAATCAGCAGTTACGAGCTGGTGGAATAAGCGGCCACGCGAATCAGTACATACGTATCTGCCCGACGGGGAGTTCCACTTCGCCGAAGGGTATCAGGGCATTGAACAGACGGATATGCCGGTAGTTTCCGAGGGAGGCGACCGGGATGTCCGTTTCTTTTATCTGTCCGGTGTCGAGCAGGTATCGGCGCTGGGTTCCGGCCAGCAGAGGCTGTGCGGGGGTATGCCATTCGCATCCGTTCCAAAGGGCGATGTTGGCGATAGAGGTATCGGTGAGGAGTCCGTGGCGCACGATGAGTACGTCGTCAGCCGTATCGCGCAGAGCGAAGGCTTCGTCGAGCACACGACGGTCGGCCTGCTTGTAGCGATAGTCGATGTCGTCCTTCGCCACCAGTTGCAGACTATGTACGGGGCAGACGTGGTAAGGAAAGTATTCCACACGAATCACGTCGCGGGCATAGGTCAGGCGGCAACGGGTGCGTGCGGTATAGGCTTCCGGACGGAGGTAGTCACACACGTGGAGGTCGGGCACAGGACCGAAAAAAGCACGGCGCGTATCGTTCATGCGGCGGTCGTGCAGCGAGGCATGCCACACCTTACCGTCTTCAATGCGGAGCGTTTCAATAAAGAGGCACATAGACTTTCTGTTTCATTTCTTCATATTCGTTTCGGGCATCGCTGCGGAAGGTGATTCCTCCCCCGCTCTTGAACACCTTCGTGCCGTCGGGCTGCTGTTCCAGGAAACGGATGAGCACGGCACTGTCCAGGTTGCGGCCGTCAAAGTAGCCGGTCACACCGGTATAAAAGCCACGGTCGTACGTCTCGGCTTCGCGGATAATCTGCACAGTGCGGGGCTTGGGAGCTCCGGTGATGGAACTGCCGGCAGGAGACTGAAAACAGGTCGCCCAGTTGTGAAGGATAGTCTTCGGGCAGACGGCCACGGATTTCAGAACTCATCTGGAGCAACGGGCCACGGTGGGTATGCAGCTCGTCCAGGTAGCGGTAGCAGGTCACGGTGACTTCGGTGGCGAAACGGCTCAGGTCGTTGCGGATAAGGTCGGTGATGGTAGCATGCTCGGCTGCTTCTTTCGGGTCGGCCAGCAGGCGTTCACGGGCATCAGGCAACGTAGCATCCATCGTACCTTTCATGGGATGGGAATAGATAAAGCCATCGGTTATCCGGACAAAGATTTCGGGCGAGAACACCACAAAGCTATCGTTTACCCACAGTCTGTAGGGAGCACGGGCATGGTCGAACACCTGCCGCAGGGTGAGGTCGGTATCGACGAGGGTAGCACAGGTGTAGTTCACCAAGAAGGAATTGCCGCCATGCAAGTGACGGTGTACAATGTCGAATCCGCGACGGTACTCCTCAAAACTCATCGGACAAGGCTCCCAACGAAAAGAGCGGGGATGCGGAGTGGCGGGCATTCCTTGCGGCACGTTCGTGGCTCCCGGAAAGGCAAACAGCAGTTCCGAAGAAGGCAGACGGTGGGGTTCTTCCACCAGGCATTTCTCGGCGATATAATCTATCAGGAAAAAGAACGGGCGACCTTCGCTGCCAAAGCAGTTCATGCGGGTGATGGCTTCCTCACGGCCACAAAAAGAGAGGGTATCAATCATTTCGTTTGGTTTTGAGGGAACAGAGATAAAGGGTTACTCCCACAGCTACGGCAAGCATCATCGCTTTCAGCCAGAGGGCATCGAACATCAGGAAGATGCAATGCAGGGAGGTGAGCCACAACAGACTCAGGGCGAGAATCTTGGCACGCAGAGGGATGGCGCGCGACTCACGGAAATCGCGGATATAAGGTCCCAGCAGCTTGTGGTTCAGCAACCACTGGTAAGCTCTCGGCGAACTGCGGAAAAAGAGGGCAGCCGAAAGCAACAGAAAGGGTGTGGTGGGCAGCACGGGCAGGAAAATACCGGCCACACCCAGTGCCAGCGACAGGAATCCGATGGGGAGGTAAATGTATTTCATGGCGCAAAAATACAAGGTAAACGGCACACCGCAGGCAGGAGTTTAGTTAATAACCTCAAAATCGGAGGGACTGCAAAGAAGAAAGCTTGCAGAAAAAGAAAGTTTTCATCATATTTGTAATTGTTACAATCTTGTTAAACCATTCAACTATCAAAGAATCATGAAAAAACTAATCTGGACTTTATGTGTGATGGTGTGGAGCCTGGCGGGCTTTGCACAGGAAAAGAGTTACCAACTTTCCAGCCACATCCTGGACATTCTGCAGGGGCAGCCTGCGGCGGGAGTGAAAATCAGTCTGTCGCATCTTCAGCCCGACGGAAAGACCTGGGCGCTGCTGGAGGAAAGACTGACCGACGAGAACGGCCGCGTGAAGGATTTCCTGGAGGAAGGCACAACCGACCACAAGGGCATCTACCGCCTGACGTATCACGTGGCACCCTACTTCGAACGGTTGCAGCAGGATTCGTTCTACCCGTTCATCGAAGTGGTGTTCGAAATCAAGGACGGCAAGCACTACCACGTGCCAATCACGCTTTCGCCTTACGGATATTCTACGTATAGAGGAAACTGAAAAAAGAATGGGAGCCTTTTCAAGCTCCCATTTTTCGTGCCTTGCGGGTGCAATATCGCTTGCACTGGGCACAGATGTCATAACCCAGCATGGCTCCCAATATGAAATCTTCTTCCGGAGTGAGCAGGTTCAGGGGACGTGTCACCATCATGCGGATGGCTTCAATACATTCCGCCTTGCCGAAGAAAAGATTGATGCGCTCGTCGTCCACCGGCTGAATCACAAACTTGATGCGCTGGCTTCGCAGACGTTTCACGGCAAAGTCTTCATATCGCTTGTTCGTGGTGTACAACACCATCTGACGCACGCCTTTCTTCAGCTCATAGATGTGGTTGAGAAAGACTTTCAGTTCTACGGGATTGATATCGGGAGTCATCATGGGCTACGGATTTAGAAGATAGAGAAATGAGGTCGGAAGGAATCAAGCCAAATCGGCTTTGAGCATCTCTGTCCAGGCCGACACGCGGGCATCAGTCCGGTCGCTTTCGTTCACGTCGTCGAGGGCCAGTCCCACAAATTTTCCGTCGGCAACGGCCACGGAAGAAGCGTAGGTGTAATCGCTGTCGGACACGGCTCCCACGAAGGTACATCCGCTGTCTTTCAGGTCTTCAAAGAGGATACCCATACCGTCGCAGAAAGTATCGGAATAGGATTCGGAATCGCCGCAGCCGAAGAGGGCGATGGTCTTGCCGGAGAGGTTGGCGTTTTTCAGCACCTTAATACCGTCGTACCAGTCGTCCTGCAACTCTCCGTCACCCCAAGTAGAGGTGCCCAGAATCAGGGCTTCGTAACTCTCTGCCAGGGCAGCATCCAGCTTGCTCACATCGTGTACATCTGCCGGGGATACTCCCAGCTTTTCCGCTATCAGGCGGGCCACAGACTCGGTGGTGCCTGTGGTAGAACCATAAAAAATACCAGTTTTCTTCATTTTCTACATGTTTGATTTGACATCGCAAAGAAACGGCATCCAGCGCGGATTTGAAATACCTAAAAATTGGGATTTTAAAGGCGGCATCTGTGGGTTATTTACTAACTTTGGGCAGAAAAACAAAAGACCGGCCCTCTGCCGGAGATAAAGTATGAGAAGAAAGGAAGAAAAAAATACCATTATCGAGATATGTCCGGTGCGGAACGTGATTGCCCGCTTCGGCAACAAATGGGCTTTGCTGGTTATTCTGATTTTAAGTGAAAACAAGGTGCTGCGTTTCAGCGAACTCAAGAAAATGATTCCCGACGTATCGTCGCGAATGCTGTCGAGCACGCTCCGTACGCTGGAGGCTGACGGGCTGGTAAGCCGGAAGGTGTATCCAGAGGTACCGCCCAAAGTAGAATACAGTCTGACGGAAACCGGACTTTCGCTGGTTCCCTTCATCGTCCAGCTGACTGAATGGGCGCAAAAGCACATGAAATCCATAGTAAAACACCGGGAGGAGTTTGAAGCTGCCGAAGAAGAGTAGCAGCTTCTTTCCTCGCGGAAGAATTACTTGCTTCCCGGTACTGGCAACATACCGAGCTGCATCAGCATACTGAAGAGGTCGGGTACACTGTGTTCGCGGACAATCTTGCTGTCCTTCAGTTCGTAGATGTTCATGGCCGTCACACGGACAGGTTTGCCGGTGGCGGGCATACCCATGAAAGGCTGGGTCTGAGTACCGCTCATCGTGAAACGAATCATCACCTTGTCGCCTTCTGCAATGACTTCTTCGGCATTCCACTGCACATCGGGCATGGCACCGCGCATCATGCGTAGCACATCCATGTAGCCTTCAAAGCCGTGCAGCGGCTCTGGCGAAGTGGGGGCATAGAAAATCACTTCGGGGGCGATAATGGTTTCACCTATCGAGCGGTCGCCCGTGTTGATGAAACGGATAAACTGTTGCATGACTTGTTTGTTTTTTTCCAGGACGGATGCCTGTTCGGAAGTTACTTCATTTTCATCATCTTACTTGTTTCTTTAAAGAGTCAGACCGCGGAGGTTCCGGTTCAGGAAAGGCCTGCCGGAAGCGGTCTTCTCAGCATTTACGGTACAAACTTAGCACTTTCTTTTCTGACACACAAGAGGTTACATTTCTTCTGCTTAGTAACCTTTTTCTCACTTTTGCTGGATTTCAGCCGGTTTTATAGGGAAATTTTGCTGTTATTTTCTGCGGAAGAAAACAAGCGACCTTTCGACATTTCTTTCTACCTGCACTATGAGGATAGAAAAGACGTCTCAGCACAGCCAAATTAGAAAAATGCTGTGTTTCCATTTTGCTTTTTGATTTTTTGTATATTTTGTCGCATAAAAATAAGAAACAACTATGAAACAGACTCTTTATGCATGGGCCAGCATCGTGGTGGGATGTACCATCCTGGCGGCCGGATTCGTATTCTTTATCAATCCCTATAATATTGTGCCCGGAGGAGTGTACGGGGCCAGCATCGTACTCCACAACCTGTTCCCGTCTATCCAGGTGGGTACGTTCGGCTATATGTTCGACATACCGCTGCTCATCCTGTCGGTGCTGTTGTTGGGAGCAAAGTTAGGGATACGTACCATTGTGGCGGCCCTGCTCACTCCGTTGCTGATGAACACCATGTCGCGGCTGGTCTACCCTACCCGCGAAGCACTGGAGAGTCTGGACCCGGCACAACTGCTGGGAGGCAGCATGAACATGACGGACCACCTGATGCTGACGTGCATCATCGGGGCAGTGGTCATCGGTGTGGGTACGGGCATCGTGATACGCAGTCAGGCTACCACGGGCGGAAGTGACATCGTGGGGATGCTGCTACAGAAATATGCGCACATCCGTTTCTCACGGGCCATTCTGCTGGTGGACGGGGCGGTAGTGTGCTTCGGACTGGTGGTTATCGGTTTCGGACTGGGTACGGCGAGCGACTCTACGCAGCTTCGTGGCACCTGTCGTTCTATTCGCTCATTTCCATCTTCATCATCTCGCGGGTCATTGCCTACATGATTAACGGGGCGAAGAACGACAAATTGATTTTTGTCATCAGCGACCATGAGTTGCAGGCTCTTCACCAGTACATTCTGAAGGACCTGGACCGCACGGCTACCTGTATCAAGAGTTCGGGACTCTACACGGGCAAGGACAAGGAGATGATTTTCCTTGTAGTGAGCTACCAGGAGGTGCAGGGCGTGAAACTGAAAATCAAAGAGGCCGATCCAAGGGCATTTGTGGTGGTGACGGATGCATACGACACCTTTGGCGAAGGATGGAAACAGCTTCCTTCTCCACACGAGATTTATCCGGAGTAACCATGCAATGCTTGATGTAAAAAATCATAAATCTTCACTTTGTAATCTGTTCTTAATGAACATTAGTAACCTGGAAGTAACTTACTTACATTCAACTCCCTTCTTGTATGAGACAAAAGAATCGTCCACCTTTGCTGTCGAAATCATTAAAACAGTTACATTATGAAACAGACTCAGCAAATTGCAGAAGGCACTCATTTTTCAGCCTTATCTACAGGCTCTTTCAGCCAGTTGAATGACTATGTATTGCCGGTAGCTCCGGGAATGGAAATTCAGGGGAAAGTGTTCATGGGACAGACGTTGCAGACCACAGGCGCAGAAATCTCATTCCAGTCGTTCGCTCCGGGAAAGGAAACCGGTTTCCTTCATACGCACCAGACACACGAAGAATTATATATTTTCGTGAGTGGAAAGGGTGAATTTCAGGTGGACGGACAGGTTTTCCCTGTAGGGGAAGGAAGCGTAGTGCGCGTGGCTCCAGAAGGCAAACGTTCAGTGCGCAACAATGGTACGGAACCGCTGATTATGATTTGCGTACAATACAAAGCTCAGACATTCACAGCTCAGGATGCGGCCGACGGACAACTCCTGCAGGAGCCCGTGAAATGGTAACACACTGTAAGAAAGTAAACAACGGGGCAGACTCGGACGAGTCTCCCCTTTTTTCATATACAGAAAGCCCTTCCTGAAATCGGCCCAACCAAAATCCGACTTTTAAGACAGAAAATCCGACATTCTGAAAAACGTACTACCGGGGATTATGTCATACCTTTGCATAAACAAAAAAACTTGCTTATGCACATTCTTTTTACGCATTTCCGTCGTTTCCGCTCCGGCTTTATACAGGTGTGTTTCTGCTTGGGTATTTTGCTGCTGGGCGGATGCGACATGATTGAATATCACCCGTACGACCTCGACATTGACGGAGAAACGGACGTGAATCGCCGGAACATTGAACGGATTGAAACGGCTACTTACAGAAAAGAGGAAATCCGGTTTGCCGTAATCAGTGACACACAGCGCTGGTACGATGAAACGGAGGATGCCGTGGAGGCCTTGAACCGGCGCGATGACCTGGATTTCGTGCTTCACACGGGCGATATGTCCGACTTCGGCCTGAAACTGGAATTTGAGAAACAACGCGACATTCTCAGCGGACTGAAGGTGCCTTTCGTCTGTCTGCTGGGCAACCATGACTGTCTGGCTACGGGACTCGATGTGTTCCGCACGATATTCGGCACGGAAGATTTCGCCTTTACTGCCGGTAACGTGCGTTTTCTGTGCCTGAATACCAATGCCCTGGAGTTTGACTACTCGTCGGCGGTACCCAATATCCAGTTTATCCGCGACGAAGGCGACCACGTGCCCGAAGGAGTGGAAAAAACCGTGGTGGCCATGCACGCAGGTCCTTTCTCCGAACAGTTCAACAACAACATCGCCGAATATTTCCATTATTACCTGAAGGAAATGCCCGACTTGCAGTTCTGTGTCTACGGTCACGGGCACAATGTAAGCGTAGACGAGTTCTTCGACGACGGTATCAAGTATTACGAATGCAGCTGCGCCAAAGACCGTTCTTATTTATTTTTCACCCTCAACTCAAACGGCTATACCTATGAAGTGGTCAATTTTTAAACTGCTGCTGGCAGGAGGAATGGCCGGAATGACGCTCCTGCCTCTTTGCGCACAAAACGACAGTATCGCTCCGGCCGTCAAGGAACGCCGCTGGGACAAGCGCGAGCACCTGCGTTATGATGAACGGTGGGAACGCCTGAAACCCACTCACCTGAAATGGCAATATGCCGGAGGAATGGGACTCAACTCGGTGGGCGTGGGCTGGGATTACGGACGCCGCTGCCAGTGGGAAACGGACTGTCAGGTAGGTTTCCTTCCGGCCAAGTATGCCGAGAAATTCCGTCTCACATTTACCGTGAAGCAGAACTACATTCCCTGGAGCATCTGCTTCAAGGAGCACTGGATGGCTGAACCCTTCTACTGTGGTCTGTACATCACCACCATTGCAGGCGACGAGTTCTGGAAGAAGGAACCGGGACGCTATCCCAACAAATACTATAACTTCAGTACCAAGATGCGCCCCTATATCTTCGTGGGACAGCGGTTCGGGTTCAGTCCCCGCCACGACCTGGTGCGCCACGTCTCCCTGTTCTATGAGCTGAGCACCTGCGAGCTGTATCTCATCAGCAAGGTGACCAACAAAAGCCTCTCCATGCGCGACATCCTGCGCCTGTCATTCGGTGTGAAAGTACAGCTGTTCAGAGACGAATAGACACAGCCTGCAAAAAAGATAAAAGAAAGACGGCAGCCGTTCGCCGTTCCAAAGTTTTCGTTACCTTTGCCGGAAAGTAAACAAAGGGGTGCCCCACGGATGTGTCCGGGCTGAGATTATACCCTACGAACCTGATGCGGTTAATACCGACGAAGGGATTGTTGATTCTGACATCTATTTCCTTTCCCCGTCCGCGGGATGCTCTCTTTGGTTTACACGCTAAAACAGTACGCTTATGAAACTATTGGTAAACAACAAAGAGACGGAACTTACACAAGGTCATACAATTGCCGCACTGGCACAGCAGCTGGGACTTCCGAAGCAGGGAGTGGCCATCGCGCTGCACAACCGCATGGTTCCGCGTGCGGAATGGGAAAACACCGTCCTGAACGAGGGCGACAGTCTGGTCATCATCAAAGCAGCTTGTGGAGGATAAGGCCATGGACATGAATCATTTCAAGTTGCAGTTCATCACACATTTCACCGACACGTATTCGTATCTCGACTCGGCCCGGATGGCCCTCGAAGGGGGATGCCGCTGGGTACAGTTGCGCATGAAGCACGCCTCGGACGAGGAGACGGAAGCGGTGGCCGTAGAGGTACAGAAACTGTGCCGCACGTACGGAGCCACTTTCCTCATCGACGACCGGGTAGAACTGGTGCGCAAGCTGAAGGCCGACGGAGTGCACCTGGGCAAAAACGACATGCCGATAGCCGAAGCACGAAAAATCCTTGGAAAGGACTTCCTCATCGGAGGTACGGCCAACACGTTCGACGACGTACAGGCACACTATGAAGCCGGATCCGACTACATCGGTTGCGGACCGTTCCGCTTCACCACCACAAAAGAAAAGCTCAGCCCCATCCTCGGACTGGAGGGCTACCGTTCCATCGTACAGCAGATGAAGGCGGAAGGCATCCACCTGCCATCGTAGCCATCGGCGGCATCACCCTGGAAGACATCCCTGCCATTATGCAGACCGGTGTGACGGGCATTGCCCTGAGCGGTACCATCCTGCGGGCAGCGAATCCGGTGGAAGAGACGAAGAAAATCGTAAGTCAATTAAAAATGAATAATGAATAACGAGAAACGAAAAAATTTGTGGATGTGTTCATTTTAGACAGAAGAACAAAAGAAACATATTTTTCAAATCCTCTGATTTTCAAGATTTCATCACAAACTCCAACTCAACCTTTGACCGGTAAAGAAATTCCTACTTTACCA
>ENA-OQAL01000356-OQAL01000356.1-human-gut-metagenome-genome-assembly--contig:-NODE-356-length-10941-cov-4.322545_pt1 | contig 10941 bp, 10 predicted proteins | sample MGYA00242491_ERZ504519 | MGnify/ENA primary metagenome ERZ504519 (study PRJEB26092, sample SAMD00036260) | human gut metagenome | host: Homo sapiens | study: EMG produced TPA metagenomics assembly of... | reverse complement strand
AAGGTAGGAAATTTAAACTGAAAATTTTCAGTTTTCACAAATACCAACAAAAAGAAATCTCTTGTTACATGAACAATGATACGAAAAAAAAGGTATTTTTGCGGCGATATTTGAGGAGACAGATGAAGAGACTAATCATTGGGTGCTGTCTGCTGGTGCTGATGGCATCTTGCGGGGGAGGACAGAAGAAGTCGATCCTTTTGCCGCGTTGACAGAACAAATTGATTCCATGAAAGTTCTGCCTGATTCGATTCAGGATACCACTGTGGTGGAAGAACAAATACCTGCTTCGGCTGACGAGAGTTTTGCCGACTTTTTCTATAATTTCGCTTCGGATGCAAAGTTCCAGCGGTCGCGCGTGGTATTTCCTTTCTCATTGTACAAAGGCAAACAGGTGAAGCGTATTCAAAAAGAGGAGTGGAAACACGATCCTTTATTTAGTCGCGAACAGGCCTATACGGTGCTTTTCGATAAGGAAGAGGATATGGAAATGGAAAAAGACACCAGTATGCACAGCGTACAGGTGGACTGGATTTTTCTGACAGAGAAAAAAATCAAGCGTTATTATTTTGAGCGGAAAAAAGATTCCTGGTTCCTCGAAGCCATTAATGTAGAAAAAATGGCAGAAGAACACGATGGGAAAGAGGATTTCTATACCTTCTATGAACGTTTTTTCGCGCGACTCACTTTTCCAGCAGGAACGTCTGCATGAACCTCTGTATTTTGTAACGGCTGATCCCGAAGATGAATTTCAGATATTAGAAACCACACTGGAGCCGGGACAATGGTTTGCTTTTCGTCCTCCGATGATAAAGGGTAAAATGACCAATGTACATTACGGCCAGCCTGAAAATATACATTCCGATTATAAGGTAGTAGAATTCAAAGGCTTTGGAAACGGCTTTAGTAATACACTCTATTTTGAACGGCGTGAAAACATCTGGCAACTTATCCGGTTTGAAGATTTGAGCGATTGATGCATTATGAAAAACTATACAAATTACTCATTGCTTCCTTATAATACATTCGGAATGGATGTAAAGGCAGCTCGTTTCGTAGAATATGAATCAGTGAATGAACTGCTCTGCTTTTTGAAAGAGTGGAAAGCACAAAAGACTCCTCTTTTACATGTAGGAAGGGGAAGTAATCTGTTGTTTGTGTCCGATTATCAAGGAACCGTTTTGCATTCAGGCATTAAAGGAATGCAGGTGGTAAGTGAAATCGACGAGTGGGTGGAGATACGCGTTGGTGCCGGTGAAGTGTGGGATGACTTTGTGGACTACACAGTCAAGCAGGGATGGTATGGTGCCGAGAATCTGTCTTTGATACCTGGAGAGGTAGGGGCTTCGGCCGTGCAGAATATCGGAGCGTATGGAGTAGAAGCTAAGGATTTGATTGTGTCGGTCGAAACGGTAGCGGTGAATGATGGAACTACTCGTCTTTTCAAGCAAGATGAGTGTGGATATGCGTACCGTGAAAGTATATTTAAACGGGAGTTGAAAGGCTTTACATTGTGACCTATGTTACTTATCGCCTGAAAAAACAGCCGGAGTTTCATCTGGATTATGGAAATATCCGGTCCGAGCTGGAGAAGGAGGGAGGAGAATTGTCACTGGAAAAACTTCGTCGTGTGATTATACGTATCCGTGAGGCGAAACTTCCCGATCCGGAAAAGATTGGAAATGCCGGCAGTTTCTTTATGAATCCTATTGTACCGCTTGCACAATTCGAAGATTTGCTCAAGGAATATCCTGATATGCCTTTTTTATAAAGTAGGTGACGACCGTGTAAAAATTCCTGCAGATGGATGATTGACCGTTGCGGATGGAAGGGCAAACGGCTGGGAAATGCCGGAGTACATGACAAGCAGGCATTGGTGTTGGTGAATCTGGGAGGAGCTACCGGAAGTGAAGTAGTCAAGCTGGCAGAAGAAGTCGTTCGTTCCGTGAAAGAAAAATTTGGAGTAGCCATTCATCCGGAAGTGAACTTTATTGGAGTAAAACAATGAAAATAACAATTTTAGGAAGCGGAACGTCTACGGGAGTGCCTCAGGTGGGATGTACTTGTAAAGTATGTACAAGTTCCGACCCGCGTGACAACCGTTTGCGCTGTTCTGGTCTGGTAGAAGTAAACGGAGTACGTATTCTTATCGACTGCGGTCCCGATTTTCGCGACAGATGCTTCGGCTGAATGATTTTCGTGCGATAGACGGAGTGCTGATTACCCATGAACATTATGACCATGTGGGGGGGCTGGACGATTTGCGACCTTTCTGTCAGTTTCGTGACATTCCGGTGTATGCGGAAGATTATACTGCCACTCGTTTGAAGAACCGCATGCCTTATTGCTTTACGGAAAACCTTTATCCCGGTGTACCTCATATTCCCTTGAATTATATTAAAGAAGGTGAACCGTTCGTCGTTTCTAATGTAGCCGGAAATCAGGTGGAAGTAATTCCTTTCCGCGTGATGCATGGAAAGCTTCCGATTATGGGCTTCCGTATCGGAAGTATGGCTTGGATTACAGATATGCTGCATCTTCCTGAAAGTTCATACGAGTACCTGAAAGGATTGGATTGTCTGGTGATGAATGCCCTGCGTATTGAATACCATTGGACGCACCAGTCTTTGTCCGCAGCATTGGAGCAGACAGCCCGTATTGCCGCTGGAAAAACCTACTTTATTCACATGAGCCATCAGATAGGTTTGCATGCGGAAGTGCAGGAACAGTTGCCAGAAAATGTGTTCTTGACATACGATGGACTTGTGATAGAATGGGATGAGGCAGGGGAGAAGAAATAACTCATAAGATAAATTAATACACCTATCATGCTTTTTTATTGATAAATCTGTATCTTTGTGCCCTATTAAGTAGACATTTAAGTAGAAAAAATCAAAATAATAGGAAAATGGCACAAGAAGACGTTTTCAAGAAACTTGTTTCACATTGTAAAGAATATGGTTTTGTATTCCCGTCAAGTGATATTTACGATGGGCTGGGAGCCGTATATGATTACGGTCAGAACGGTGTGGAACTGAAAAACAATATCAAACAATACTGGTGGCAGAGCATGGTGCTGTTGCACGACAACATCGTAGGTATTGACTCTGCTATCTTCATGCACCCTACTATCTGGAAGGCTTCTGGTCACGTAGATGCTTTCAATGACCCTTTGATTGACAACCGTGATTCAAAGAAGCGCTACCGTGCCGATGTCTTGATTGAAGATCAGATTGCTAAATACGATGAGAAAATCAATAAGGAAGTAGCGAAGGCTGCCAAGAAATACGGAGAAGCATTCAATGAAGAAGAGTTCCGTAGCACCAATGCACGTGTGCTGGAACATCAGGCAAAACGTGATGCATTGCATGAACGTTATTCAAAGGCTATGAATGCCAACGACCTGGCCGAACTTCGTCAGATTATTCTGGATGAAGAAATCGTATGTCCGATTTCTGGTACAAAGAACTGGACAGAAGTTCGTCAGTTCAACCTGATGTTTACCACTGAAATGGGATCTACTGCAGACGGTGCCATGAAGGTATACCTGCGTCCGGAAACTGCTCAGGGTATTTTCGTGAACTACCTGAACGTGCAGAAAACAGGACGTATGAAGATTCCGTTCGGTATTGCACAGATTGGTAAGGCTTTCCGTAATGAAATTGTAGCTCGTCAGTTCATCTTCCGTATGCGTGAGTTTGAACAGATGGAAATGCAGTTCTTCGTAAAACCGGGGAACAGAACTCGACTGGTTCAAGAAATGGAAAGAAATCCGTTTGAAATGGCATAAGGCACTGGGCTTCGGTGACGATCATTATCGTTATCATGACCATGAAAAACTGGCTCACTATGCCAATGCAGCTACGGATATTGAATTCCTGATGCCGTTCGGATTCAAGGAAGTAGAAGGTATCCATTCACGTACTAACTTCGACTTGAGCCAGCACGAAAAATTCTCAGGAAAGAGCATCAAGTACTTTGATCCGGAAATCAATGAAAGCTACACTCCGTATGTCATCGAAACTTCTATCGGTGTAGACCGTATGTTCCTGAGCGTGATGAGTGCGGCTTATCATGAAGAAAAACTGGAAAATGGTGAAACTCGTGTGGTATTGAAATTGCCTGCAGCTTTGGCACCGGTGAAACTGGCTGTCATGCCGTTGGTAAAGAAAGACGGTCTGCCTGAAAAGGCTCGTGAAATCGTGAACGACCTGAAATTCCACTTCAACTGCCAGTACGATGAAAAAGATTCTATCGGAAAGCGTTACCGTCGTCAGGATGCTATCGGTACTCCGTACTGTATCACCATCGACCATCAGACATTGGAAGACAACTGCGTAACTCTGCGTAACCGTGACACTATGGAACAGGAACGTGTGGCTATTGCAGATTTGAATAATATCATTGCAGACAAGGTAAGCATCACCAGCTTGCTGAAAACATTGCAGTAATAAATTAAACTACATGAACAAGAACCTATTTTGGCTGATTGCCCTGCTATTTACTCTTTCTTTCGGCTTTATGTCGTGTGCAGAAGACACCGCTGTGGAAGATCCGTATGCGAATTGGCAAGTTCGTAATGAACATTATATAGATTCCATTGCAGATGTGGCTCGAGCAAATGTGGATGGAAAATGGGAAATATACCGGAATTATAAAATTGCAAATGCTGATATGACTCCGGGATTGGGCGGTACAGTTGTGACCAACCCATACGAAAACTCCTGCCAGTGTGAATGACTCTGTATACATGAAAATACTGGAACCGGGAAAAGAAGGAGGACAGACTCCGCTATTTACAGATAGTGTGAGCGTGTATTACCGTGGAAAGTTGATTAACGGAACTGTATTTGATCAAAATTATACGGGAGATTTGGATACGGAGGTACACGTGCCTACTCATTTTGCGTTGCAGGCTAATCAGACAGATGGATTGATTGTAGGTTGGATTACTGCATTGCAAAGAATGAAAGAAGGACAGCGGGTGGAATTGTATATTCCTGCAGCCCTTGGATATGGTACGCAAAGTCAGTCGTCTATTCCAGCCAATTCGGTATTGATATTTGATTTGAAGCTGGAAAAAGTGATTCATCCTGATGGCTTAGGAAGCTATAGCTTGAAAGTTGACTGATTATAAATAATAAGTACAGATTGGAAAGACGGTGAGGAAGTGGTTTCGGGACACTTCTTCACCGCTTTTTTTTATGATATAAGTTGCTCTTGCCAGTACTTCCTTGGAAGTACTGGAGTACTGCTTAGGGAGTACTGAAGTATTTTCGGGGAAGTACTGCAGTACTGGCTTGGAAGTACTGAGACTTTGACTTTTCCTGATGTGACTCTTTTGTTTATTAGGAGATTTCTTCGTATTTTTGTGCCCGACAGAAAAAGAATGAAGCAGATTTTAGGTACATATTGTTTGCTGTTGGTCAGCCTGTGGGTGCTGGTGGTCGGTGTGTTTCCACACCATCATCACAATGAGGCGTTTTTGTGTCAGTCCGGATATGGAGACTTGCGCTGCGTCATCGCATGACGGATGTGAAGGACGACACCATTGTGCAGGAGACGCCGACAAGCATGCGTGTGACATCAGTTGTGTCACCCACCTGTCTTTTTCTGTTCCTCATCATTTACCGGATTTTACACCGGACTATACATTCTATACGTTGATTTATCTGTCATCCCTTTGTCTGGAAGCTCCATCTGTTTCCTTTGAGCGAGGGGATATGATTTCCTATTACGTAGAAAAACTGCACGCACGGCATTTTTCTGCCGTTCGCAATTTCCGTGCACCTCCTTTTGCTGTTGTAGCTTGATTTTTAGGGAAGTTACTGCACTTTGCAACCTGCTTGCAACGTGTAGAATTTATTTTGCAAACAAAAAACAACAGTATTCAATGAAAAACTATATTTTTGACAGGAACATTGTGTATGTTCCTTTTTTGGGGGATGCGGAGAACACGCACACGACCATGAGCATGAAGGTCATGACCATGAAGCGGAAATACATGCAGAAGAAAAAACAGCTCATTCAGATGAAATCGTACTGACGCCGGAGAAAGCAGAAGCGGCTGGGGTGGAAGCTGAAGTGGTTCACCCGGGAGCCTTTCGGGAAGTGATACAGGCTGGCGGACAGATTCTGTCGGCACAAGGCCAGGAGGAAACGGTGGTAGCGGCTTCCTCGGGAGTGGTGTCTTTCTCCCGCAAAATTGCGGAAGGAATTGAAGTGGGCAAGGGCAGTGAACTGCTGAGTGTATCTGCCGAGCACATTCAGGAGGGTGACCCCGTGAGAAAGGCAAAGGTGGCCTATGAAAAAGCCAAGGAAGAATACGAACGTGCAGAGAAACTGGTAGGCAGCCAGATTGTGTCGCAAAAAGAATTTGCGGCTTTGCGTGAGGCATACCAGAATGCCCGTCTGGCATACGAGGCTTTGCTGCCCAGCAAGTCGGGTAAAGGAGTAGCCGTGAAGGCACCTATCGGCGGGTTCGTGAAGAATTGTCTGGTGAAGGAAGGCGATTACGTAACGATAGGACAGCCGTTGATGACGGTGACTCAGATGCGCCGCTTGGTGCTGAAGGCCGATGTGTCGGAACGTTATTATGCACAACTTCCTCGCATTGTGTCGGCTAACTTCAAGACACCTTATAATAATAAAGTCTACAGCCTGGAGAACTTGGGCGGAAAAGTGCTTTCGTTTGGAAAATCATCAGGCGATACGTCTTATTATGTACCGGTGACATTCGAATTTGACAACCGTGGCGACATGGTTCCAGGTGCATTTGTGGAAGTCTTCCTGCTGTCGGGTGAACGTCAGGGAGTCATCAGCCTGCCGGAATCGGCACTGACCGAAGAACAGGGACTTTATTTTGTGTACCTGAAACTCGACGACGAGTGTTATAAGAAACAAGAAGTACAATTAGGAACTTCCAACGGAGAGCGGGTAGAAATTCTTTCGGGTCTGAAAGACGGAGATACCGTGGTGACCCGTGGTGCCATTCATGTGAAACTGGCTGCCGCTTCCAATGCCATTCCGGCTCATTCACACAACCATTAAAAGTGACACGCTATGCTGAATAAAATTATACAATTTTCGCTACAGAACCGCTTGCTGGTTCTGGTGGCTTCGGTGTTGTTGCTGATAGGAGGAACCTATACAGCTTTCCATACCGAAGTGGACGTGTTCCCTGACTTGAATGCGCCTACCGTAGTGGTGATGACCGAAGCCAACGGGATGGCTGCCGAAGAGGTAGAACAGCTGGTTACTTTCCCGATAGAGACTGCCGTAAACGGGGCTACTCATGTACGCAGGGTACGTTCTTCCTCTACCACGGGATTTTCTGTCGTATGGGTGGAATTTGAGTGGGATACCGACATCTACCTGGCACGCCAGATTGTGTCGGAAAAATTAGCGGCGGCGGGCGAGGACTTGCCCGACAATGTGGGTAAACCGACATTGGGCCCTCAGTCGTCTATCTTAGGAGAGCTGTTGATTGTGGGACTGACTTCCGACTCCACTTCCATGCAGGATTTGCGTACCATGGCCGACTGGACCATCCGTCCGCGTCTGCTGTCTACCGGAGGTGTGGCTCAGGTAGCTGTACTGGGAGGCGACATCAAGGAATATCAGATTCTGGTTCATCCGGACCGTATGCGCCACTACGGCGTGACGTTGGGCGAAGTGATGGAAGTGTCACGAGGCATGAACCAGAACACCAACGGAGGAGTCATTTATGAATACGGAAATGAATACATCGTGCGTGGAGTCATCTCTACCGACGATGTGCGTAAGTTGGGACGTGCTGTCATCAAGACTACTCCAGACGGGGCACCCATTACCTTGGAGGATGTGGCCGATGTACGTATCGGGTCACAGCAACCCAAGTTGGGACTGGCTTCTGAAAAAGGAAAGCCGGCGGTACTCATTACGGTGACCAAGCAACCGAATACCGGAACCATTGAGCTGACCGAAAAACTGGAAGCCGCTTTGGCCGATTTGCAGAAGAACTTGCCGAAGGATGTACATATCTCTACCGACATTTTCCGTCAGTCACGTTTTATTGAAAGTTCTATCAGCAACGTGCAGGATTCACTTTACGAAGGTGCCATTTTCGTAGTGATTGTGCTGTTCCTGTTCCTGGCCAACACACGTACTACGATTATTTCACTGATAACCCTTCCCTTGTCGCTTGTGGTAGCCATCCTGACCTTGCATTACCTGGGACTTAGTATCAATACCATGAGTCTGGGTGGTATGGCCATAGCCATCGGTTCGCTGGTGGACGATGCCATTGTGGACGTGGAAAATGTATGGAAGCATCTGCGTGAAAACCGTCAGTTGCCGTTAGCGGAACGGAAACCGGTACGGGAAGTTGTCTTTCAGGCTTCACGTGAGGTACGTATGCCTATTCTGAACTCTACGTTGATTATCATTGTCAGCTTTATTCCTCTTTTCTTTCTGAGCGGAATGGAAGGACGTATGCTGGTGCCGCTGGGTATTTCTTTTATCGTGTCTTTGTTTGCTTCTACGATAGTAGCTTTGACCCTGACTCCGGTACTTTGCAGCTACTTGTTGGGTAAAAATACGTTCAAGGGAGAGGGATTGCCCAAGGAAGCCTTCCTTGCTGTATGGCTGAAGAAATATTATGAGCGTGCCTTGCTCTGGGCGCTGGAACATAAGAAGACGGTATTGGGAGGAACGATAGCTTTCTTTATCGTGGCGTTAGGAATTTTCTTTACCTTGGGACACAGCTTCCTCCCTTCTTTCAATGAAGGTTCCTTCACCATCAATGTCAGTTCATTGCCGGGTATTTCACTGGAAGAATCCGACAAGATAGGCCGTCAGGCAGAGGAACTGCTGCTTTCGATTCCTGAAATTCAGACCGTAGCCCGTAAGACTGGACGTGCGGAACTGGATGAACATGCGCTGGGAGTGAATGTATCCGAAATAGAAGCACCTTTTGAACTGAAAGACCGCTCGCATGCCGAATTATTGGATGAAGTGCGTCACAAACTGTCGGTCATTACGGGTGCCAACATTGAAATCGGGCAGCCCATCAGCCATCGTATTGATGCCATGTTGAGCGGTACACAGGCCAGCATTGCCATCAAGCTGTTCGGCGACGACCTGAACCGGATGTTTGCCATCGGTAACCAGATAAAGGAGGCGGTGAGTGATGTAGAAGGAATTGCCGACCTGAATGTGGAGCAGCAGATTGAGCGTCCGGAACTGAAGATTGTGCCGAAGCGTGAAATGTTGGCCAAGTACGGTATTTCGTTGCCGCAGTTCAGTGAGTTTGTCACGGTTAACATGGCCGGTGAGGTCGTGTCGCAGGTATATGAACAGGGAAAGACCTTTAACCTGGTGGTACGTGCTGCAGAATCTGACCGTGGTACGATGGAACGTGTCAAGGAACTGATGATTGACGATGCACAAGGCCGGAAGATTCCTCTTTCATACGTGGCAGATGTGACTTCTTCTATGGGTCCCAATACCATCAACCGTGAGAACGTAAAACGAAAAATTGTAATCTCGGCCAATACCAGCGGGCGTGACCTGCGCAGTGTGGTGAACGACATCCAGCACCGGGTAGAAGAAAAAATCAGCTTGCCGGAAGGGTATCATATAGAATACGGCGGACAGTTTGAAAGTGAACAGGCTGCCAGTCGTACCTTGTTGCTGACTTCCCTGATGAGCATTGCAGTGATTTTCCTGTTGCTGTACATGCAGTTCCACGATGCGGCAGAGAGTGGCGTTATCCTGTTGAATCTGCCTTTGGCCCTGATTGGAGGAGTCTTTGCCCTCTTCCTGACTACGGGTGAAGTCAGCATTCCAGCCATTATCGGTTTCATCTCGTTGTTCGGAATCGCTACCCGTAACGGAATGCTGCTTGTCACACACTACAATCTGTTGCGTGAAGAACAGCAGTTGGGAGTGCGTGAAAGTGTGGTGCGCGGTTCGCTCGACCGTCTGAATCCGATTCTGATGACGGCTCTTTCCTCTGCTTTTGCATTGATTCCGCTGGCTTTGCGCGGCGATTTGCCGGGAAATGAAATTCAGAGTCCGATGGCGAAGGTCATTCTGGGAGGTCTGCTGACTTCTACTTTCCTGAATGCGTTTGTCATTCCTATTGTGTACGAGTTAATGAACCGGAAGAAAAACCTTAAAAGAACAGAAGAATGAAAAAATAGGATGGATGTGGCTTGCAGGACTGGCATTTGCCAGCAGCGTGCAGGCACAGAAAATAGAAGAAGTATTGCAGTCTGTAGAGCAGAATAACAAGGAACTGCAGGCGGTCTTTCATTCTACGGAAGCTGCCAAGATGGAAGTGCAGACGCAGAATAACCTGGAAGACCCCAGTGTGGAGTACAGCCCGTTTTTGCTAAAGGAATAGATGGAATGGCCAGTTCGGAACTGGTGGTGACACAGGGATTTGATTTCCCGACCTTGTATGCGGCACGTAATCGTTCCGGGAAACTGCAGAAAGATGTGCTCGACCGTCAGCAGCAGGCGCTTCGCCGTGATATTCTGCTACAGGCCAAGAATCTGTGTCTCGACTTGATTCGCCTGAATCAGGAGCAGGCTTTGCTCATGGAACGGCAGAAAAATGCCGATGCCCTGTTGCAGTTGTTTGAAAAGCGTTTGAAAGAAGGAGATGCGAATGCCTTGGAGGTGAATAAAATCAAGATGGAACGCATGAAGGTGCAGACGGAAGTGGCACAGAACCATGCGGCACATCGTACGGCACTTCAGCAACTGCTGGCGATGAACGGTAACCTCCCGTTGGAGTTTGCAGAAGACCGTTATCCGGCAGTGGAAGCTATTCGTGACTATCATACATTGTATAACGAAGTAATGATGCAGGATGCAGACCTTCAGGCGGCAGATGCGGCTTCCCGTGCGGCTGCGGAACAGGTAAGCGTGAACAAGCAGAACTGGTGCCAGCTG
>ENA-OQAL01000355-OQAL01000355.1-human-gut-metagenome-genome-assembly--contig:-NODE-355-length-10951-cov-6.033629_pt1 | contig 10951 bp, 11 predicted proteins | sample MGYA00242491_ERZ504519 | MGnify/ENA primary metagenome ERZ504519 (study PRJEB26092, sample SAMD00036260) | human gut metagenome | host: Homo sapiens | study: EMG produced TPA metagenomics assembly of... | reverse complement strand
CGTGCGGGGTCTGCAGCGGGAAATCGCCCATGAACACGGTCTGGGACTTGATTTCGCCGGTGTCGCCGTTCTCGAATTCGGCGTTCACGTACAGCGGCGCGGAGTAGGTGTAATCCTTCTCCTTGCATTCCTGCACGGTGTGGCGCGGTTCTCGAAGTACGGATCGGAGAAGGTCAGGCTCATGGTCTGAGCGAAGTTCTCGATCGGGGAGATCTCCTGGAAGACCTCATCAAGACCGGAGGTGTGGGGCACGGTGTTGGTGCCGTTCTCCAGATCCTCCTGGACTCGCTTCTGCCAGCGCTCGTTGCCGATGAGCCAGTCAAAGCTGTCAGTCTGTACACCCAACAGGTAGGGTACATCAATGGGCTCGCGGATGGAGCCGAAGTTCACACGGTCCGACGCCTTGTGCAGATCAATATCATGCTGGTCGGCGCGTGCGATGATGGTGGTGGTGTTCGTCGTAGCCTCAGCCAATGGACGTTCCTTATCGCTCGCTAATCGTATCGATATGTTTCCCCGGAAGCGCTCTCATTGGCCACCATATGCCTAATACGCGGGCGCTTCTTCCTTGTCAGCGTGCCCGCTATATGACACGCATCTACGCAAAGTCATAAGAATAGCATAACCTGTAGATTTTATTCCACTGTGATGCCGACCGGTTCCGACTTGGTTTTCGCATGGCCTTCGACCGACAGTTGGGCCGAATACACGCCACGGTCCACGTTCGGCAGGTCCGCCGCGTCGGCGCATTCGCTGCCGGAACGCACGCCCGGCCAAGTGATCGTCTGCTTGACCTCGTCGCCCTTGGCTATCAGCCGGTAATCCGTGTCCACGGGGCATACGTTCGATTTCCAGACCACGTCCTTGCCCGACTTGATCGTCAGCACCATGCCCGCCTGGGACACGTCGATCAGACAGCCAGCCTTGCCGGAACCGTTGTATTTCACGGAAGCGGTGAAGTCCATCGTGCCGCCCACACCGAAGCTCGATGCGGCCGGAGTAAGCGACAGCGCGACGTTGGATGCGTCGCAATCGGGAACGCTGCTTTTCTGCTGTTGGGTCGGCGACGGCACCTCCTTGCGGGAGATCGCGTAAACATCGGCATGGTGGATTTCGCGGTTGACAGCGACGACGCCCTGCGTCAGCGAATACAGGCAGAATACGATGAAGCTCAGCACCAGCACCGTCGCGATACCGAAAACGATGCGGCGGCGGCGATACATCGCCTGCTGTTGTTTCGTACGTTTCTTACCGGTCCGCGGGGAGGTCTTGTGAGCCATGGCTCCCAGTCTAGCGTGTCATCCTCCGTACGGCACCGCGGCCGCACGCACCACGCATGCCGTGTACGTTACACCGGCAGCCGCACCCCTCCCCCGGGCAGGATTTCGATCAGACCGTCCTCGTCAAGCGACGCGATGCATTTGTCCAGCTGCACGTGGTCTTTCCACAGCCGTTCGACGCTCTTGCGATCAAGCACCGTCTCGCCATCCGGCAGGCCGCGCAGCGCGTTCAGCACCAGCCGCGCACCTGCCGGTCCGTACCTTGGAATCGTTGGCGTGGTCGCGTACGCCGCTGCCCCAATCCCGGTCTTCCGTTGCGTAGGAACGCGCATTTTCCGGCGATCGGACAGGCTTCGCATAATGGCGATTTCGCAGTGCACACCGTCGCGCCGAGTTCCATGACGGCCTGGTTCCACACGACGGACGGGCGATCGAAACGACGGCATTTCGCGGAATCATCGTCCGGCAGCAGCCGTTTCGCCAGCGCGCGTTCCGCGGGACTTGCGCTGCCGCCGAGCGATTCGACACCGACGAACGCACGTGACAGCACACGGCGGATGTTCGTGTCGACCACCGCGATACGTTCGCCGAAAGCGAACGACAGCACCGCGCTTGCCGTGTAATCACCGATGCCGGGCAGAGCAAGCAATTCGTCGTACGTATGCGGCAGCTCGTCGGCGTAATCGTATGCAATGACGTGCGCGCATTCCTGCAATCGCAGGGCGCGCCGCGGATAGCCAAGCCGCCCCCATGCGGTGATCACGTCGGATTTCGGGGCGTCGGCGAGCGCGGCTGCGTCCGGCCATCGGTCCATCCATGCGGTCCAATACGGCACGACGCGGCCCATCTGCGTCTGCTGGCTCATCACTTCGGAAACGAGCACGCCCCACGGTGTGGTGCGGCCGAATCGCCATGGCAGGTCGCGCGCGTTGGTCTGCCACCATTGCGCGAGCGTCGTTGCGATTTCGTCAGCATCGGAAGCATCGGAGGTGACGGCGGTGGCGGAATCGGCAAAGTCGTCAAAGTCGGCGTCACGTACGGCGGTGTCGTATGTGGTGTTCGTGTCGTTCATCGTTCCTATTCTTAGCATTTATGACGAACGAAGAACATACCGATAACGCGCAGGGCGCAACGCGCGACGCCGAGACGCAGGCGGCCGAAGCCAAGGTCGAGAAGATGTTCGAATACGGGTACCGCAAGTCCAATTACGGCCCGGACGAACTGGTGACCGACGCGCACGGCAATCCGATTTCCGTGGTGGACGCGATGCTGAGCGCGAAGGACGCGGCGAAGGCGGAGACCTCCACCCCGCACCTGTGCTACTACTCCCCGCGTATTCCGGGCAACACGGGTTCCGCGATCCGCCTGTGCGCCGTGACGGGAACGATTCTGCACCTGGTGGAACCTTTGGGTTTCAATCTGCGGGATACCAAGCTGCGCCGTGCGGGGCTCGACTACCATGACATGGCGCATGTGGTGCTGCACCCGAATTTCGAGGATCTGGTGGAATCGATGCCGGATTCGCGCATCATCGCCTTCACCGCGCACGCCACCAAGCTGTACACCGACATCGAATACAAGCCGACCGACATCCTGCTGTTCGGTCCGGAACCGGGCAATATCCCCGATCCGATGGACATCATGGCCGGCCCGCATGTGGCCGAGCAGGTGCGTCTGCCGATGCGGCCGTCGCTGCGTAGCCTGAATCTCACCAACTGCGCCTCCATCGCCATCTACGAAGCCTGGCGCCAGCTGAACTTTGCCGGCGGTAAGTAAAAACAGTTTTACAAACGCAAAAGAGCCCGGCCCTCCGTGCAGGAAGGTCGGGTTCTTTCGTAAGAACGTCAGTTCTTGAAGGAGTGGATCGGCGCCGGAATGCGGCCGCCACGGGTCACGAAGGCCTCGCAGCTGGTCTGGTTCACCGGAATGATCGGCGCGTAGCCCATGAGCCGCCGAAGTTGGCCATCTCGCCCACGCCCTTGCCTTCCACCGGGATTACACGCACGGCGGTGGTCTTCTGGTTGACCATGCCGATGGCCGCCTCGTCGGCGATGATGCCGGAAATGGTGGCCGCGGTGGTGTCGCCGGGGATGGCGATCATGTCAAGGCCGACGGAGCATACGCAGGTCATGGCCTCAAGCTTTTCGATCTTCAGGCAGCCGTTGTTGGCCGCGTCGATCATGTTCTTGTCTTCGGAGACCGGAATGAACGCGCCGGACAGGCCGCCCACGTAGGAGGACGCCATGATGCCGCCCTTCTTCACCTGGTCGTTGAGCATGGCGAGCGCGGCGGTGGTGCCTGGGGCGCCCACCTGTTCGAGGCCGATCTTCTCCAGCACTTCGCCGACGGGAGTCGCCCACGGCGGGGGTCGGGGCGAGCGAGAGGTCGATGATGCCGAATGGCACTCCGAGTCGGCGGGAGGCCTCCTGGGCCACCAGCTGGCCGACGCGCGTGATCTTGAACGCGGTGCGCTTGATGGTTTCGCACAGGAACTCGAAGTCCTTGCCCTTGGCCTCGTCGAGCGCGCGGGAGACCACGCCCGGTCCGGAGACGCCGACGTGATGACCGCGTCGCCTTCGGTCACGCCGTGGAAGCCGCCTGCCATGAACGGGTTGTCGTCCGGGGCGTTGCAGAACGCCACGAACTTCACGCAACCGTAGGAATCGTTGTCTGCGGTGGCGTGCGCGATGTCCTTGACGATGTGGCCGAGCAGTTCGACGGAGTTCATGTCGATGCCGGTTTTGGTGGAGCCCACGTTCACGGAGGAGCACACGATGTCGGTTTCGGACAGGGCCTGCGGCAGGGAGCGGATGAGCATTTCCTCAGCCGGGGTCATGGACTTGGACACGAGCGCGGAGTAGCCGCCGATCAGGTCGACGCCGACCTTCTTGGCCGCGCGGTCGAGCGCGTGTGCGATCTTGACGAAATCCTCGGAGCTCTTGCAGGAGCTTGCGCCGACCAGGGAGATCGGGGTGACGGTGATGCGCTTGTTGACGATCGGGATGCCGAAATCGCGTTCGATGGCCTGGCCGGTGGACACGAGGTCCTTGGCGTACGTGGTGATCTTGTTGTAGATGTTCTCGCAGACCTCGTCGACGCTGTCGGCTGCGCAATCCAGTAGGCTGATGCCCATGGTGATGGTGCGCACGTCGAGCTTCTCCTGCTCGATCATCTTGTTGGTCTCGTGGACCTCCATGATATTCAGCATGGTTTTTCCTTACGATTGGTACGATTCGTGGCTTCGGTTGCTTGCATGGCTTACGTGTGCCGCGGATCAGACGCGGTGCATCTTGGTGAAGATCTCTTCGCGCTGGCAGCGGATGCGCACGCCGATCTCCTCGCCGAGCTTGTCGAGATCGTCGACGACTGTGCCGAATTCCTCGTCCGCGTTGGAATAATCCACAATCATCATCATGTTGAAGAAACCGTCGATGATGGTCTGGGAGATGTCGAGCACGTTGACCTGGTGCGCGGAAAGATAGGTGCAGACGCGGGCGATGATGCCGACAGTATCCTGACCGACGACGGTGATGATTGCCTTGTTCATGGAACTCCCTAAACGTGAGGTGTGAATATCCAGTTACCGTCTCGGCAAATTGCCGGACGTGCCCTCCAGTATAGGAAAGGCACGTGCCAAAACACCCCTCTCTCCCGCTTTTCGCATTACATGGTGAGACGCCACACGCGCATGTCAGTAGTCAAACGTTTACCTAGGTCGTCACCGCCCACGGATTCACCCGCGGCCGTGTCGCAACACAGCATGACATGCAACATCCGCCGGCAAATTACAACGCAGCGCACATATCGTGCCCATATCTCGCACATATCGCGTACATACCCCTGCACATACGGCAGCGGCCCCGCACCCGCCGTGTCACAAGGAACACGCAGGAACGGGGCCGCCGGATACGGCTCTACGTCTTAGCGCCAAATACCGTTCAATGCACGCGCATCAACCGCATCGATCTTGCCGGACGACGCGATGCGAAGCTCACCGTCGCCATCAGCGCCTTGGAACAGCATGCTTCCTGCCGTCTGACCGCCATTGAGGAACACTTCGACAACATTGCGGTCGAAGAACACCTCCACCTGGCGAACATCGGTGATGCCGCTGTCGAAGTCGACATCCTCCACCGCAGTGCCCTTGGCCACCAGGCGGGTCACGCCATCAGTGCGCTGCAGCAGCAGTTCGGTCGGCCTGCCGTCCTGCGGGTTGACGCCCTTCGCCAGCACCATGATGGCATCGGCATCATCCGCCAGATGCACGTTCGCATAGTATGCGTTGCCGGGAGCCGTAACGACCATATCCCCGCCATCGCCGTGCACGGCAAGACGCTCGCCGAGCAGCTCGCGGTACACTTCGCTCACCGGCTTGCTGTACAGCCTGCCGTCACGCACATGCAATTCGCGCGGCAGCGACATCATGCCGTTGGCCAGGCACGGCTGTTCGACACGCATCTCCGGAAAATCGGTGAACCAGCCGAATACGATGCGACGGCCGTTATCGTCGGCGAAGCTTTGCGTGGCGTAATATCCGGTGCCGAAATCGCACCAGTCGCTGGCCTTGACATCCAGTTTCGGACCATTATCGGTATTCACCAAGTCGCCGGCATACCAGCGCACCTGCTGGAAACGTCCCTGCTTGTCGCGGTAATGCATCAGCGCGCCCACGGCAACGGTCACGCCGTCGACCTGGAACAGGTCAGGGCATTCGTAGGTGCGTGCGATCTGATGACCGAAATCGGCGAGCACCGGCCCTTCGTAGCGCCATGTCACATTGCGCTTGAGCGGTTTCTTCGCGGAGAACAATGTCATGGCGGGAACGGTGGCGTTGTTCGGCTGGTCGACCCCCGGCTTGCCCTGAGGAGAATAAGTGAACCAGCCGCCGGTGTTCTGGGTGCTGATGCCGGGAACCGCACTATCGGCGGCGTCTGCGCCAAATTCCGATACCGGCAGATTGGTGGCGGTTACCATATAGGCACGATCCGGGTCGAGCGCCTCGCCGCCCATGCCGCATTCAACCTTCGGATCACGGAAGTCATAGCCAAAATCGTCATTCGCACGCAGCGCCACCGGCGATTCCACGCGAACATGCACGCCGTCCTCGCACAGGCAGGTGGTCTGGTATTCGGTGACGGAGGATTCGTCGCCGCGGGTTTCCAGATGACGGGTCAGGTACAGGCGGATGGCGTTTGCCTCGTTGCCGGCGACCGGATTGTCATGCTCGTCCACGGTCACGGCCGAACCGGAGAACGCGCCGCCGACGATACGCTCGTCGGTGTGCAGTTCGGGCTGCGGTTCCAGGAAGACTGGCAGATGAGTCCAATGCACCAGATCACGGCTTACCGCGTGCCCCCAATGCATATTGTCCCAGCCGAAACCATACGGGTTGAGCTGGAAGAACAGGTGGTAGCGCCCTTGGAACTGGCACAGGCCGTTCGGATCGTTCATCCAACGTGCGAACGGTTCGAAATGCGCGCCCGAACGCCCGAAACGGTTGTAGATCTGTTCCAGCGTGGGCTGTGCAGGCCAATCGGTGTCGCTTGGATTCATGTTCACGTAGCGAACGCCGTTGTCAAGCAGGTCATCGCATTCGGAAAGGTAGCCGAAGCGTACAACCAGGCCGCTTGCCGCCACGGTGACGGTGGATTTCTGCGGCACCGCAATGGAGAAATGATGCCTGCGTTCGGCGATGGGCATGGTGTGCGCCGCGATTGCGACGCCGTTGCCGTCCGCAACGGTGACGACGGCGTTCCCCTCGCCACAGCGTTCGGCGAACAGATCGAGCTGCCGGTAGCCGCCGGTTTCGATGGAGATGGAATAGGTATTCGACATAGTAGACCCCTCTACACGTGTGAAATGAATATGGAAAATGGATGGAAATACTCAAAGACGCAGTGCCGTCAGGAAACGATCGAATCGCGTTCGATGATGCGGCAACGCAACGGTGTCATCGGGCCGTTCTCCGAACGCCTGATCGAATCCTCACTGCGTGCAAGGCTTTCCGTGGCGGCTTCATCGTCGATCATGGCGACCAGCTGATGCACCGCTTCGAAGCCCATTTCGTAGTGAGGAAGCTCCAAGGTGGTCAACGCGGGTTTGAGCACGTCCGTAATGAGCGGCTGGTTGTCGATGCTGATCACGGAAACGTCTGTGCCGATGCCGACCGACCGCTCTCTGGCCGCCTCGTAGATGAAGGTCGCGCGCACATCGTTGAAGCAGAAGATGCCGTCCGGCTTGATCTCGTCGAACACGCGACCGGCTTCCGAAGCGGCGTTTGTGGCCTCTTCCACGTTGACGACCAACTGCTCGTCGAAGGGGATGCCCGCGTCCGCGAGCGCTCGGCGATACCCGGCGAACCGCTCCCCCTGGGCGATAATGGTGATTGAGGAACCGTAGTAAACGATGCGTTTGCAGCCGGCCTGAATCAGCCGATTGGTGGCATCGTACCCTGCCATTTCGTCGTCGGGGTAGATCGAGGGAATCTTGCGATTCTCGTCTTCGCTGTCGACGACGACCGTGGGGCTGCCTTCGAGTTCGGCGGGGATCTCCACAACACGGTGGTACATCATGGCATACAGGAAACCGTCCACGCGGTACTGCCGCAGGGCCGCGATCTCCTGGTTCTCCAGTTCCCGATCGTTTCCCGTATTGACGGTGAGCAGAATATAGCCGAGTTTGCGCGCTGCCTCCTGCGCTCCCACCAGTACGCGCCCGGCATATGGCGTGGTGGCGATCTCATCGGTGATAAAGCCGAGGACATACGACCTGCTGGTGCGCAATGTACGCGCCACGGAGTTCGGCTTGTATCCCATTGATTGGGCCGTTCCGCGCACTCGTTGCGCCACCGCCTTGCTGACGCGATTGCGGTCCTTGTTGTTCATGACCAATGACACGGTGCAAATGGAGACGCCGGCCTCTTTTGCGATGTCTTTGATCGATACCAATGGTTTTGCCTTGTCTGCTTGGCGGCTTTGTGAAGCGGATTCCATTGTATGCCCGCCTTTCTTTGGCGACACTCTGCCGTTCAGCTTTTCGCGTATCGGATGCCCGGCTGCTCCCGGTCATGGATGTCCATTCCCGGAATCCGGCCGAACGAGTACACGATCCACGCAGTGCAGAACATCGGCAGCGACATGCCGAACACCATGAGCAGACCCGGCCATTGCGCCCAGGCAAGGATCGCCAGCAGTGCGAGTCCGATCTGCAGCAGGGTGCACAGCGGACGGGCCACGATCATGGTCAGTGTTGTGCGGACGATCCACAGCGGACGTTCGTCATAGTTCGCGCGCACCACCCAGACCAGCATGGTGAAGGCCAGCAATACCAGTGCCAGCACGAACAGTACGCCGGAAACCGCCACGTCGAACGTTCCGCGTGCATGCCAGTTCATCATGTAGTAGTCGATGGCGAGCACCACCCAGCATACGGCCAACGGCCAGCCGAAGAGATTCGCCTGCTTGAGCTCGTTTTTCCATGCGCCATGGAAGATGCCCCATACTTCCTTGGCACGCATCGACCGATCCTCAGCACGCAGCCACGTGCGGAACGTGTTTGCGCGGCGGCGCAGGATGGGAAGAATCCCAGCACCACGGCACCCAGCAGTGTGTGCACGAGCATGGCGATGTTCACCACGAAGATCGTGAGCAGCAGACGGCAGAACCGTTCATAGGCCACGGAAAAACGAGCGAGCATGGCGAATCCCTTTCAATCAGCCCTTGACGCGCCGAGCATGACGCCCTTGTTGAAGTACTTCTGCAGGAACGGGTACAGCACCAGCAGAGGCAGGGTGGAGACGATGATGATGCCGAACTTGATCTGGTCGGCCGCCTGCTGTTGGGCCGCGGCGTTGACGTTCGTACCGGTGCCTTGCGCCACCAGCAGCAACTGCTGCAAGACCACCTGCAACGGCTGCTTTGTGTCGTCGGTGATGTAGATCAAGCCTGTCATGAAGTCGTTCCAGTGGCCGACGAAGTAGTACAGGCCGATGACGGCGAGGATGGCGGAGCTCAACGGCAGCACGATCTTGAAGAAGTAGCCGAAGTAGCTCAGGCCGTCGATCTGCGCAGCATCATGCAGTTCCTCCGGAATGGAGGTTTCGAAGAAGGAGCGCGCCACGATCACGTTGTATACGGAGACAGCGCCGGGCAGGATGAACACCCACATGGTGTTGTTGATGCCGAGGGCTTTGTACAGCAAATAGTTCGGAATCAGGCCGCCGCTGATGAACATGGTGACGGTGAACAGGAACATGATGACGCGGCGCGGCTTGAATTCGCGGCGGGACAGCGCGAAGGCGCAGGGGATGGTCACGGCCATGTTGACCGCGGTGCCGACCACCGAGTAGATGATCGTGTTGAGATAGCCCTGCCAGATGCGATGGTTGGCGAACACCTTCGCATACCCGACGAAGGTCACGCCTTTGGGCAGCAGGGTCACTTCGCCGCCGGCCACGGCATTCGGGTCGGAGAACGATGCGATGACCACGAACCACAGGGGGTAGAGCACTGCGACCACGGTGAACACCAGAAGCAGCACGATGACGAAGTCGACGGCCAGATCACCTGGCGTTTTCTTCTGACGTACATGCTTGTTCCAGGGAATATCGTTCTTGCTTTGGGCAACGGCCCCGGTTGTTGTTGCAGACATGATGACTGCCTCCTAGAAAATGCTCGTATCGGAAACGCGCTTGGCGATCGCGTTCGCGGTGATCAGGAAGACGAAGTTGACCAAGGTATTGAACAGGCCGATGGCGGTCGAATACGAATACTGGCCGTTAATAATACCGATCTTGTAGGTGTAGGTCGCGATGACCTCGGTGGCCGGCATATTCAGCGAATTCTGCATCAGGTAGATCTTGTCGAAACCCACGTTGAGCACGGAACCCATGTTCATGATGAGCAGGATTGCGCAGGTCGGCATGATCGCCGGCAGGTCGACGTAACGGATCAGTTGCAGACGGCCGGCGCCATCGATCTTCGCGGCCTCGTACAGCGAGGTGTCCACGCCGGCGAGCGCGGCCAGGTAGATGATGGAGTTCCAGCCGACGTGCTGCCAGACTTCGGAGATCCAGTAGACGGCGGTGATGGCGCTGGTGGAGCCCATCAGCGATTCGTCGCCGAAGAAGCGGCCCAGGATGCCGGAGCCCGGGGACAGGAAGATGTTGAGCATCGAGACGATGACCACCACGGAGATGAAGTGGGGCATGTAGGTGACGGTCTGTACGAAGCCCTTGATCTTCTTCGAGCCGATCTGGTTGATCAGCAGGGCCAGGATGATTGGGAAGATGAAGCCCATGACCAGCGTCCACAGGGAGATGCGAATGGTGTTGGTCATGATCTCGCCGAATAGCGGGTTATGGAAGAACTCGTTGAAATATTTGAATCCTACGAACTTGCCGCCGGTCAGACCCTTGGTCGGGTCGAATTCACGGAAGGCAAGCTGGATGCCCCACATCGGCACGTAGGCGAACAGGCCGACGAAGAACAGGGCGGGAGCGGTGAGGATCCACAGCTGCCAGTAGCGGCGGAAGTGGTCGGCGATGCGATCGAGCAGACCTGGTTTCTTGCGGTCGGGAGCCGCTTCCATCGCCACGGTCCGTGCAGCAACGCCTTGCGATGTTTGTGCACTCATGTTGGTCTCCAATTTAGGATGATTGCTAGGGAACAAAA
>ENA-OQAL01000354-OQAL01000354.1-human-gut-metagenome-genome-assembly--contig:-NODE-354-length-10954-cov-1.684770_pt1 | contig 10954 bp, 13 predicted proteins | sample MGYA00242491_ERZ504519 | MGnify/ENA primary metagenome ERZ504519 (study PRJEB26092, sample SAMD00036260) | human gut metagenome | host: Homo sapiens | study: EMG produced TPA metagenomics assembly of... | reverse complement strand
TCCGCGGTGCGGCGAGCATGCAGATGAGCGGGCGGTGGCGCTTGCCGGCATTGGCCGTAAATGTCGAGAGCGGGGTATACAGGTAGCGCTCGATATCGGCAGAGGTCGCCTGTCCGTCAAAAGAACGTGGCCAGATAGTCGTTGATCTGGCCAAAGTGCTGGGCTAAAAAGCTGGTAAACGGACTGGACACGGGTTCTCGCATTCTTTCTTAGGTTGCATCGTTGCGGTGTGCAGATACCATATTGCCACATTGGAGTTGCCGGCGCGTCTGTTTTGGCGATTTGGGGAAACGGGACGCGTGCGCGTGCCGGCTGCTTATATAGCCTAAAGTGCTCGAGCGCTTGACGACGCCATCTTTGTCGACCGAGTCGGTGATGTAGTCGGCGCGCTTTTTAAGATAGTCCGGCGCATTGCCCATGGCGATACCGACATCGACGGCGTTCATCAGCGAGACGTCATTGCTGGCGTCGCCGATGCCGTATACGGTTCCGTGGTGGGGATCGAGGGCGTCGAGTACAGACTGGATGCCCCCGCGCTTCGTGCATTCGCGGGGCGAGATTTCGGTTACCTCGAGTTCGAGCTCGTTAAAGCACAGCAGCGGCTCAAGTGCCTTATCTTGAGCGATGTGGTTGGCGAGCGATGTAGACATCAAGATCTTGTAGGCACTGTAATGTTGCAGCTGCGTGACTGCGTCGCCCAGGGTGCGCGCGTATCCGGGGGCATCGGGGGCATCGGCACTCATGCGCACGACGCCGTTGAGGCCCTCAAAGCGGATGACCTCGCCCGACTGCTCAAGATAGGGGGGCAAGGCGCTGCAGCATGCCGGGCGCATCGACAGATCGCGAATTGCGTGTCCGTTGATCTCGGCGTAACCGCCCGCAAGACAGACGATGCCGGTCCAGGGCAGCTCAAGAAGTTTTGGGGTGGATGCAGCTGAGGGTGCGCCCTGTGCAGATAAACGCCATATTGCCCTTGGCAACAAAATCACGGATGGCTTGCGAGACCGCTTCATTGGGATAGGGGGAGAGGTCTCGCTCGCTCTCGGGAAGCTCTTGTGCCACTCGAGGGTCTTGCCACGCGAGCGTGCCGTCAATGTCGAAGAAGCAGATATCGCCGTGCTTGTGGGTTGGGCTGGCGACAGGGGAGGCCGAGGCGGTGGGTACAAATCCCGGCTCGAGGCCCATGATCTGGTCAAAATGCTCTTTAACGCGGGGAACGGAGATGCCGATGATCACCTGGGCGGTCTTGCCCGTAATGATGAGGCCCTTCGCCCGCCGCGACAAAACGACGCGTTATCTGCAACGATGGAAGGGTCTGCGACCTCGACGCGCAGGCGCGTGGCGCAGTTGGTTGCGCCCGCAATATTGCCAAACGCCACCTAAAAGCTGAATTACCCGCTCAGCGAGGACGTGATCTTGATCGGATTGACTATTGACCTCGTCATTGGGAGATTGCTCTTTGGCAAAGCCGCTTCCCGTTAAATGATCGATTGCCGCGCGATTGGCGACATGATCCTCGCGGCCCGGCGTCTTAAGGTCATAGATCAAGATGAGTGCTCGAAAAAGAACAAAAAAGATGAGGCTAAAGGCAAGGCCGATACCGAGCGCCAAAAGATAGCACCGGCATGCGTGCGCATGAGCGGAATAAAGTTGAAGGCTGCCATCTCCATGAGGCCGCCCGAGAAGATGCCGACGATGCCAAAGAGATTCATGGTTGTGGCAAGGCAAGACGATAAGACGGCGTAGAGAAAAAAGAGCCCGGGGTGGGTGAACATAAAGAGAAACTCGAGTGGCTCGGTAACGCCGCAAACCACCGAGGCGATGATGGCGGGAACAAGGATGACCCTGAGGCCGGCGCGGCGCTCTGGTTTGCGGTGGAGTAGAACGCGGCTGCGATGGCGGGAAGGCCAAAAGAGCTTGACCCAGCCGGTGGCGGTAAAACCGGCCCACGGCGCAAGTTCATTAAGGGGGCGCGTGCTATGGGAGAGGATGGGGAGCAAGCTGCTCCACGTGGCGTAGATGCCGTCGTAATGACCAGGTTGTCGTAGTAGATCGGCATGTAGAGCAGGTGGTGCAGCCCCATGGGCTCGAGTGCTCGCTCCAAAAGCACAAAAGATGCCCACGCCAAAAGGGGCCGACGCTCGTAAGTGCATGGCGCAGCGTTTCGGTCATTGCGTATACGGAGGGCACGATGGCGGCCGAGATAGCGGCAAGGGCAAACACGGCAAAAAAGCTGATGAGGTAGACCAGCGAGGAGCCCGAGAAGGTGCCGAGCCAATCGGGAACTTGGCATCGTAGAAGCGGTCATGGATGGCGACGACGGTTGCCGATACCGCCAGCGGGCCGATAATGCCGGTGTCGAGCGTCTTGATGCCGTCGATGATGGTGATGCCGCTAGCGGAGGTCAAAGACGACGGGTACTTAAGTCCAAGATTGTCTCCACTCAGCTTAACGATTTCGCTCAAAAAGAAGCAATAGGCAAAATAGGCCACGAGCGCCTCGAGGCAACAACGTGCCGGTTGCTTTTGGGCAAGGCCGATGGGCAGCGCTACGGCAAAAAGGAGCGGAAGTCGTTTAAAGACCGTCCACGAACCACGCTGGATGATAGTCCAAAAAAACGTACCAAGGGGTTCCGTATACGGCGAAGTCGCCGACGATATCCGCAGACGTTGCGAGGGCGGAGACGCGACCATAAGGCCCGATATGGAAAACAACATGGCGGGCGCGAACATTGCCCCGCCAAAGCGTTGGATTTTTGCAGCATGTTCTGCCTCCCGAATATCGAGGCGCGTTGCGCGTGGTGAAACGTTTAAACAATGGATTCATTGTAGAGGACCAGACGATTGTCGTACCGGCAGTTTTGAGCGAAACCGGTTTGGGCGCGACGGAAACCGTCAACGGTTAAATCCTGTCGCTTTGCCGATAATCGGTTTAAACAACTTCAAGAAATGCTATCGTGCCTAGCCATACATATTCATTAGAGGTGAAGTCATGCCAAAAGCGATTACGAAGGAATCTACCGCGAGATCCGTTCGCGCATCATTAACGGGACTTATGCGTTTCAGGAGATGCTGCCAACCGAAGCCGAGCTAACCGCGGAGTTTGGCTGCACGCGCAATACCGTTCGACGCGCCTTGAGCATGCTGGCCGACCAGATGTTTGTGCAGCCTATACACGGCAAGGGCGTGCGCGTTATTTGGCTCAAGGGCGAAACCGACATGCTGGGCGCACTCGAGGAAGTCGAGTCGTTTGGCGAATTTGCAAAGCGCAACAATGCCGTTGCATCGACGGACGTTAAGTCTTTTGAACATTTGATTTGCACCGAGCAACTCTCTCGTCGCCTGGGCTTTAAGGTGGGCGAGGAGTTGATTCGCGTGGTGCGTGTCCGAAGCCTTAACGGCAATGCGCGCCAAGTAGACCATGGTTACTTTTTGGAGTCAATCGCCAAGGGCCTGACGCCCGAGATCGCCGCAAAGTCAATTTACGACTATCTGGAGCACAAACGCGGCGTCAAGGTGATGGCGAGTCGCCGTACAGTGAGCGTCGAGCTTGCCAACGATGAGGACTGCAGCTATCTTGACCTCGGCAAATACAACTGCGTTGCCGTCATGGAGAGCCAGTCGTACACCTCGGACGGCATCTTGTTCGAGGTCACGCATGCCCGCACGCATCCCGAGATCTTCCACTACCGCGCAACTCCAAGCGATAGCCGGCTAGCTCGCAGCCTGACGAGACTCATGCCCTCAAAGCGAAAACGCCGGTCAAACCGACGATGCATCGGCTTGACCGGGCGTTCTCTGCATTCGATAACAAATAATTGTTTATACAAAACTTGTCAAGTATCAAGTTGAAATTACCGTTCACCGAAGTTTTTCTACCGCTCTAGTAATACTTGTTCAAACAACTAGCCAAATAGCGTATCGTTCAAATCAGCAAAAGGGGCAAAGTCCCCGAGCCAATCTCCGAAGGCGGCGGCAAAGGGTGCCGCCACGGTGTGAAAGGGTGGATTGTAATGAAGAACGAAATGAGCAGAAGGCAGTTCCTGGGCTTTGCTGGTTCCGCGGCTGCGGTTCTTGGTCTGGGTCTCGTGGGCTGCGGTGGCTCCGCCGGCTCCGGCTCCTCTGCTTCTGGTGACGCTGCCGAGGTCTACTTCCTCCAATTCAAGCCCGAGGTCGACAAGGAGTGGAAGGAGATCGCCAAGGCGTACAAGGAGGAGAAGGGCGTCGAGGTCAAGATCGTGACCGCCGCCTCCAACACTTACGAGGAGAAGCTCAAGTCCGAGATGTCCAAGAGCTCCGCTCCGACCCTGTTCCAGGTCAACGGCCCCACCGGTCTTAAGAACTGGAAGGATTACTGCGCCGATCTGTCCGATACCAAGCTCCGCGGTGAGCTCATTGACGACTCCCTGGCTCTGCAGTCCGATGGCAAGGATCTGGGTATCGACTGGGTCCAGGAGAGCTACGGCATCATCTACAACAAGCAGCTGCTCGAGAAGGCTGGCTACAAGGCCGAGGACATCAACTCCTTCGACAAGCTGAAGGCTTGCGCTGACGACATCCAGGCCCGCAAGGACGAGCTCGGCGTTGACGGTGCCTTCACTTCCGCCGGTATGGATGACTCTTCCAGCTGGCGCTACACCACCCACCTCGCCAACCTCCCGCTCTACTACGAGTTCGAGAAGGAGCACAACCAGGAGGACGACGAGATCAAGGGCGAGTATCTCGACAACTTTAAGCAGATCTTCGACCTGTATATCACCGACTCCACCTGCGATCCTTCGCAGCTTGCCTCCAGACCGGCGACGACGCCACCAACGAGTTCGCAACCGGCAAGGCCGTCTTCTATCAGAACGGCTCTTGGGCCTACGCTGACCTCACCAAGGCCGGTATGACCGACGACCAGCTCGGCATGCTGCCGATCTACATCGGCGTTGACGGCGAGGAGAACCAGGGCCTGTGCTCCGGCGGCGAGAACTACTGGTGCGTGAGCTCCCAGGCTTCCGAGGATGCTCAGAAGGCCACCGAGGACTTCATGTATTGGTGCGTCACTTCTGACACCGCCACCAGCATCATCGCTGACAAGATGGGTCTGACCGCCCCGTTCAAGAGCGCCAAGGAAACCACCAACGTCTTCTCGCAGCAGGCCGTTGCCATGGCCAAGGACGGCAAGAAGACCGTCGCTTGGGACTTCGTCTACATCCCCTCTGAGGAGTGGAAGAAGAACCTCAAGCAGGCTCTCATTGCTTATGCTGCCGACAACACCAAGTGGGACGGCGTCAAGAACGCCTTCGTCGATGGCTGGAAGACCGAGAAGGCTGCTTCCGAGTAAGCAGTTGCTGCCCAAGCTATCTGATTAGCGACAGGGGGCGGGCAGACGTAGGTTTGCCCGCCCCCTGCATATTGAAAGGACCCTTCTATGGGCAAAGCACTCAAGCGCTGGTGGCCGCTCTTTATGCTGCCCACGTGCCTGGCGTTTATGATCGGGTTCGTGATCCCTTTTATCCAGGGCTTCTATCTCTCGTTCTGCCAGTTTATTACCATTAACAACGCGCACTTTGTCGGTATCGCGAACTACGTGCGCGCGCTGTCCGATCCGCAGTTTGCCACGTCGTTCTTCTTTACCGTGCGTTTGCCTTCCTGTCGACGGTGCTCATCAACGTGATCGCCCTGGCAATTGCGCAGGCGCTCACCCGCAAGGCGCTCAAAGGCACCAACATCTTCCCGTACGATCTTCTTTTATGCCTAACCTGATCGGCGGCATCGTGCTGGGCTACATCTGGCAGATCTTGATCAACTGCCTGCTCTCCAACATCGGCGCCCAGCTCATCGCCCTTAACTCTGCTGCTGGCTTCTGGGGCCTTATCATCCTGACCCTGTGGCAGCAGGTCGGCTACATGATGATCATCTACATCGCCGGTCTGCAGTCCATTCCGTCCGACTACATCGAGGCCGCCAAGGTTGACGGTGCCACGGCATGGCAGACGTTCTGGAAGGTTAAGATCCCCAATCTGATGCCGACGATTACCATCTGCCTGTTCCTGTCCATCACCAACGGCTTTAAGCTGTTCGACCAGAACCTCGCCCTTACCGGCGGCGCCCCTGCGCACTCCACCGAGATGCTCGCCCTGAACATCTACAACACGTTCTATTCGCGTGCCGGTATCGCATGGCAGGGCATCGGTCAGGCCAAGGCGGTTATCTTCTGCATCCTGGTCGTAGCCATCTCCATGATTCAGCTTAAGGCCACGAGGTCCAAGGAGGTGCAGCAGTAATGAAACGCGATAAGGTTATCAACCGCGCGCTCTCGATTTTCTTTACGATCCTGTCGCTCGCGTGGATCTACCCCGTGTTCATGATTGCGCTCAATTCCTTTAAAAGGGAACTGCAATCAGCACCACCACGGCATTCGATTTGCTCACGCCCGAGACGTTCAACGGTCTCGCAAACTACGTGCACGCTCTTAACGAGCAAGGCTTTGCCTCGGCGTTATGTACTCGCTCATCATCACGGTCACGTCGGTCGTGCTGATCTTGGTGTGCTGCTCCATGTGCGCTTGGTACGTGGTTCGCGTCAACAGCAAGATCTCGAACTTCTTCTATTACCTGTTCGTGTTCTCGATGGTCGTACCGTTCCAGATGCTCATGTTCACGCTGTCCAATTTTGGCGGACCGCATTGGCTTTAACACGCCGTTCAACATCTGCTTTATCTATCTGGGCTTTGGCGCGGGCCTGGCGGTCTTTATGTTCGCCGGCTTTGTAAAGAACATCCCGCTCGAGATCGAAGAGGCGGCCATGATTGATGGCTGCAACCCGGTCCAGGTGTTCTTTAAAATCGTCCTTCCCATCATGAAGCCCACCTATCTTTCGGTCGGCATTCTCGAGACCATGTGGGTCTGGAACGACTACCTGCTGCCCTACCTCACCCTCGACTCCACATAGTACAAGACCATTCCTATCTTGATCCAGTACTTCCGCGGCGGCTATGGCCACGTCGAGCTCGGCCCCATGATGGCCTGCATCATGATGGTCGTTATCCCCATCGTCATCATGTACATCCTCTGCCAGAAGTACATCATCGACGGCGTGGTGGCGGTGCCGTCAAGGCTGATGCCGTAACTGTTTGCAAGTTTCTGCGGCGCCCCTCAGCGCGGCGCCGCACATCGAAGGTAAAGACAGGCCGAGATCGTTCTCAAACATGTTCGAGAAGGTGTCATCCCAACACCGAGTCCAAAAAGAAGGGCTTCTTTGGCAAAAGAAGAAGACCGAGGAGAAGAAGCATAACCTTAAGGTTACCGAGGATGGCGTGCTCGCTGTAGAGGACTTCAACCTCACCGTTCACGACCAGGAGTTCGTCGTTCTCGTTGGTCCCTCTGGCTGCGGTAAGTCCACGACGATGCGCATGGTTGCCGGCCTGGAGGACATTACCTCGGGCGATGTGCTCATCGACGGCAAGCGCGTCAACGACGTGGCGCCCAAGGACCGCGACATCGCCATGGTGTTCCAGAGCTACGCTCTGTACCCCAACATGACGGTGTACGAGAACATGGCGTTACGCTTGAGCTCAAGAAGGTCCCCAAAGACGAGATCGACCGCAAGGTTCGCTCCGCTGCCGAGATCTTGGGTATCACCGAGTACCTCGACCGCAAGCCTAAGGCGCTCTCGGGCGGCCAGCGCCAGCGCGTCGCCATCGGCCGCGCCATCGTGCGTGACCCCAAGGTCTTCCTGATGGACGAGCCGCTGTCCAACCTGGATGCCAAGCTTCGTAACCAGATGCGTGCCGAGCTCATCAAGCTGCGCCACGAGATCAAGGGTACGTTCATCTATGTTACTCACGACCAGACCGAAGCCATGACCCTCGGCGACCGTATCGTGGTCATGAAGGACGGCGTTGTCCAGCAGATCGCCACGCCGCAGGAGGTCTTCAACCATCCCGCGAACATCTTCGTCGCCGGCTTCATCGGCGTGCCGCAGATGAACTTCTTCGATGCCCAGCTGGTGCGCTCGGGCGACGGCTTTACCGTCAAGACCGAGGATATGAACGTGGCACTCGCCCCCGAGACTTGCGCTCAGCTTGCCCTCAACTGGGATGGCGGCGACGTGAAGGAGATTACGGCCGGCGTGCGCCCCGAGCAGATTCTGCTTGCCGACAAGGACGAGGAGGGTGCGCTCCAGGGCACCGTCGAGGTGACCGAGCTCATGGGTTCGACCGAGCATGTCCACGTGACCGCTCCCGATGGCCAGTTCGTCCTGATTATCCCCGTCGTCGACCTCGAGGCCAAGGGTGCGCTCAAGGCTGGCGACACCATCTGGTTCAAGTTCGAGAAGAACGCGACCCACCTCTTCGATAAGGTGTCTGGCAAGAACCTTATCTAGGCCCGATCCAATCAGGCCCTCCTTTTTGGGCGACTGCGGCTTTGCCATCCTTTTTGCCGTGGTCACATATAAGGCTCCTCCCCGTCTACTGGGCGAGAGGGGAGCCTTTCTTTGTGTTGGGACTGCCTGACCGGTCGTTTGTCTCGATCTGTAACGGATAGGGCCGATTTCGGACGTAGATGTTACAGATCGAGACGGTTCCGCTGAGCTAACCATTTCATCTAAATCTGTAACACCAAAGGCGAATTTCACCTGCTAGATGTTACAGATTGAGATAAACCCAAGGGGAGGGGCCGGTATGTCTCAATCTGTAACAGCTGGGACCGTTTTGGTTGAGTAGTTGTTATGGATCGAGATTGTTTGGCCGAGTCGGATCACAGGGTAACGTGCGGGCACAAAAAACGGGAGCCGCGTTGCCGTGGCTCCGTTTTCAAGAGGATGGGCGATGAAACCGAATTAGCTCAGGTGCCAGATCTCGTCGTTGTACTGGGAGATCGTGCGGTCAGACGAGAAGGTGCCGGCGTGGCGATGTTGATCAGCGCCTTGCGCATCCAAGCGTCCTGGTCCTCGTAGTCTGCCAGCACGCGCTCCTTGGTCTGGATGTACTCCTCAATGTCGAGCAGGGCCATAAACCAGTCCTTGCCCTTGATGTCGTCGTGCAGACGCTGCAGGCGCTCGGCGTTGCCGGTCGCATAAAGGCGGGGTTGGTGATAAAGTCCACCAGCAGTTTGATGCCGGGCTTGCGGTAGAGCGCGCCGGCGTCATAGGTGCCGTCGGCGTAGAGCTGCTCGACCTGCTTGGACGAGGCACCAAAGGTGTAGATGTTCTCGTCGCCGACGAGCTCGGCGATCTCCACATTGGCGCCGTCGAGCGTGCACAGGGTCAGGGCGCCGTTGAGCATGAACTTCATGTTGGAGGTTCCGCTCGCTTCCTTGGAGGCCAGGCTGATCTGCTCGGAGATGTCGGCGGCGGGGATTACGCGCTCGGCAGCAGTGACGTTGTAGTTCTCGATCATGACAACCTGCAGGTAGGGAGCCACGTCGGGGTCGTTTGCAATCCACTGCGACAGCGTCAGGATCAGATGGATGATGTCCTGCGCGATAGTGTAGGCAGGCGCCGCCTTGCCGCCAAAGATGATGGTGACAGGGTGCTTAGGCCTGTTGCCGTTCTTGATATCGAGGTACTTCCAGATGATGTAGAGCGCGAGCATCTGCTGGCGCTTGTACTCGTGGATGCGCTTGACCTGGACGTCGATGATGGCGTTGGAGGGAATGGTCACGCCCTGCTCGAGCGCCATGAACTGGCGCATGATGGCCTTGGCCTCGACCTTGGTGGCGGCCAGGCGCTCAAGAACGTCCTTGTCGTCGGCGAACTTGGCGAGTTTGCTCAGATCGCCGGTGCTGCGCCAGTCGGTGCCGATTACATCGTCGAGCAGGCTGGCGAGCGCGGGGTTGGCCCCATGGATCCAGCGGCGGAAGGTGATGCCGTTGGTCTTGTTGGAGAACTTCTCGGGATAGATCTCGTAGAACGGATGAAGCTCGGTGTCCTCCAGGATCTTGGTGTGGAGGGCGCTACGCCGTTGATGGAGAAGCCAAAGTGGATGTCCATGTGGGCCATGTGGACGGTGTCGTGCTCGTCGATGATGGCGACGCGCGGGTCATCGTGCTCGGCTTTCGCGATCTCATCGAGCTTGACGATAATGTCGGCGATGGCAGGGGAGACCTTCTGCAGGCTGGCGAGCGGCCACTTCTCGAGCGCCTCGGCAAGGATCGTGTGGTTAGTGTAGGCGACCATGGAGCGTACGATGGTCACGGCCTCGTCAAACTCGATGCCATGCTCGGTGGTGAGCAAGCGAATGAGCTCGGGGATGACCATGGTGGGGTGCGTGTCGTTAATTTGGACCACGGCGTAGTCGGCCAGATCGTGCAGGTTGCTGCCGCGCTCGACGGCCTCGTCGATCAGGAGCTGGGCGGCGTTGCTCACCATGAAGTATTCCTGGTAGATGCGAAGCAGGCGGCCCTGCTCGTCGGAATCGTCGGGGTAGAGGAACAAGGTGAGGTTCTTGGCGATCTCTGTCTTGTCGAAGTCGATGGAGCTGCCGGGGACCAGGCCGTCGTCGACGCTCGCCAGGTCGAACAGGCGCAGACGGTTCTTGGTGGGCTGGCCGTAACCGGGCACGTCGATGTTGACGAGCTTGGAGGTAACGGCAAAATCACCGAACTCGACGGTGTAGGAGCGGTCGTCGTCGACTAGGATGTCCTGCTCACCGAGCCACTCGTCGGGGACGGCCTTCTGCTGGTTGTCGACAAAGCGCTGACGGAACAGGCCGTAGTGATAGTTGAGGCCCACGCCATCGCCGGTCAAGCCCAGCGTGGCGATGGAATCCAGGAAGCATGCGGCCAGGCGGCCCAGGCCGCCGTTGCCGAGCGACGGCTCGACCTCGAACTCCTCGATCTTGTTGAGGTCGTGGCCTGTGGCGGTGAGCTGGTCCTTAACCTCGTCGTAGATGCCGAGGTCGATCATGTTGTTGATGAGCAGCTTGCCGATCAAAAATTCGGCGGAAATGTAATAGAGCTTTTTCT
>ENA-OQAL01000353-OQAL01000353.1-human-gut-metagenome-genome-assembly--contig:-NODE-353-length-10957-cov-1.562419_pt1 | contig 10957 bp, 18 predicted proteins | sample MGYA00242491_ERZ504519 | MGnify/ENA primary metagenome ERZ504519 (study PRJEB26092, sample SAMD00036260) | human gut metagenome | host: Homo sapiens | study: EMG produced TPA metagenomics assembly of... | reverse complement strand
AACAAGAAAATACTTTGAAAAGTAGGAAAGTGCTAACAACTGATACTGGCTCAGCTGAAGCGCAGATAGCTTTGTTTTCATACCGTATTTCTCACCTGACTGAGCACATGAAGCTCAACAGAAAAGATTATAGCACTGAAAGAGCTTTGACAACTTTGGTAGGTAAAACGCCGTGCGTTGTTGAACTACCTGAAGAGCCGTGATATCGAAAGATATCGTGCTATTGTTAAAGCACTAGGATTACGTAAGTAATTCAATCTCTATTGAAAAGGACTTAAAGAAAAGCCGCTCTCTGAAAAGAAAGCGGCTTTTCTATTTTCTGTTATTACGTTTCTACTGTTCTGTTGTTGAGAATTACTCTTTAGTAGGATAATACAGATTATCTTTTGTCATGTGTTCCAATACTTCATGCAGATATTTGGCCGACTCCCATTTGGCCATAGGCAGGTCGTGAAGCAAGTAGTTACCGCAATCTTTAGGGGCGGCTCCCGGAACTTCGCCTTCAAAATCGGCTACAAAGCGGAACGTTTCCTGCATCAGTTCTACAATATCTTCCGATTTTAAATCGCCTTTCATTTAACAGGTAGTTACCCGGTGAGGCATCCCATCGGTCCCCAGTAGACAATTTTGTCAGACCATATAGGGTGGTTACGCAGGTAGGTAGCGGCTAGATGCTCTATGGTATGCAAGGCTCCTTGTCCCAAAGCAGGTTCCCCGGTTGGGTTCTTTCATGCGGATGTCAAAGGTGGTGACCGTTTCACCGCCCACTTCGTCTTTTCTGGATACATAGATACCGCGAAGCAAGCGGATATGGTCAATGGTAAAACTGGGTATTGTCTTCATATTATTCGTTTTTATAAATTAGCTGGTAATGAGGAAAGGAAGGTATGAGTGACCTCGAAGGAACGGTCGGCTATAGTCTCCCAAAAATTTGTGTATTGTTCCCAATGGTTGTCGGATCCCGGCGTATCGCTGATGATACGGAAACTGATGAACGGTACCTTATATATATAACAGATTTGGGCGATGGCTCCCGATTCCATATCTACTGCCAGCCCTTCGTGGAACTTTTCTTTAATGTCGTTCAGTTCGGAACGGTCGGTGATGAATTTGTCTCCGCTGCATATCAGACCTCCATGAATGGCGGTCGGAGTATCCAGTGACATGGCGCAATCAAACAATGTGGCATTACCTTCGAATCGGGCGGGAAGTCCTTGTATCTGTCCGTACATATTGCCTTCTCCACACCATACATCATGATATACAACTTGTCGGCTCACCACAACATCCATTATTTTCAGGCAGCTGTCTATGCCTCCTGCTACACCGGTGCTGATGACACAGTCGGGTTGGAAGGTACGGATCAGTTCTACAGTACCGGCAGCAGCGTTCACTTTACCTATTCCGCATTTCATCAGGATAATGGTATTATTTCTAATGCTGCCTTCAGTATATTGGAAAGGACCTTCGGTGTATTCTTTCTTGTTTTCGAGCAGTTGCGCTACTTGTTTCTGCTCGGAACTCATGGCTGTTATAATTCCTATTTTCATAATTCAACTTTTATTTATGGCTGCAAATGTACGCATTTTATCAGAGTATATCGTATCTTTGCAACGTTAATAAACAGATATACTTATGAACTTATTTAAAAGAATACTACCTGATATAGTAGTGATTATTCCTTTTTGCTGTCATCTCATTCGCCTATTTTTTCCCCGGCAGTGACAGAAGGGCGTATCCTTTCACAACATGACTCTGTGGCGGGCATTGGTGCCGGTGAAGAAGCGAAAGAATATCTGGAACGTACGGGAGAGCGTACGCGCTGGACTAATTCGATTTTTGGTGGTATGCCTACTTATCAGATGGCACCCAGTTATGATTCTACGGATACCCTGAAGGGAGTGGAGAAGTTATATCATTTGTATCTCCCGAATTATGTGTGGTATGTATTTGTCATGCTGTTGGGCTTTTATATATTATTGCGTGCATTCGATTTCTCGGTCTGGCTGGCTTCATTGGGGGCTGTGTTGTGGGCGTTTCTTCTTATTTTTTCATCATTATAGCTGCCGGACACATCTGGAAATTTGTAACCTTGGCTTATATTCCACCCACTATAGCCGGTATGGTATTGGCTTATAGAGGGAAATACTTGTCAGGTGGTTTGCTGACAGCGGTTTTTGTTGCTTTGCAAATAGTGTCGAACCATGTGCAGATGAGTTATTATTTTCTTTTTGTCATGCTCTTTATGGCGGTTGCGTTCGGAGTGGATGCTTGGCAGAAGAAGGAAATGCCGCAATTTCTGAAAGCAACTGGTGTGTTGTTGATGGCCGGTATTTTGGGAGTTTGTATAAATCTATCTAACTTATATCATACGTATGAGTATAGTAAGGAAACGATGCGTGGAAAGAGTGAGCTGGTGAAACCGGATAGTCATAATCAGACAAAAAGTGGTCTGGAACGAGATTATATCACTCAGTGGAGCTACGGTATCGGTGAGACTTTCTCTTTGCTTGTCCCTAATGTGAAAGGTGGTGCTTCCGTACCTTTGGCAGCTAACGAAAAGGCGATGGAAAAGGCGAATCCTATGTATAATAGTATCTATAGCCAGATAGGTCAGTATTGGGGTGAGCAACCCGGTACATCCGGTCCTGTATACGTGGGGGCGTTTGTGATGTTTCTGTTTGTTCTTGGGCTGTTTATAGTGAAAGGTCCTATGAATGGGCGCTTTTGAGTGCTACAGTTTTGTCTGTCCTGCTGTCGTGGGGAAAGAATTTTATGGGATTCACCGTATTTCTTTTGGATTATATCCCGATGTACGATAAATTCCGTGCGGTTTCTTCTATTTTGGTCATTGCTGAGTTTACCATACCTTTGTTGGCAGTCCTTGCTTTAAAGGAGGTAATGGCACGCCCTCAGTTGGTTAAGGAACAGGCCCGGTCGTTTTATATCAGTCTGGGATTGACAGGTGGCATCGCTTTTATTGTTTGCATTAGCTCCCCGGTTTTCTTTTTCCCCGTCGTATGTTTCAAGTATGGAAATGCAGGCATTGCAGGGTATTCCGGCAGATCAGCTGGCTCCGTTACTTGCTAATCTGGAAGAAATCCGTCAGAGTATCTTTACTTCGGATGCATGGCGCAGTTTCTTTGTTATTATGATAGGTACGGCAGTTCTTTGGTTATATGGCATGGGCAAACTAAAGGCGAAGGTGACGATTCTGGCATTGGCTGTCCTCTGTCTGGCAGATATGTGGAGTGTGAACAAACGTTATTTGTATGATGAACAATTTGTGGAGAAGGTGCAGCAGGATAATTCCTTTAAACCGACCGAAACGGATAAGGCAATATTGGCCGATAAAACGTTGGATTTCCGGGTACTGAACCTAGCCGGCAATACGTTTAATGAAAATACGACTTCTTATTGGCATAAGAGCATCGGTGGATATCATGCCGCCAAGCTGCGCCGCTATCAGGAAATGATAGAGGAGCATATCAGCACCGAGATGAATGGCGTGTTCAAGGCTGTTTCGGAGGCGGGAGGCGATATGCAGAAGGTAGCTCCGTCCGGTTTTCCTGTGTTGAATATGCTGAATACCCGTTACTTTATTTTTCCGCTGCAAGGTGGAAAGACTGTCCCGATACAGAATCCTTATACGCTGGGCAATGCTTGGTTTGTAAACGAGGTGCAGTATGTGGATAATGCCAATGAAGAGATAGATGCTTTGCATCGGATAGATCCGGCAAAAACGGCTGTCGTAGATAAAAAATTCAGTGCGGAGGTAAAATCGGCGGCTGAAACAGATACACTGGGTACAATCAAACTGACTGCGTACGAACCTAATGACTTGAAATATGAGGTTAATTCGAAGACAGGAGGAACAGTGGTTTTCTCGGAAATTTACTATCCTGGTTGGCAGGCATATATTGATGGTGTGGAAGCACCGCACGGAAGAGCGGATTATATTCTTCGGGCGATGAATGTGCCGGCCGGAAAGCATGTAGTGGAATTTAAGTTCGATCCGAAATCGCTGCATGTTACGGAAACGGTGGCTTTTGTGGCGTTGGGTGTATTGACCTGTGTGCTGGTCTTGTTCTTATTCTTGCAGGTCAGAAGAGCCCGTAGGAAAAATTGATTAAGGCCCGTCGTAAGCCAGACTCCGGATTATTTGTAAAGCAGGCGCAGAACGAACCATAAGTGGTGTGTCACTGTGCTTGCCCATCCATAGTGACGGCTCATAATACGGAAGCGTTCTTTCAAGGAGGCTTTATGGTTACGGGTGGTCATTCCTTCATTCAGGTAATCAATAAGAGTAAGATGGGTGTTATGGAGTACATCCGCTTTCTTCATGATACGGATACACCAGTCAAAATCTGCCGAGAACCGATATCTCAGGTCATATGGTTCCACCAGATCACGGCGGGCGAAAAAGGCTTGATGGCAGACTAGCATTCCTTGCTTGAAGCTTTTCCAGGTAAGCGTTGCGGGTGCGGACAGGCGGCGCATATATAAAAAATGCCCTTGACTGTCCACAATTTCTGTTTCTCCATATAGCACTCCCGGCAGGCTGTTCCATTGATGGAATGTACCATTTGCAGCAAAGTATCATCCTCGTGCAGGCCGTCACCGGCATTCAAGAAAACAAAGATAATCTCCCGGTTGCCAGTTTTATTCCTTTGTTCATGGCATCGTATAAACCTTGGTCGGGTTCACTGATAACAGTGGTGATATGTTCCTGGTATTTGTGAATGATATCCAGTGTTTCATCTGTTGATCCCCCATCTACAATAATATACTCTAGATTCTTATAAGTTTGTGTAACAATACTTTGTATAGTATCCTCCAATACTTTTGCGGCGTTGTAGGTGACAGTAATAATAGAAAACTTGGGATGAGGATGATGGTTATGCATGATTCCCTGTAATCTTGTTATAGATTTCAACATATTTCTTGGCGATGGTACTTTCCGAATAGCTGGATACTGCCTTACGGCAGGCTTCTTCGCTCAGACTTTCATATTCTCCTTCGGTCAATGCCCAGTGAATTCCGTTTGCCAGATCCTTGGAAGACTGATATTCGGCAACATAGCCGTTGTGCAGGTGGTCAATCATTTGTGGAATACCTCCTACATTGAACCCTATGCACGGAATACCACAGGCCATTGCCTCTACGATGGTATTGGGTAGGTTGTCTTGTAAAGAAGGTGTGACGTATAAGTCGACTGCGTTGTAAATATCTACCAGTTCCTTCTCGTTGCTGACATAATTCATCGGATAGATAGGGAAAGGAAACAGGGAAGCGTATTGTTCGGCTTGGTTGCCAAAACCACTACACCTAACTCTTTACTAAAATCAGGATACGAGGAAGCTATTTGTTTGCAAGCTGATACCAAATAGTCTATTCCTTTTCTCTTGTCTGTAATTTTTACGGAGCCGAAAAGCAATAACTTCTTGTCTTGCGGGAGGTGGCACTTTTCTCTGGCCTGTTTTTTATCACGAGGTTTGAACAGGTTGGTGTTGATTGCATTGGGAATATTGGTAATGGTCTGACCTTTAATCAGATCACTTTTCTTAGCCAATGATTCTAACCAGCGGCTACAAGCTACAAAGGTGATTTGTGCTCCTTCAAACAGTTTTTTCTTTTTCTGGAAAGTACGGTAGGCTATGTCTTTCCTGCTTCCTTTGTAAAGTTGCGGACAGTTGTGGCATTGTGTGGCATATTTATCGCAATCTCCTGCATAGTGGCAGATACCGGTAAAAGGCCACATATCATGCATTGTCCAAACGATGGGCTTGCCGGATTGGATGATACGCCGGATATCTGTCAGTGACAACATACCTTGGTTAATCCAATGCAGATGAATGACATCGGCTTGGGTAAATTCGGGCAATGCTGTGATATTGGTGCCGGTATTCGCTATGTCAACGGCAAACAAGTTATGTTTCTTGAAGTGGTTGGCTTGCCAGATAACGACACGCTCCCAGATGAATTGCCATACTTTCCACCATGATTTCTTTAGTTCAACGACACTTATCTGGTCGGTCTGCTTGTCGCGTACAAGCATTTTGTCTTTATTCCGTTGTTTTTTAAAGCCTCCATGAGGCGGTTGGCTGCAATGGCGGCTCCACCTATTCGCTCAGACGTATTGATGATAAGTACTCTCATGTGCATAAAAAGTTTATGCAAATGTACGCTTTTTAGGGGACATCTTGGATATTTCCAGTAGCTTCTGCTATTTCACGGGAAAAGATTTCCAAATTGAAAACGTTTTTCTGCCAGCTTTCGGGCGTTGGCGCCCATTTTTTGGGCTTCTTCAGGATGGTCGGCTATGCGATGAATGGCATTGATCCACCCTTCCACGTCATCATAGGCTACGGTAATTCCTATTTCTTCTTTGTCTATATCCATTTCAAAATTAGGATTACGTGAGCAAATGACAGGGATGCCTAATGCAAAGGCCTCTACCAGTGTGGTAAGACCTACGGTATAAGGAAAATCCATGCAGCAGATGACAACACAGCTTTTTCGTGCCACTTTCTGTGCCAACAAGTATGGGATGACACCGTCCGTATAATGTACTCGTACAGAATCGGGCAGACAGAAGCTTTCAATAATCTGTTGGTAGTTTACACTTCCATTGGTGGGGGCTATGTACAAGTCCAGTTGTTGATCGGTGGCGCAGAAAGCTTGCAGCATTGTGTCTACATCCCGGTTTTCTTTCCCGGTGGAGATAAAACCTTCCGGTTTCCGATCCGGCATTGTTTGTAGAAGATGGTCATAGAAGCGAGGTCCGGCCCCCAATGGATAAGCTGAAGCTTTTCTTCGGGAGCTTTTCCGGTTGCTAATGAGTCTTTAATCAATTTTTTACTGAACAGGAACATATGATCAATGCCCTTATAAAAGAAACGTGAGATGCGTTCTCTTATTTTTCTGGATGAGGTTTTAAAGCAGTGTGATGCCAAATGACAATGGGCTTGCGGTAGAGGCCTAATGCTCTGAGTAGGATGATAAGTTCCAACCCACGGAAAGATGTACCGTAGAGCACTTCGTATGGCTCTTTGCAGCACAGAATCTCTTTAGTGGCATAGAGCATTAGTTTCAGACGGCTGGGGAAAGCTTTGTATTTATGCATCACCGACCGGATTCCATATTTTTCCAGCAAAGGAAGTCCGTAGAGGATATGTCCCGGAAACTTATAATCTTTCCATTCCTCGTAACTTTCACGGGTTAAATCGGGTGTGATAAAATAAATATGTGAGTGGTTTTACCGGTGTTGGTTCTCTTTTCAGCCATTTGTTAATTCTGTTTTTTATTGCTTTAGTGATGATGGAAAAAATTGCCGTATCGCAGGTTCAGAAATAGTTCTTCAAAAGAACGTCCTATCTTAATCCAGGGATGTCCCCACCCCCATAATGCGGTAGACAGCTTTTTTTATAAGCTACATTCTCAATGACATAACGAGGATGCTTGAGAGGAAATTCTACTTCATACTGTTTCATGGTGAAGATGCGGCGGTATCCTTTAGGCAGTGTATGCACAGAACCGGCAAAATGGGTGGAATCTGCCGTGGCTCCCAAGTTGTTAATCATGTTGCGGGTGGGCACGATAGCCAGTCCCGAGTTGAAAAGCATGGAAGCGTGGAAGATGGTTTCATAATAGGCTTTGTTGTTTTCTTTATGGCGATGGCACATATAGATAAAGTCTTTACGGAATTTCCGTTCTTTAATGAGCTGTTCCAGTTGTTGCATATTGAACTTGTCTTCTAGAAAAGTATAATGTTCGTCCCATTGGTCAATGACCCTTTTCCAACTGGCCCATCCCCAGATAGAGAAAGTGGAGGCAAAGAAATAATCGTATGGTACACCCGGAGTAATCTCTTCGTTATTGAAACCCGCAATCATGGTGATACGGGGGTCTTGCTCGTATTTGTCTAACATTTCTTTACAGAATGTGAAAAAAAGAAACGGAAGGCACATCGTCATCTTCCAATACGATACATTTGTCAACCATAGAAAAAGCCCATTTTTGTGAAATGTATTCCGAAGGGTCGCAACCGTAGTGTTTTTCCTGATACATACGGTGGACTTCGCAGTCCCAGTCTTATCTGATCTGTCACTTCACGACATGCTTTTATACCGGGCAGGTCGTGTTCGCTGCGTGGTCGTCCTGATAGAGGAAAGCTTGGAGGGACGGGCATTCCTGACTTGTTCAAACACTTGCGACAGCTGTTGCGGGCGGTTGAAGAACAAAATGAGTACGGGTACATCTACAAGGAACGGTTTCATAGTTCAATCTCCTTTTATTTGTAAAATTCGAGTTTGTTGTAATGCGGATGTATATTCTCTAAATCTGGTAATTGCATATAGTCACCGTATATCTTCCTTAGCACAGCATCTGTTTGGCGTGGTACGGGGAACATTTTTCCTTCAAATTCCATTTCTGTCAGTGGAAAAATATCGTCTGTATAGCGCGGTTTGAAATAGGCGGTGCCAAAAGAATGGCGTAATTCTTTTCCGGGGAATAACTTGGCAAATGAACCTTAGGATGGGAAAACCGATGCGGGTATTAAATGATAAATCCTACGAATCCGTTTGTATAATGTGCTTTCTTTTTATATTTTTTATTATTCAACTGATTGTATATCTGCCCCTTGCATGTGGCCTCCTATCCAAAGCTAGACAATAAGGGATCTTTTCTAAAGGAAAAATATCAATGTAGATACCGGTATAATGGAAAATACGGTCATATGAATTTGTTTCTTCCAAATGAGAATCCTTATCACGTAATTTGCCGTATATAAAGATGTAATTGGGATCTGTTTCATTAGTTTGCAATGCAAGATTGTCCGGAAGTCTTGAGGAAGAACTTTCAGCAGACGCAGGTAATCTGAGCGAAGCATTTCTATGTCCAGATCATCATCCCAGGGAATGAAACCTTTGTGACGTGCTGCACCTTATTAGAGGTTCCGGAACTGAGCCAATAGGGTATTTGGTGCTTGCGACAAATCACATCAATAACCTCCAGAAGCTCTAACATACGTAGTTGCTGGCGACGGAGAAGGGAACCATCGGGGTTAAATCGCTTTCTTAGTTCACTATCCATACATTAATTTTTTAGTAGTTTATAAAACAAATCAGCGTTGATGTAACCTGTTTCTGACAGGTCTTTTCCTTTTAATCCTCCTTCGTGGATATATTCTTTGTTTAATACATCTTGCCCCCATAGCAATATTTTATCAATGTTTGGGGTACAAATATTTAATACATCTGCTATTGATTTGATTATCAATAATCCAAATGGAAAATCCTCAGTGAAATACCGGCTTTTGAAATCAGGCAGAAATCCTTTTTCTGTTTTTTCCATAGGAGCTGGAATATGTTTGAAGGCAATGATGGAGCGTATCTTGCGGGTAAGTGACCTTGCATCATAACTGTCATAATATTCCAATAAAAGTAGGAATTGGCTCTATTCGGACTGGCAGTGCTTTCAGAATTTGTTGGAATTCATTGTCACAAGCAATGAGGAGCTCTGAACTTTCTTCATCCCAACTAATTATAGAACCCGGGAATCTCATGATATGCTTTTCCTCTACTCCAGGTATGGAAAAGTGAATAAAGACGGGCTGGATGAAGCAATGGATTGCTATTGGTCAGGCTGGCTTCTAGAAAATGATGAAGCATACGCACCGGCGTATCTAACATTTCTTGAAGAGTTCGTAGTAAAATATCGGATTTTGATATGTTTACGGTGGCTATTTGTAATTCCTTTTTGTATCCCAACAAGAGTGCTTTTTGGCCATAGGTTTGCACACGGGCAATGAATGGAGCACGCTGGAATCCGAAAAGTGAGCTGTTTTGCCTAATATTCTATAAGCGGTAAAGAAAAACCGGTACAACTGACTACACTTCCTATGCAAGTTTTTTCCTGCAAGAACGGTTGTATGTGGAGAAGTTCTTCCTCAATGGCAAATCCGGGGAGACAAAGCAATACGATATCAGAGTGTGGAATGACCTCTGCCGGGTTAGCCGTAACGCAGGCTAATGAGCCGGAGAATGTATTTCCCCGGCAATTTTCAATGAGTAATGATGGATTCCATTGCTCGGGATGCCGGGTGAGGACGGAAACATTTAAAGCCTTTATGTGCAGCTACTCCTGCAATGACGTGCCCCAGACCGCCACCGCCACAAATACAGATATTGATACTCATGCTTGCAGTTTTTTTAAGTTTTCAGCCAGATAATTGTTGTCTTCAGTGTCGCGTATGGCGATACGGATGTAATTCCTGCCATTGAATCCTGTCTTGGTACTACAATCTTTTAACAAGAGATTATGCTCCAGCAATAAAGAAACGAGTTTGGTGGAACTGAAGCGGGAAGTTACTTCGCACAGGAAATAATTGGCTTGTGAAGGTATGACACGTAGGAAGTCAACCTGTTGCAATACCTCGAAAAAGCGTTGGCGCTCGGCTATGAATTTTTTACAGGCATTTTGATAATCATTATTATACTTGCTGTATATCTGTAAATAGAATTCGGCGAAGGAGTTTATATTCCATATAGCCATGTTTTTTCGTAAATAGGATATTATCTCTTTGTCGGAAGATGCGGCTATCCCCAAGCGTAATCCCGGAACTCCATAAGATTTGGAAATACTTTTAATGACTGTGAGGTGTGGGTATGTTTCCAGAACTTCATTCTTAAGCAGCGTATTTTCGACACTTTTTTCGCTGAAGTCAACAAAAGATTCATCCAGTATTAAGTGGATATTTCGCTGCTGCGTCCATGCCAGCAAATCCATAAGTTCGTTGAGGGGGATGAAGTTACCTGATGGGTTATCCGGATTGATCAAGAGTAAATGGCGGATATCTTTGTCCGCATAAAAAAAGCATCAGTTCTTTTGCCGTATAATGAAAATCGGCATTCTGTGGATAGAATGCAATGATTTCTTCTGGATTTGTCGGTTT
>ENA-OQAL01000351-OQAL01000351.1-human-gut-metagenome-genome-assembly--contig:-NODE-351-length-10996-cov-1.430214_pt1 | contig 10996 bp, 15 predicted proteins | sample MGYA00242491_ERZ504519 | MGnify/ENA primary metagenome ERZ504519 (study PRJEB26092, sample SAMD00036260) | human gut metagenome | host: Homo sapiens | study: EMG produced TPA metagenomics assembly of... | reverse complement strand
CTGGAAGAAGCCCGCCTTGGCCCGCACCTTGCCCTCGCCGTAGCAACGCCAAGGCATGGTGCCGTAAATGCCTTTGCCGTTCACCGCCAACCAGTCGCCCCAACGATTGAAGCACCCGGGTCTCCTCCTTCGTAATGGTACCGTCCGGCTTTGGTCCCACATTCAGCAGCATTCGTCCGTTTTTGCTGACAATATCAATGAGATCCGTGACCACATGGTAGGGGCTTTTGAATCGATTGTCCTTTGTATATCCCCAAGAGCGCTTGCCAATGGCGGTACAGGTCTGCCAGGGCACCGGCGAAATCTCCGTCAGCGTGCCTCGCTCCACATCCGGCATGGCACAGCCGGGGGCAAAGGCCTGCAATTTGTAGTTAATATCCACCTGCACGCCCCAGGTCTCCGCCTGATTATAATAGTAAGCGGCAAAGCGCTTTAAGTAGGGCTTGAACGCCAAATTGTGGATCCACCAGTCAAAGTACACCACCTGGGGACGGTAGCGATCCACCATCTCGCAGCAGCGCACCAGCCAGTCCTCCAGGTAGTCCTCTGTGGGGCCCTCGGTGCGGCAGTCATTGGCCGTGGCGCTCATTTTGTAAGAGAGCAGGGCATCGCTGTCCTTGGCCGGGCCGTAAAATCCCCATAGGCCGGGTCGCTCACATCGCTGGGGATCCGCCGCCCGTTGTTCATAAAGAAATAATGCTCCGCCCTGTGGTTGGAGGCACAAAACACCAATTTCTCCCTTTGGCAGGCGCTTTTCAGCCGACCCAGCACATCTTGATGGGGTCCCATCTCCACACTGTTCCAGCGGCTAAAATCCGTTTGATACATAGCAAATCCATCGTGGTGCTCCGCTACCGGCATCACATATTGCGCCCCTGCCGCGCAAAAGAGCTTGGCCCAGGCTGCCGGGTCAAACTTCTCTCCCTTGAACATGGGGATAAAATCCTTGTAGCCGAATTGATCCGGCTTGCCGTAATGAGCCACATGGTAGCGGTAGCTGGGAGTCTTTGGGTCATACATCTCTCTGGAATACCACTCATTGTGGTAGCCGGGCACACTGTAAATCCCCCAGTGAATAAAAATGCCCAGCTTGGCGTCCTGATACCAGCCGGGCGTGGCGTGACGGCTCAGGCTGCCCCAGTCCGCCTTGTACGGACCGGCGTCAATCACCCGGTCAATCTGCGCCAAATATGCTTGCTTATCCATATAGTTCTCCCCCTCGCGCCCCACCGGCGCTCTATTCTATATTATAGATTATATACCCAATCCCCGGCGGGGAAACCCACGATCCGGCACAAACATACATTTTCGGAACACTGGCAAATTTATGTAGTCAAAACAGATCCTCTACCCCTTTTGATTCACGAAATAAGGTCAACAAATCCGCATACCCGGCCATACGCTCCACCCGGGTCACGCTACTGTCTACCATATTCACAGACTGCACCGCGCCCTGGGGCAGAACCATCACCTTGGCAACGCACAGAAAAACGGCAACGAGTAACACCGCCCCAAAGCGCATGGCAAATATGCAAAGGCCCCGAAAGCCCGGCAGTCCAGTTGCCCCGCCGTAGAGAAAAGCGGGCGCAAAGCACACCGTAAAGCAGCACACCGGTAACCATATCCTGCACCAGCCAAACCGCCTGCTTTTCATACACTGCGGTCACGCCCCTGCCGTAAAGCAGCAGCGCCAGCCACACGCCGACGGTGAGGATACCCATAAGAACCACCCACACCCGGCTGCCCTTACCCACGGCAGCGGTCAGTCCGGCGCACCGAGCCGCCCACCAAAAGGCAAACAGTAAAAAGGCCAACTGCCCGCTCTGCCGCACCAAGTCAACCGGCAACAGAAAAGACCCGCCATAAATCACCAAATCGAGAACCAATCTGGCCGCCAGTGCGCCGCCTACGGTGCGCAACCAGGGCTTGGCCCCAAAGGGCGCCACCGTTTTCGGCCCCAAGCTGCTGCGGCAAATGCCCGCCAGCAGCAGAGAGAACAGCACATAGTAAAGCAGGCGGGTCAGCAGCTGCCACACTCCGCCCGCTGCCGGCAGCTGTAACAGGCAGGTATGATAGGGCTGCCAAATGGCATAAAATACCGGCGCCAGCGCCAAAGTCAATACGCATAAGATCGCCCGGTACACGCCCGGTGCTTTTGACTGCTTATCCATCCGACTCCTCTTTCATTACTGAATCACAGGTTCAGTATAAACAAAGTCCGTCTGCCTTGTCAACCCCCGCCCGCTTTACCGATCGCTGCGCTGCCATCCACTGGGAAACACCGGCAGATTAGCATTGACACGCCCGGCGCCAAATGCTATACTCATAAAGACAATTTAGCGTGCGTTTGGTGCCTTTGCGCGCCCCGCCAAAGGCTGAAAAGGGAATCCGGTGGGAATCCGGAGCAGCCCGAACCTCTACTGTATTTGCCGACAAGAAAGCACCGCCGTTTGGGTAACGGCAGCCATTGCTCCCCCGGGAGTGAGAAGGCCGCTTTTGCGAATGAAGCATAAGTCAGGAGACCTGCCGCGCACGTAGTGTTGTTTGCGGTGCTTTAGGTTGGAAGTGCAGTTTTGCTTTAGAACGGGATCATTCTAAGGCTCTTTTTGCGTACCCATACTATCCGTGCCGCCAGATCGGCACGGCTTTTTTGTGCCGCAAAAGGAGGAGAAAAATGAAAAACACATCACCCGCAGCCTTTGCTGCCTGCTGGCCCTGCTGCTTTGCCTGGGCAGCGCCATCTACACCCCGGCAGCCCAGGACGACCCGGCCCAGGTGTCCTTTACCGTGACCCTGGCCACCGGCAAGGCCACCGACTATGCCACCCTGAAGGTGCTGGACAAGGACGGCAAGACCATGCCCTGCCAGGAGGACGAGTACGGCTACGACACCTACGACTACCTGCTGCCCGCCGGTGACTACACCTACACCGCCACTTACCAAAGCGGCAGCCAGACCGCCAGCGGCAGCTTTACCGTCACGGCCGGCGAGACCCGCCGGATCCCGGTACAGCTGACCTACACCCAATACAAGGTGCGGTTCAACACCACCCCGCAAAAACGCCACGGTGGCTCTGTACAAAAACGGCGCTTCCGGCGCCTACGGCGACCCGATCCTGCCGGACGAACAGGGGTACTATACCATCATCTTCGGTCAGTACCGCTACATCGTCAGCGCCGAGGGCTACACCACCGTCAGCAAGACCTTTAACGCCACAGACACCGCGCTGAAAAACAACAACTATGTGATCACCGTTAAGCTGGAAAGCCCGGCAGACAAGCTGCTGACCCAGGCGGACAACGCCCTGTTCAGCGTCTCCGGCGACGGACTGGCGATGATCGAGTACAGCGGCGTGCACAGCGACCCGGACTTTGGTCATTATGCAGACATTGACTCCGACTATCAGGATGTAAATGTGCAGAGCGCCATTGAAGCATACCTGGCCAAAAAAGTGAAGTCCGACTACCCGATCACCGTAACGGTGGACAAGGTAGAGAACGACCAGTGGGACGAGGACTACACCGTGATCGACAAGAACGGCAAGATCCACTACGACGCCGTTACCGACGATATGCTGAACTTGACGAGACCGGCGCAGAGCTGACCGTCTCCGTGACCCTCACCTGCCTGCAAAGCACGAAGGAGAGCGAAGTGACCGTGCTGGTGCCCATGCACACCTACAGCCGCCAGGAGCGCCTGGACGCGGCTGCCAAAAAAGGCCGCCGATCTGCAGACCCTGCTGGGCGACAACACCGCAGCCGACCGGGTGACCGCACCGGTAAACCTGCCTACCGGCGACGACGACTTTAGCTACTACGGCATTGTTACCGGCTGGACCAGCGACCACCCCGGAGGTCGATCGACCCCACCACCGCGCCGTGACGCCCGCCAAGGCAGACACCATCGTTACCCTGACGGTCAAGGCCTTTTACACCGCCGCCCAACTGGAAGAAGCCGGTTTTCTCTTTGATCCCGGCCCCTTGGGCGACAACCAAAGCCTGCAAACGGTGACCCTCACCGTGCCTGGGATCGGCGAGCCGGAGCCGCCCACTGATCCGGAAGGCCCTACCGATCCCCAGCCGCCAACGGACCCGGAAGGTCCCACCGACCCGGTTCAGCCTACGGACCCCGCGGCGCCCACCGATCCGGTGAACCCCACACAGCCTACTACGACGGAAGAGACCACCACCAAACAGGCGGAGACCACTACAAAATCCGCCAAGGCCGCCAAAAAGAACGCGGCCAAATCCCCCTCCACCGGCCACACCGGCGCTGCTGCCGGCGCACTGCTGTGCGGTGCTGCGCTGCTGGTGCTGACCGCCGCCAAGCGTAAGCACACGGAGGAATAAAAAGCGCTTGCCTGTTGGGGCAAAGACGGATATAATAAGAAAGGGCAACGGGTGCACAAAGCTCCGTTGCCTGTTTTTTATCCACTCCGCAAGGGAGGAGAAGTGTATGAATATTTTGAGATTTAGGCCCGGTGATGGTGGGCCGTCCAGCTCTCACACCGCCGGTGCAGTGCGGATCGGCTACATCTCCCGCCAACTGCTGGGGAGCCGGTTAAGGACGCCACCCTGGGACTGTACGGCTCCTTTTGGCTCACCGGCAGCGGCCACGGCACCGCCCCCTGGCACTGGATCGCCGGGGCGTGCGGTATGCACCCCGGGCGACGCCCCGGATCCCCCCGGCTTTCGCCGTTGCCAAGACCCCGGGGGCATGACCTTTCGGCTGGAGCAGGCCAAGCTGAAGACGCCCACCCCCAACTCCGTGCAGCTGCACCTGGTGGGCGAAAGCGGCAAGGTGCTGGACCTGATCGGCCAGTCCCTGGGCGGCTCCATCATCAATATTGCAGAGATTGACGGGCTGGAGGCCAACGTAAGCGGCGACTACCCCACCCTGATTGTCAGCAACACCGATGTGCCCGGCATGGTGGCCAAAATCAGTGCCCTGCTGGCGCAGGCTAAGGTGAATATTGCAGAAATGCGGCTGTACCGCTCCGGGCGGGGCAAGCGGGCCGCCTTTATTGCCGAATGCGACCAAGAGATACCCGCCGCCACCATTGCCGCCATTCGCGCCTGGAGGGCATTAAAAAAGTCAGTTATCTGAGTTTGGAGGAAACGCCATGCCGTACCATTCAATAGACGAGATCCTACGCCGCTGCCGGGATCGGGCGTGCCCCTTTTGGCAGGTAGTGCTCACCACCCAGGCCAAGGAAACCCAAGTACCGGAGAGTGCCGTGCTGGACCAAATGGACCAAATGGCAAAGGCCATGGAGGACTCCATCACCCAGTACGACCCGACAGCGGTGACCACCGGCAAAATGGGCGGCCAAAACGGTGCCCGGCTGGTGGAATATAACCAAAAAGGCGATACCCTGTTGGGGGACTACCTGTCCGCGGTGATCGCCGCAGCGGTGCAGGTGGCAGAGAGCAACGCCTGTATGAAGCGCATTGTAGCCGCCCCCACTGCCGGCAGCTGCGGGGTAATTCCAGCCGTGCTCATCACCTATCAGAAACAACAGGGTCTGCCCCGCCGAGAACTGCTGCGTGCCCTGCTGGTCAGTGCCGGGATTGGTAGTGTAATCGCCGAGAACGCCTCCATCAGCGGCGCCCAAGGAGGCTGCCAGGCAGAGATCGGCTCTGCAGCCGCCATGGCCGCCGGTGGCCTGGTATATTTGGCAGGGGGCGACAACGACGCCATTGCCCAGGGCGCCGCTATGGCGCTGAAAAATATGCTGGGACTGGTATGTGACCCGGTAGCCGGGCTGGTAGAGACCCCCTGCATTAAGCGCAACGCTGCCGGCGCCGCCAATGCGGTGGTGGCCGCCCAAATGGCGCTGGCGGGGATCCAAAGCGTGATCCCCCCGGACGAGATAATTGACGCCATGTACGAGATCGGCTGCCAGCTGCCCGCCTGCCTGCGCGAGACATCACAGGCCGGACTGGCCACCACTCCCACCGGGCAAAAAAAAATTGCCGAAAAGCTGGGGCAAAACCAGTTCTAAACCGTCAAGAAAAGCAAAACCGCCCGCTACACAATGCAGCGGACGGCCTTTTTTATCCCCAGGGCCACTCAGCCCAGCGCCACATCCATGGCCATCATCAAGGCAAAGCCGACAGCAGCGCCCATGGTGCCGGTATGACCGTGGGGGCCGGTTTGGGCCTGGGGGTTCAACTCCTCCAGCACCACATACACCATCGCCCCGGCGGCAAAAGCTAACAAAACGGCAGCACCGGACGCAGCAGAGCGGTGAGCAATATGGTCAGCACCGCGCCCACCGGCTCTACGGCACCGGACAATACCCCATACACAAAGGAACGGCTGCGAGAGCAACCATCGCTGCGCAGCGGTGCCGCCACAATGGTGCCCTCCGGAATATTTTGCAATGCGATTCCGACAGCAAGGGCAAAGGCGTCCGCCCGGCGTAATGGCTCCGTCACCTGCCAGCATACCGGCAAACGCCACGCCCACCGCCATACCCTCCGGCACATTGTGCAAAGTTACCGCCAACACCAACAAAAAAGAATTGGCGCCTGCCGTGCCCGGCTTTGGCTCTAAATGCAGCCGAGCCGTAAGCTGATCCAGTCCCAAAAGAAACCCGATCCCCGCGAGAAAACCGACCACAACCGGCAGCCAGCTGCCGGACAGCTCCAAAGCAGGCAGCAGCAACGACCAAACGGAGGCTGCCAGCATCACGCCGGAAGCAAAGCCCAACAAAATCTTTTGCACCCGGGGCGGAATATTGGATTTGAAAAGAAACACTGCGGCTGCGCCCAGCGCCGTGCCCACAAATGGAATGGCCAGCCCTACGGCAGTCTGTAAAACAGGGGTCATTGCGTGTTCTCCTTTTTTCTGCGTTCTGAGTTAGTTGTGTCTAACATCTTACAGTTTATCAAATTTTTGTCCCGGACGCAATCCCTTTTTACGAAGGCGAAAATAGGAAGCTGTCACCGGGAGCCGTCAGACTATACTATGTGCGCAGCGAACCAAGCGTGCATATCCACACACCGGCAGTTCATATATACCGGGGCAATGCAACCGGCGGCGTACCAACGCATTGTCACACCATATATGCCGGACAGCGCCCGGTCGGGCAAAAGCAGCCACAAAACCGGGCATAAAAAATCAGCAAGGCAAACCTGCCTTACTGACTTCTTTTGCACACCACAGCGGGCAATACCCTCGGGAGCACTCATTATTCGCTTTGTTTATCGCCCGGCAGCAAAGCTGCGCACACGGAATTTGCGCCGGTGCTTTCGCACACTTGGCGAGACTTCTCAATATCCTCCGGCGAAATCACATCCACCACCGTCATACGCACATCCGGGCAGTGCGCCACACATTCCCGAGTGAACTGCAGCATGGCGTCAAACGCCTTGCCGCCGTAGCAGTTGCGGGTAATTTTGTCGTACTTCTCTGCCGTAGGCTCGTTGAGAGACACGGAAATGCTGTCAAAATGACGGCACAGCAGCTCTGCGGTGGGCTTGCCGTTGATCAAGTCCGACAGGCCGTTGGTATTCAGCCGCAGGTGAATCTTTGGGTTCACCGTGCGCAGATAATCCGCCGCTTGCAGCAGGTGGTCCAGCGCTTGGTAGGCTCGCCGTAGCCACAAAACACCGCCTCGTCCGTGTGAGCAAAATCGTAAGCGTCAATCGCCGCCTTGATTTCCTCCCAGGTAGGCTCCGTGTCAAACCACATTTCCTTCGCATCGCCCACAGCGTCGCCCTTAGAGCGAATGCAAAACAGCGCAGTTACAGGGGCACTGATTTGTAATATTCAGATACACACCGTCGTAATAGCGATAAACAATATCAGCCATTGAGATAACCCTTCAATCTTTTATAAATTCCGGCCTTGTCCAGCGCCAGCGCCAGTACAATAAACACCACTGCGCTGCCTACCGCCTGAATGGCATTGGCCGGTATATCTGCGATGGCGCCCTCCCGGTACAGCACCAGATCCGCCACATAGTAGCCGCCAACAGTAATGGCACCGGACAGAATGGTGCACAGCGCCGTCCACACCGTCAGCAATTTATTGCTCTTATTATATAATGCAACAAAGGGAATTGCAATAAGGAATTTGATGATGGCAGAGGGAATGGCATAGGTGGCGAACCCACTGGCAAGATCAGAAAACGCAGCGCCGATGGAAGCAGCCAGGAACGCCCAAGGCCCCAGCAGCAGCCCACTGAGATAAATCATGGCGTCGCCCACATGAATATAGCCGCCGGCACCGATGGGAATGTGCAGCATAGTCAGGCCGAACACCATAGCGGCGAACAGCGCCGTGAATGAAATCTTTTTTACCGTCTTGTTCATAGCAGATCCTCCATAATCTTTTCAAAATCTACGCCGTCCCGGGGGTCTGTACCGTGGGTAACGGCGATGGCGTGGCTGAGAAAATCCACCGCCTGTTTGGCTGCCTGTGCCGGCGCCCGGCCACGAAGCAAGCCGCCGGTGAATACAGAAACAAACAGATCGCCGGTGCCGCTAAAGGAACCGGGGCGCAAGGGTGCTGCCAAGTCTGTGCAGTCCCCGCCTGCAAACACCAGGGTGTGGATCTCCGTTCCCTGCCGATAGCCGGTGACCGCCACCACCCGGTGATCCTCTGCCAAGCGGGCGCCATTTGCCGCACCGCCGCCGGATCCTCGGTATACTCCGCCCCGCACAGCAGCGCCAGTTCGTTTACATTGGGCGTGAGCACATCTGCCTGTGCTGCCAGGCGGCGCACCGCATTGCACCGGGCCTCGTCAAACCCATCGTACAGGCTGCCGTCGTCTGCCATTACCGGGTCCACCACCAGGAGCGTATCCGCCGTGCGGTGGACAGCCAGAAAGTCCGCAATGCAGTCCCCCTGGGCCGGATTGCTGAGAAAGCCGGTGATGATGCCGTCCGGCTGTACCTCTTGCCAGTCCGCAGTAAATTGGGGCATAAAGCCGGTCAAATCCTCCATAGAGTAACGGTCATAGCCGGTTTGGCGGGTAAGCACCGCCGTAGGCACCGGGTGCACCCGCACGCCCATGACAGTCAACACCGGAATGGCCGCCATCAGCGAGCAGTTGCCGTAGCCGGAAAGGTCGTTAAAGACCACGCAGTTTTTCAAATTCTCGCCCCCTTGCTTTTCTTTTATATATAGTATATACTAATTTTGACAGGAATAAAAGACACAAAACCACTGATTTTTTAAGGTACAGTTATGCTAAAATACACCCAAGCCTACACCATGTTTAAGGAAATGATCGCCGACGGGCGACTGCGCCGGGGGGAACGGATGCCCTCTATTCGCCGGGCGGCGGAGCTTTACCGGATCAGCCGCACCACCGTGCAGAATGCTTACTTCAATTGGCGGCGGAAGGCTATATTTACGCCAAGCCCCAAAGCGGCTACTTTGTGGCGGGAGGTCCTAAGGCACCGGCGACTCCCATGCCCCGCCCGCAGGTGCAGACACCACCTCGGCTGGATCTTACCGGCAACAGCGCCGATCTGTCCAGTTTTTGACTTCTCTCTATGGCAGCGCTACATTAAGAGCGCCTTGCGCCAGCGGCAGCGGCTGCTCACTTACAGCGAGCCGCAGGGAGAGTACGACTTGCGGTGCGCCTTGGCAGACTATGTGCGGGAGCGGCGCAATGTGGTCACTGCACCGGAACATATTGTGGTAGCGCCGGGGTGCAAATGCTGCTGGAGATCCTCTGCGTGCTGCTGAAAGGGCGACGCACCGTGTCCTTCCCGGACGGCAGCTTTGTGCAGGGCAGCACCGTGTTTGCCGCCCACGGCTACGCCGTGCGCACCCGGTACAAGGATGCAGACATTATCTATGTATCTCCCTCCCACATGAACCGGCAGGGGGATGTGATGCCCATTCAGCGGCGGCTGGAGCTGTGCGCCCACTCGGCAGATACCGGCGCGGTGGTGATCGAGGACGACTTTGAAAACGACTTTCTGTACAGCAGCACCCCACCCCTCACTGTACGCCCTGGGCAGCGGCAATGTGGTGTATATGGGCGCCTTCTCCGCCCTGCTGCTGCCGGGCATTCGCATCAGCTTTATGGTGCTCAGCCCGGCGCTGGCCGCCGCCTACCATCAAATGAAAGACACCTTTGCCCAAACTGCGTCCAAGACGGAGCAGATTGCCCTGTGCGCCTACCTGCGGGACGGGAATATGAAGTCCCGCACAAAAAAATCCGCCGTCTGTACACCGGCAAAGCCAAGACCCTGTGTGCCCTGCTGGCAAAGGCCCTGCCGGACCATCCGGTGCGCGTAGGTGAAAACGGCCTGCAGGTGCAGATTGAAAACGCCGATGCTACCGGACAGCGCCCCTTTTGAGCAGGCGGGGCTTGCCTTGTATATTGTAAAAGAGAAAAGCTGCAAAAATATAGTGGTGGTCTCCCCCTCCGCTGTGCCTGCCGATCGGCTGGAAGAAGCCGCCCAAGCCGTGGCTGCCGCCCTGTACAAAGCGGAAGAAGCGGCGAAAGCAAAGTGAAGTAAAGATATTTACTAACAGGGACAAGTTTGGTACTCTGGCTGCCAGTCCCATTGTGCCCACCCTTGGGAATTGCTACAATGAAGTTGCAATTTGAAGGAGGTACAACGCCATGAAAAAATACACTGTAAAACACCTGATCACATCCGCCCTGCTGAGCCTGACCGCCCTGGTCGTGGGCTACGCCCTGCTGAGCCTGCCCTTCCGGCTGATGGACTGGCTGGACCCCACCCAAATGAAGCTGGTGTTCGCCGCCGAATTTGTGCTGTATATCACCGTGCTGGGGCTGGTGATCACCCGCAGGGAAAAGAAAGTGGCTGCCAAAAAAGCCGCCTATGCCCGCAGACAGCGCCGTCGCGCCCGGCTGGCACGGCAAGGCGCCACCGCCCGCCGCCTGGTTTCCACCACCACTGCGGACGCCGGCCACATTGCCGCTTAAAACAAAATATGCTATAATAGGCCTGTACAAAAACAGGCCTATTTTTTTACCCAAGGAGCAGGCTTATGGAACCTA
>ENA-OQAL01000349-OQAL01000349.1-human-gut-metagenome-genome-assembly--contig:-NODE-349-length-11018-cov-3.343678_pt1 | contig 11018 bp, 13 predicted proteins | sample MGYA00242491_ERZ504519 | MGnify/ENA primary metagenome ERZ504519 (study PRJEB26092, sample SAMD00036260) | human gut metagenome | host: Homo sapiens | study: EMG produced TPA metagenomics assembly of... | reverse complement strand
TGCCGTCCTCATCAAGATACCTGTCTATCAGTTCCTCTACAATCGCGGAATTCTCCATATTGGAAAGGAACACATCAATCAGGCTGGTCTGCCTGATGGAGAACAGGACACGGGCCGCCTGCATGGCCTTCTCATGGTCGGCTTCATCCTGATGTGTCAGATATTCGCCGAGTACTTCCATGTCCCTGCTGGACAGAACAGGTGATACGGATTCCACTTCGGGAGACTCCGCATCAAGGTCTTCCTGGACTTCCTGCAGGAGTTTCATTTTATCCAGCTGAAGGTTGCATTCCACATCTTCCTGCTGCACATCCTCCTCCTCACCGATAAAATTCCTTTCAAGTGGCTGGCTCATGAAGGGAACGGCAGTCTTTCCGGCATTCTCGTCCAGATAGACATAACGGGTACTTCCCATCACTTCTGCATCTGAAACCGCAGATTCCGTTCCGGCAGCTTCTTTATTTTCCTTCTTCACGCAAGGTTTCCCATAAAGCAGGGTACAAACAGTTTCGATACGCCTTCTCCAGCCATACACGCTGTACAGCAAATAGCCTATACAGACAATCCGTACACAGAAGTATATCAGTTCTTCCATAAAGAATCCTTATAGAGAAAACATTCAAGTTCATTCTTCAGCAATTCTCCGTGGCGTTTCAAGTGCTCCTCCACGATATTGCTCACATAGACTGAAACACTCATGCCGGGAGCATAAACGGAATAAGGCGGCTTGCCTTGTTGTACAAACCGCAACGGATACGAATCTGACGTCCTTTCCCGACTGGAGTATCGTTCAGATACACACGGCTATATTCGGGAAAGCAGTTCGCTATTCCTATTTTCTCATTCAACTCTCTGACCTGTCTTTTCAGTGAACAAATCTTATTGGATAGTAAATAAACGCAACATAACAGCAGACCGCAAACCAATACGGCAACAGTCAATACAATCCATATCATTTTCAGAATGTTTTTGGGGTTTTTCGGCGAAACAGCTCGCCAAGCTCTTCACTGTAAGTCTCAAGATGGTGTGCCAGCACATTATCCAAAAAAGCGGGCACACTCATGTCATCACTCAGAAGGGGAAGGATACGGGCCAGCCTGCAATACATGTCATAGCTGATATAGGTCTGCTTTCTGTGTACGGACTTCTTTCTGTCCAGAAACAGTTCCTTATACATTTCCACCTTCTCTTCCAGTCCGGGATCGGCGCGTATCGTTTTCCGGGACTTTTCCTGTCCCTGTGTCTTTACATCCGGTACATTTTTTTCCTTTTCTGTGACAGGAAGAACATTCTCGCCGACATCAGTTCCAGATTTACCGCAGGAAATGGATTCACTGGCCATCATGTCTTTCAAGGCATCCTCGTCCACCTTGAATATCTCTCTTTTCTTTGCCATAGCCATTATCCCGGAAATATGATACGTTCCATCTCCTGGGCAAACGCCTCAAGACGGCTGTCTTTCAGTAGTGATTCGGAAGGAGGAAGAAGGGTGCAGCGGAAATGCTGCCTGGAAGAAGGTGTCATTTCCTTGTTAAAACGTTCAAGATCCGGAAGTACGGTTTCAAAGACCTTCAACCCCATACGAAGCACTATTGCATTATACATTACATACAGTTCTTTTGAAGTACGGCTGTCCATACGGTTCCAGAATAAACGTATGTCCTTCAGGGGAGCTTCCGGATGCTGTCCGATAAAATCCTGAACGGTCGATACAAAGGAAAGGCTGCTCTGCATGACCATACGGTCCTTTACAATGGGAGTAAAGATAAAATCCATGTTCATGACGGACTCGAATACACCACGGGAGTTCACCGTTCCGGGAAGATCGAAGAATATCAGGTCATAGTCGCCTTCCAGTTTGCCGGGAATCTCTGCGGCTGCCTCCGGCGTGGAAGTGACGATCGGATAGGCCTTACGGGAACGTCTTCAAACTGACGGCAGAAAAGTCGCTGGTGATACTCGCTTTTCTCAAGGTTCTCAAATCCCTTCCCCTTAGTTTTCCAGACTGAACTGGGGATAGTCACAGTCAACGACAGCAACTTTCAGACCTCTTACATAATTAAAATAACTGGCAAGAACCGCTGTTACCGTGGACTTGCCCACACCGCCTTTCTGATTGCTGAAGGCGACAAGAATCGGACGTTTGTTCATACCTTTTGTTTTGGGGTTAATATTCACTTTTTCTTTCACTAATCTTACAATGGCATTACGCTATTGTGATACTATATTGCCATGTTATTATGTCCTCATGTTATTACAATATTATGTTGCCGCGTTATTATGTCCTTATATTATTGCAATACCATGTTGTTATGTTATTATGTCATTATGTTATTGCAATATTGCACGCTTAAATCGCGTCAAAAATAAGGTCTTTCAAGCATACAGGTAATATGTAACCAATACCATGACATCAGATGTCATCAGGCGTCATTATATGTCATACAATCCGCTATTTCACAACTGTTTACACGGTCATAATTTTGCAAAGTCAGAACCGATGAACGGCTTGGAACATCTTCCGACGGACAGCAGCACGCCGCTCACGTCGCGCAGCAATCCGCTGGAGGTGGATTCTCTGTTCAAACGAACAGAGCAAGTTGTGTTTTTGTACGACAGAAAGTATTCTGCCATACAAAAACCAACTTGCCTCCCTAACGGTCGGGAGATTTTCCTCCAAAGTCGGAAAATCTGACGGAGAAAGAAAAATAACCCAAAAGCAGAAAAAGCATGGAGAAAAAACAGGCAAGAAGGACAGGCAGAAAACCGAAGACTGATCCGGCGGACTACAAGTACAATTTCCGTCTGAACGCACAGGAGAAAAGCAGATTTGAAAGACTGTTTCTGGAATCCGGAGCAAGGGACAGGACAATCTTTATCAAGAAATCAATCTTTTCAGAACAGCTGAAGGTAATCAAGGTGGACAAGGTTTCCATGGACTATTACATCCGGCTCGGGGAATTTTACAGACAATTCCAGGCAATAGGCAACAATTACAATCAGGTCGTAAGGGCCGTACAGAAAAACTTCGGGGAAAAAAGGGCGATGTCCTTGCTTTACAAACTTGAAAAGGCTACCCTGGAACTGATACTGCTCAACAAACAGATTATGGCCTTAACTAAAGAATATGAAAAGAAATGGTTGCAAAGATAAGTCACGGAGAAAGTCTTTACGGGGCACTGGCCTATAATCATGAAAAGGTATTTCAGGGGACGGCGGAAATCCTTTCCGGACACCGGATGATTTCCGACCGCCCGGGACTGCCGAGCGAGGACATGCGTCTAGCTCTCCTTTCATTTGAAAACCATCTGACGGCAAACAGGAGGACGGATAAGCCGGTCCTGCATATCGCCCTCAGCCCGGCACCGGAAGACAGGCTGGACAATGACAGGCTGGCGGAACTGGCAGAGAAATACATGCAGAAAATGGGTTATGGTGACCAGCGTTCATCGTGTACAGACATGGAGATACCTGCAACACGCACATACATATCGTGAGTGTATGCATTGACGATGAAGGAAGGAAAATCAATGACTCCTATGAACACCGCCGTTCAATGACAGCCTGCCGGGAACTGGAACAGGAATTCGGACTGCGTAACAGTGCGGATGCGGAAAGACGGAATCCGAAAGCGGAACTGAAAAAGGTGGATGCCTCACAGGGGGATATACGCCATCAGATAGGAAACACACTAAAGGCCGTACTGGAAAGCTACCGTTTCCAGACTTTCGGAGAGTATTCCGCACTGCTTTCCACACTGAACATTGAAGCCCGACAACTACTAGGCGATTACATGGGAACACCCTATACGGGTATCATCTATTCGGCTACAGATGATATTGGAAAAGTAGTCAGCCCTCCGATAAAAAGTGCAAGGTTCGGCAAGCGTTTCGGAAATACGGGACTGTCCGAACGTATGTTACGGCATACACAGGACTTCAAGGAAGGCAGATGGGCTCCTGCCATATCCGGCAAGGTCGTATGGGCCATGCGTAACGCAAAATCGGAACAGGAATTCAGGGAACTGCTGAAACAGGAGCACATTGATGTGGTATTCCGAAGGACGATACCGGACGTATCTACGGTGTCACATTCATAGACCATGAACGGCGCGAGGCGTTCAACGGTTCACGTATGGGAAAGGAGTTTTCCGCCAACGTATTCAACGGCCTTGTCAACTGGTGGGAAGGAATACCCTGGCAGGACAGACAACAGTCCGGTCCGGAGGAACTTTGGAAACGGTACGGCCACCGTATGGAAGAAAACAGTGCGCTTGAACAGGCGGCAGGCATCTTCTCCTTTGAGGCAAATCCGGCAGTCGATTACGAGGAAGAAGCGTTCCGTCGCCGCATGAAACGGAAAAAGAAACCGCAGAAACGCAAATCACGCGGTATCTGATCAATCAAAATGAGTCAACAACAGGGGGAACAACGGATTCCCCCACAATCATCTACATCATATGCAACAGGAAGACGATTTGAGAGCCCTTGCCAAGATTATGGAATTCGGCAGGGCTGTCAGTATTTTTATTCTGGTAGTCCACGTTTATGTATACTGCTATCCCAGTATGAGTGCCTGGCATCTGAATCTGGATGTCATAGACCGGATACTGATGAACTTTGACAGGACAACCGGTATATTCGGCTGTATCCTTTGGACAAAACTGATGGCAGTGCTTCTGCTGGCCATATCCTGTATGGGTACTATCGGAGTCAAGGGTGAGAAGATTACATGGCAGCGTATATGGGCGGTACTCACTGCCGGGGCGGTTCTGTTTTCATGAACTGGTGGCTGCTTGACCTGCCTTTTCCACACGAAGCGATTACTGCCCTGTATGTGGTGACACTTGCAGCCGGTTATCTATGCCTGCTCATGGCGGGACTGTGGATCAGCAGGCTTTACAGGCATAACCTGATGGAGGATGTGTTCAATATGGAAAACGAATCCTTCATGCAGGAGACAAGGCTGATGGAGAATGAATATTCTGTCAATCTGCCCACCAGATTCCAGTATGGCGGCAAACTCAACGACGGATGGATCAACGTGGTCAATCCTTTCCGCGCGACCATCGTATTGGGAACACCGGGTTCCGGTAAATCCTACGCAGTGGTGAACAACTACATCAAACAGATGATTTCCAAAGGTTTCAGTGTATATATCTATGATTACAAATTCGATGACCTTTCAACCATTGCCTATAATACATTGTTGCACAATATGGACAAATATAAGGTAAAACCGCATTTTTACGTCATCAATTTTGATGATCCGCACCGTTCACACCGCTGCAATCCCATCAATCCGGAGTTCATGACAGACATATCTGACGCATACGAAGCAAGCTATACCATCATGTTAAATTTGAACAAGACCTGGATTGAAAAACAGGGTGACTTCTTTGTAGAGTCTCCTATTATCCTTTTGGCAGCTATAATCTGGTATTTGAAAATATACAAAAATGGTATCTATTGCAGCTTCCCTCATGCCGTGGAACTGCTGAACAAACCTTATTCTGATTTGTTTACCATATTGACTTCCTATCCGGAACTGGAGAACTACCTTTCTCCTTTCATGGATGCCTGGAAGGGTGGGGCACAAGACCAGCTTCAGGGCCAGATAGCTTCGGCGAAAATTCCGCTTACCAGAATGATTTCTCCACAACTGTACTGGGTCATGACAGGCAATGATTTTTCTCTGGACATCAATAATCCGAAGGAACCTAAAATCCTTTGTGTGGGCAATAATCCGGACCGACAGAACATCTATTCCGCAGCGCTCGGACTGTATAATTCCAGAATCGTCAAACTGATAAACAAGAAAGGGCAGCTTAAAAGCACGGTCATTATAGACGAGCTTCCTACCATCTATTTCCGAGGACTGGACAACCTGATTGCAACGGCACGTTCCAACAAGGTGGCGGTCTGTCTGGGATTCCAGGACTTCAGCCAGCTTAACCGTGACTACGGTGAAAAGGAAAGCAAGGTGATTCAAAATACAGTCGGCAACATATTCAGCGGTCAGGTGGTCGGCGAAACGGCCAAGACACTTTCCGAACGCTTCGGAAAGATTTTGCAGAAACGGCAGTCCATATCCATCAACCGTCAGGATGTCTCTACATCTATCAACACCCAGCTGGACTCACTGATTCCAGCATCCAAAATTTCCAACCTCTCACAGGGTACGTTTGTCGGTTCCGTATCGGATAATTTCGGTGAGAAAATCGACCAAAAGATTTTCCATGCGGAAATTATCGTGGACCATGCCAAAGTAAGTGCGGAAGAAAAGGCTTATAAAAAAATCCCGGTTATCAACAGGTTCAAGGACAGTGAAGGAAATGACATCATGCTCCAACAGATACAGCGCAATTATGACCAGATAAAGGCGGATGCACAGGCTATCATCAACGAGAGATGGAACGTATCAAGAGCGACCCGGAACTATGTGAACGGCTGGGAATAGAAAGTGCAGAAGAGGAGAAAAGAAAAGCTGAATAGATACAGAATGACAAATAATCCTGAATCAGTTTGATTTTCAGGGAACATTCCTTATCTTTGAAATTGAAATAGAACATAACGGCGGATTACGGGATGTTTCCGTCGATTATATACATAAGTCGCAAGATGTCTCGAACAGGAATCTGACAAATTCAAAAACACGGAGGCTATTGCGTGAGGCTTATGCTATACCTTATAGCGTGAGCCCATGCGAGTTTCTGTGTTGGGCTTTGTCAGAGCCTCTGTTCGAAATAAGCATGGGTTTCATGCTTTTATTTTTAACAAGCAGAGGTATGGCAAAAGTACAGATTATTATGCCCGTCACATTGGACGGATTTCTACCGGATAAAAATGAGGAACTGATGGAATGGCTCAGGACAGACCGGAACGGTTTCCCTTATTGGGAAGAGCGGGCTACATTTAACATGTATCCGCATTACGGTATGCTTGATTTGATGGATGCCAAGGAAAGACATGAAAAAGACTGCACATTTTTCATGAAGGTAGAAGATGAAAAAGTGCAGAATATGTGGGTGGTGTATTTCTCTTCCGACTCGCAGATGAACTGGTCATTTACCTGCTTCCAATATCATACAAAAGCGGGAAAAACATAACCGGAAAGATTCAATTCGGACAATGGACTTTGCGTGAGTCCAAAACATTCCGAAACAATGTATGCAGACTGGTATACCGCCTTAAAGAATAAAGATTACTTCAGACCAAGTTTCTTCATTTTCTTGTACAGGGCTGTACGACTGCAACCGAGTTCCACTGCTGTCTTGCTGACATTACCATGATTTTTCTCAAGCAGGTTTCGTATCTTTTCCTTTTCCTGAATGATACGAATATCCGGATTGTCACTACAATCTACATTGTCCAGTCCCAAGTCACAAACATCCAATAATACATTATCCGCAACAATTACCGCACGTTGATTTTTGCGTTCAATTCCCGCACATTACCAGGCCAGTCATATCCCAGCATGCATGCTTTCGCTTCTTCGGTAAATCCCTCATTCTTGACACGGATTCTACAGGAATGTTCTCTTCTGAAGAATTCGGCAAGCGGAAGAATATCGTCTTTGCAATCTTTTAATGGCGGTTGAACAATTTCGAGTTCTGCAAGGCGATAATACAAATCCTCACGAAAGCGACCTTCCTCCACCGCTTTTTTCATATCCTCATTGGTAGCAGAAATGATACGTACATCCGTATGTTTCACTTTATCACTTCCTACCGGATTAAACTCCTTTTCCTGAAGGACACGTAGAAGAAGAATCTGCATGGAATACGGCATATTACCAACTTCATCCAGGAATAAGGTTCCTCCATTGGCCGTCTCAAAATGTCCTTTCCTATCAGCAACAGCTCCTGTAAAAGCTCCTTTGACTACACCGAAAAATTCAGAAGCCTGCAAATCGTTAGGTATACTTCCACAATTGACGGCAACGAATGGTTTGTCACGTCTGTCACTATAACGGTGTATCATCTGGGCTATCACCTCTTTACCGCTTCCACTCGAACCAAATATCATAACAGAAAGATCCGACGGTGCCACACGACGAGCCAGTGAAGCGGATTTTCTTGCTGCTTCACTGGTACGTTCAACAAAAGAACATTCTTTACGTACAATAACAGGTTGTTTAAGCATGCTATGTACTAATTCTATCAGTTGCTCTTGATGAACAGGCTTTTGCAAATAATCCTTAGCACCGAGCTTGATGGCACGGACCGCATCCGTGATACAGGCATAATCTGTCATGACAATAAATGGAACTTCCACATTAGAACGCATCATCCATTCCAGAAGGCTGATACCATTTCCTTCCGGCAGACGTACGTCTCCCAACACAAGATTGATTTCGTTTTTCTTCAGAATACTACGTGCTCCGGGCTCGTCCATTGCGGTTAGAACTTCGTAACCGGCTTTTTTGCAACCATTTTTCAATCATACCGCAGAGTATCATATTATCTTCAACTATGAGGATTTTCATATTTTCTTCAGTTCCTTTTTTTGTTTCTTCTATTTAATTTTTTTAAGCCACTCCATGATTTGTATTGCATGTTCATGAACAGTTTCGTTTTGGCTATCACTGTCATGCAATATTCTTTGAAAATCACGTAAAATATTATCTTTCTCGAGCATTTCCCATACAGGCATCATCCGGTGTATTATTTTTCTCATGGTCTCACGGTCGGTTATCCTGTCAGCAGATTCCATCTCCTCCAGTTCTTTTTCAGATTCCATAACAACGAGAGAAAGCATATGACTATAATCATCCGTATTCTCCAGTAAACTGGAAAAATCAAAAATCTCCGGAAACTGAAACTTGTGTACGAGATACAATGGTGGATAAAAAGCGAGCAGTCCGTGGATATTGAACGGTTTATGAATACAGCCTGCAAATCCTTCTTTTCATAAATTCCGGAATTTCCATCACCACGGCAGTCATGACTGCTACTGGAACAGTTCTAAAATTGCCGATGTCCGAATTGCGAAGCAATCTTAACAAACAGAATCCGTCAGTATCAGGCATTTGTACATCTGTCAAGACCAAATCATATTCAGAATTTTCAAGAGCGGCCACTACTTCACGTGCATTCTTACAGGTTTTACAGGATATACCTTTGCGCCCGAGCATATCTTCTGCTATTTTCAGTTGTATAGGATCATCGTCCACTACAAGAACATTCTTAGGCAATATAGTTATTGTATTATGGTCCGATTTGTCTTCCTCAACTAACTCATCCGTTTCAGGCAAAGGAAGTTCCAGCCTGAATACGCTTCCTTTACCGAGTGTACTTTCCACATCCATTTTTCCTTCCAAAACCTTAATTAATCCTTTGGTAAGAAAAAGTCCCAAACCAAAACCTTCAGAATTGACATCCTGTGCGGCACGCTCAAATGGAGCAAATATTCTTTTCATTGTTTCCTCGTCCATCCCTATACCGGTATCTCTAATTTCAATCCGAAGTTTTCCCTCTGAATATTCAGTATGAAAATTGACGTTTCCTCTGGAAGTAAATTTGATAGCGTTTGTAAGTAGATTGGCCAGTACCTGTTCGAGTTTGTCCGCATCACCTTTTACAGTTACATTTAATCCTTTGTGTTCAGAATATAAAATAAGACCTTTTGAAGTCGCTTTACGAGAAAACTCATCTGAAATTCGTTTTAAAAAACGGTTAAGATAAAAAGGTATATCATTATGTAAATCTCCAGCTTCATTAATACGGTAAGCATCCATCAGATTATTGACCAAATGCAAGACGTGCTGGCAAGAATGGCGGATGTCATCTAAATATATTTCACGCTTTTTCTTCTCTCGCGTTTCCGATACTAGATCGGCACAGTTATGGATATTACCAAGTGGGCCTCTAATATCATGTGAAACTGTCAGGATGATTTTCTTGCGCATATCAAGCAAATTCTCGTTTTCCTGAATAGCTTGTTGTAATTTGGCTTTAATTATTTCTTCTTTACGTAAATCTGATTGTATAATTAAAATGAAATTAATATTATAAAACCGCAATACTCATCATTACGATAAATAATCGGAAGGATTCTTGTTTGACTTCTGTTACCTCTGAGTTTCGTTCTGTAAATGACAACTGTACCTGATTATCTAAAAACGATACAAAATCATATAACTTCTGATTTAACATCCTATTATGCAAACGCAGGCTATCCACATAGGTTTCAATCTGATTGTTTCGCAAATCTCTGGCAGAAACCAATCTATTATTAAAATCTTGTATTTCATTAGTAATATAGGGAACTTGTATCTTTTCCTTCTTTCCAAATAATCCGGCAAATCCTTTCTTTTTCTGAGTTATTGTCTTCACTTTTACTGTTTGAGTAGCTATTATAGGCAATTCATTAGTAAGAATACTATCAGATTTATTCGCAAATTGGATTGCTTTCATTATTCGAAACAAGTACATTTCTTTCGTTCTAAGCAATCCCCGTAAAGAATCAATTTGAACCGGACATAAAAAAATCACCACTCCTTAATTTAATTTCAAGTAAAACACTATCTGTTTTAAAAAGGTGATTATGAAATATGTTATAATCAGACTCATCCCATGCTATAACCGATTCACCTAAAGTTGCCAACTTAGTAATATAACAAATGAACTTTATTGGAATTCTCATAAGCTTCATTAATTTGAATTATCAGATTCTTAAGTTCTTTTAACCGACAACGTTCATTTATCATCGCAGTAACCATACTTATGACTATAAATCCAGTAATAAAATATCCAATAAAATAGTCTTTTACGCAATAATGAAGTCATCAGGAACATTCTATTGATTTTTTGACATCATAATTTTATATATTTAACTAGTCATAGTACAATACTTCGGTAAATTTTTTACCGAAAAAATTAAAAAAGTTAAAACAATAGAACCGGCAAAAGCTGGTTCGGAAACACTAAAAGAGGTCATTGAAATGTTGTCAAAAACGAATGGTTAAGCATGAAGAAATGTGCTGAAAAAAGAGAGCTAACCTGCTGATAATAAAGG
>ENA-OQAL01000348-OQAL01000348.1-human-gut-metagenome-genome-assembly--contig:-NODE-348-length-11055-cov-1.490026_pt1 | contig 11055 bp, 20 predicted proteins | sample MGYA00242491_ERZ504519 | MGnify/ENA primary metagenome ERZ504519 (study PRJEB26092, sample SAMD00036260) | human gut metagenome | host: Homo sapiens | study: EMG produced TPA metagenomics assembly of... | reverse complement strand
CCAAAATCACCTTGCGCAGTTCGTCAAACTGGGCGGCTTTTGCACAAAGAAGCCCAGACCCATGGTGTAGCACACCGGCGAAAACTCGAACCAAAAAACGGTGCGCATGGGTACTGCTTCTTGTGTCGCCGGAGCATGAGCCACAGGTTCTCCCGATACATCATCTTGCTTTTGGAGCGACGGGTGTCTCTGCGAATGCGAGAAACAGTGTACACAGGATCCGTGTACATTTTATCGTCCAGCTGTGTCATCATCTCCGCCAGATCCAGCACAATTTGCCGCATGGGGATCGTGGCCAGCTGTTTTAATTCTTCCTTATGTTCTTCATAAAATGCCTTAGAATCGTTAAAGCGGTTTCGCTGAGCAGCTCAATGGCTTTTGGGGTAATTCCGTTAAAATTTGTCATGCTTTAAGAGTCCTTTGTTTTGCATTTGCTGGGCTGCCAGTTCCGCACAGATCTTGGCGGAATGGAATTGCAGACCGCCTTGGATCCAAGCGTAATACGGCGGCCGAATTGGGGCGTCTGCCGACAGTTCGATAGACGAACCCAGCGTAAACGCACCGGCGGCCATCACCACCTGGCTGTCATAGCCGGGCATATCCCACGGCTCCGGCAGCACAAAGCTGTCAATCGGACTACCGCCTTTGTACCCCCTGGCAAAATGCAACCAGACTGTCCGGGTTTTCAAGTCCCAGACACTGCACAATGTCCTGCCGGGGTTCATCCCACTTGGGGGTCACATCGTAGCCAAAGGACTGGTACAGCGCCGCAATATACACAGCGGATTTCAGCGCCTCGCCTACGGTATGGGGCGCATAGAACAGGCCCATATACAGCTCCCGATTCATTCCCAGTGTGGCGCCCACTTCCCGCCCCAGTCCGGGGGTGGTCAACCGATAGGCGCACTTTTCTACCAAATCGTGCGCCCGGCTATGTAACCGCCGGTGCGGGCCATACCGCCGCCGGCGTTTTTGATCAGCGACCCGGCAATCAGATCTGCCCCCACCTGGGTGGGCTCTTGCTTATTGACAAAATTCACAGTAAACAGTTGTCTACCATCACAATGCAGTTGGGGTTCTTCTCTTTGGCAATCTCTGTCACCTTTTGCGTCTCCTCTAAAGAGAGACTGGCACGCAACTCATACCCGCGGCTGCGCTGGATATACACCATGGTCACCGTATCGTCCACCGCTTTGGCAATGGCTTCATAGTCCAAATGTTCCTCTTTCAGCGGCACGCAGTCAAAAGCAATGCCATAGTCCTTCAGCGACCCCATATTTTCACCGGTAAGCCCGATCACGCTGTGTAGCGTGTCATAGGGCATACCGCTGACGCACAGCATTTTGTCCCCCGGGCGCAGCACACCAAACAGCGCCACAGCCAGGGTGTGGGTGCCGCAGGTAAAATTGTGGCGCACCAGCGCGTCCTCCGTGCCGAACACCTGCGCCCATACTTTGTCCAGGGTCTCCCGACCCTCGTCGCCATAACCGTAGCCGGTGCTGCTGCCAAAGTGCCGCTCACTGATGCCGTTGTCCATAAAGGCCCGCAGCACCTTCAGCTGATTGTATTCCGTTATCTCGTCAATCTCCGTAAATCGTGGCGCTACCTGCTGCAACGCAGCGGCAGACGCGGACTCGATTCTCGGGTCCAATTGAAAAAAGGGGGTCATTGATATTGTCTCCATAATCCTTGATTGATAAATCCGTTTTGCAGGTAAAACTGTTCATTGCGCCCTGGCTCACGCATTAAGTATACAGTGCCCTTGCAGTCTGCCACCAGCCGCCGCACCAGCATAGAGCCGTAGCCCATGCGGCGGAATTCCGGCTGGGTTCGCACGGCGGTGAGCACTGCGCCCTTATCCGTTACGGATGATAATATACCGCTGGCCAGGATCATGCCGTCCATACGCAAGGTCAGCGCCTTGGCGCCGCCGTGGCGAATACGATGGCTCAGATCTACATACCAGCTTTCAAAATCCTGGCATGTCGTAGTCAATAAAATTATATAGATCCATGAGTTTTTGGATAGCTGTCAAACACAGCCATACCGCTTTGCACATCGTAGCGCCGCACAGACTGCATCATCGGCCCCTCTCTGTAAGGCCGATCCATGCAAAAATCCGCTGTACAAAGCAGCGTACCATATCCCATGGCCGCAAAAAAGGCCGTCAATTCTTCCCGGTCCGCATTTTCCGTTAAGGACAAAGTGCAGTCCCGATCCAAATACGAATAAAACCGCAGTCATTTGCCCGCTCTCCGTTCTTTGCACATAAAAGCGAGCGAAGTTGTAATCACAGCCGTAGCTTTCTGCCAGCGCCAGCACCCGTACGGAAAACAAATCCGTTTGTTCATACTGCCGCAGCAGATCTAAATTCTGTTGATACTCAATCATATAATTTAGGCAAAAGGGCGGCCAATAGTGCACGGGTAGCGTCTATATCCGACTGCTGCACCACAGAGCGCCGGAGTGGATATACCGGCAGGGCAGGCTCACAGCCAGCGCCGCGCTTCCCTGTCCGGCCCGTTGCAGCGCGCCGGCATCGTTGCCGCCGGCAATGGCGGTTTTGGTCTGGCTGGAAATACCGTTCTCGTCGGCTGTTTCTCTGGCCATACAATATGGCGCCCGGTCATAAATGGTGGCGCCGTCCATAAAGCTGACCACCGGGCCATCACCAAGCACGCACACCCGCTTATCGCCGGTCACGCCGTCTAAGTCCGCTGCGGTGGTGGCTTCCAGCACCAAAACACGATCCGGCTGGACCCGACTGCCGGTACAGGCAGCGCCCCGCAGGCCCACTTCTTCCTGCACCTGGAAGCAGAACCAAGTGTCTGCCTCCAGCTCCGATTGTAAAAGCTCGATCATCAGCATGCAGCCGATCCGGTCGTCCAGAGCTTTGGCACAAATTTTACCGTCGCCAAAGGCAAACGATAACGACTCGCTGAATAAGGCAAAAACTGCCTACCGGCGCCATCATTTCCGCTGTTTGCTTATCAGCGGCGCCCACATCTATCAATAATTCATCAAAGGAAGGCACTTTCTTCCCTGCATCCTCATGGAGCAGGTGAATGGGCACCGTACCGACCATACCGAAGCCGCCGTTTTCCAGCGCCAAGCGGCGCCCCAGCACCACAGAAGGGTTAATCCCGCCTACCGGTGCAAATTGCAGGTAGCCCTCCTCGGTGGCGCCGGTGATGATAAAGCCCACCTCGTCCATGTGGGCAGAGAGCATGACCCGCTTTTCCGGGGTGCGCTTGCCTTTCTTAAAGGCGATAACAGAGCCCATCGCATCCACGGTGCAGGTGGTGCAATAGGGCCGGATCTGTTCTAAAATATAGTCACGCACCGCCGCTTCATTGCCGCTGGTGCCGTTCAAATCGCATAAGGTTTTAAGCACGGTGTTCACCTGCTTTCATTCGCACAAAAGCAGCCAGCAGCGCCGCCGTCTGCTCCACATCGGCGGTATCTACAACCTCTGCAGGGGGTGTGCATATATTTTTCCGGGATAGACACCAGCGCGCAGCGTACACCGCTGCCGCAAATGCTAATGGCATCTGCATTGGTGCCGGTGCGCCCGGCCATCACTTCCGTTTGATAGGGTATCTGATTTTCCTTAGCAAGGTCCAGCAGATCCTTGCTGAACTGCCGATCCAAAATCGGAGAAATACCGATCATCGGCCCCTTGCCCATCGCGCCGCAGTCCCGCGTCTTGCAGCCGGGTGTGTAGGCAAAAGACACATCTACGCTAACGCTGGCATCTACGCCACGGTCAAACAGCGCCGTCTTGGCACCGCGGGTGCCGACTTCCTCCTGGGCGGTGAATAACAAGGTTACCCGGCATGGCACATCTTTCAGCTGCTCTGCCGCCAGCAGAACCGCCGCCACGCCGCTACGGTCATCCAAACAGTTGCACTGACCCGAGTACCGTCCAGCGGCGTAAAATGCTTCGCAAAGGTTACGCAGTCCCCTGCCGCTACCAAATCCTTGGCCGCCTGGGCGGTCAGCCCAAGATCAATGGAAAGCTCGTCAATGGGCGCCGCTTTCTTGCCGTCCTCCCCTTTTTGCAAATGGGGTGGCAAGGTGGAGATGACCCCGGGCAGATCCCGCTTGCCATGAACCACCACCCGCGCGCCGGGCAAAATCCGAGGGTCGATCCCACCGCACTTGGCAAAGTGCACATAGCCGTCGTCGCTAACACCTGTGACTACAAAGCAAATTTCGTCCCAGTGGGCCTCCAGCACCACATGGTAACCGCTGCCGAAGGTGCAGCTGATATTGTGCATGGCGTCCACCTGCACATCGCCAAAGGACGCCAACTTGGCAGTCAGCAGGTTCAGCACTTCCTCATCAGAAAAGGGTGTGCCGGTAACTGCCGTTAATTCCTGCAACAGCGCCGCTGTGTTTGTACTCAAAATGCGTTCACCAACCTTTTGAATTCCCGTCCGCGATACTCAAATGTCTTAAACTGGTCAAAGGCGGGGCAAGCCGGGCAAAGAGACACAATATCTCCGGGCTGCGCTGCCTTGCGTGCCGCTTCTACCGCCTGTGCCAAATCTTTCACTTTTTATAATTTGCAGCTGATCCGGATCATAATCCGGCGCTGCCAAAACGGCCTGTTCAATCTTATCCGCCGTTGCACCGTTCAAAATCAAAATTTTCACATGGGTCAACAGGTCAGGCACCATCACGGACAAATCGTTGCCCTTATCCGAGCCGCCTTGAATCGCAATGATTTTTTGATTAAAGGCACGCACGCCGCTGATCACTCGGCTGGGAGAAGTGGCAATGGAAATCGTTATAATACTTTACCCCCCGTCCGCCTCACGGACAAACTCAATGCGGTGCTCCACGCCGCCAAAGGTGCGGGCCACCTCTCGGATCTGCTCCGGCTGCACCAGTCCCCACACCGCCGCGATGGCCGTGCAATAATTGGCAATATTGTGCCGCCCGGGCAGACGAATATCGGAAGCGGGCATAATCTGCGTCACCGTACCGTCCTCTGCATAGACAATATTGTCGTTATCATCTAAGTATGCGCCGGTATTAACCGGTTTTTCTAATGAAAATTCCGCCAACTTGCCCCGCACATCGTAGCGCATATCGTGGTACACCCGGTGGCCGATGGAATAATCACAGTCCGCGTTCAGCACCGTACGCTGGGAGGGACTTTGATAAATCAAAACATTTCGCTTGGCGTCCACATATTCGTCCAGAGAGATATGGTGATCCAAATGGGTGGATTCGATATTCGTTACCACCGCAATATCCGGCTGATGCACCAGATTGCCCATGGTCAGCAGCTGAAAGGAGGACAGCTCACAAACCGCATAATCAGAGGGGGTCAGATCCTCCAGATACGGCAGCATGGCCTTGCCGATATTACCGCCGATCACTGCGGAGTGGCCAGCCTTTTTCAGCATTTCGTAAATCAAGGTGGTCGTTGTGGTCTTGCCGTTGGAGCCGGTAATGCCAATGATCTTGGCCGGGGCAGTAACGGAAGATTCTCCATCTCGCTGGTCACCGTTTGGCCCCGCTCAATCACATTCACCGATCCAAGGATTTTGGAATGGCAAAATGCCGTTGCTGCGGAAATGATGTCCATCTCCGGCAAAATACGCAAATAATCCTTGCCTAAGGAGAACTGCACACCGCAGGCACGCAGCTCCTCACAAGTCTTTTTTTTCCAATATAGCTCTCGTCCCGACTGTCGCAGGCATATACTTGCAAGCCATAGCGAGCCAAAAACAGCGCAGACGGCGCGTTGGCCACCCCCATACCCACAAAGCAATCTTCTTACCCCGCAGGACGCAATATAATCTTTTACCTTTTCTGTCATAGCTGTCTCCTTAATCGTGTGCGAAGAATGTGCCGTTCTTAAATTCTGCCAGAGTAAAGGTTTTCATCTTTTCCTCCAGCTTATCCTGAAACGGCAGGCGCTCGCCCTTATTTGCATCGGCAATGGGCAATTCGCAGCCCATTACATAATTGGCGATCATCTGCTGGCATTTGCTCACCCGGTTGCCCAAGAAGTACACCCGTCCGGTATCCGCCTCGGCAATGGCATAGGCGATCTGCAACTGATCCCGCTTGCCATAGCAGGTAATGGATTTGCTCAGGTCAATGGCGTCTTCCCCGGCCGTGTCCGTTACAAACAAGATCACGCCGTTGCCGCTGCGCTTCATCTTCTGTACCGTCAGATCGGTAAATGCCGCGTCGGAATAAGCCAAAATATCGCCCCGGGTCAGCGCTTCCGTCTCCACCACATAAAAGAATACTTTTTCTTTCTACTGGCTCGAGCGTCAAAGGGCATATCGCATAGTTCCAAATCTCGCTCAACGGTGTAGCCGTACCGATCCAGGTCTGCCAGCACCGCTGCGGTCAGCGGCTGGATCTCTCGCTCCGGTCGATCGGACAAATAATACCCGGCATCTGCCAGTTCGTCCTCAATGCGGCTGAGATACCCGTCCACTTTACCGTACTTGGAGTAGTACATCAAAAGCATGAACATACAGAGGACGGCGATCACCAGCGCGTCACACACATAATTCATCACCAGTGCAGCCACGTGACTGGCCTTTGCTACCATCGGCTCCGCACCGATATACACCACCAGCACTGCAATAGCTGCGTACAGCAAAATGCGCATGGCTTTATATAACTTTTTCTGCTTTTTTCGAATTTCTCTCATTTCACCATTTCCATAAACTGCGCTTCGTCGATTACCGGGATACCCAAAGCGTTTGCCTTATCCAGTTTGCTGCCGGCAGCCTCGCCTGCCAGTACATAAGTGGTCTTTTTAGAAAACAGAGCCGCTGGCCTTGCCCCCAAAGGACTCGATCATGGCCGCCGCTTCGCTGCGCTTTAAGGTGGGTAGCGTACCGGTAAGCACAAAGGTCATACCTGCAAAGCGGTGATCCTCCACCTTCGTCTTGCTAACCATCTGCACACCGGCGGCTTTCAGCTCCCCGATCAGCGCCTTGGCGCCGTCGGTAGCAAAGAAGTCAGCCACACTCTCCGCCATAATTTGACCAAAGCCGTCAATAGCAGCAATCTCCTCCACAGTAGCGGTCATAATGCGATCCATATCTCCAAAGTGGGTCGCCAGCAGCTTGCCCGCTTGGCACCGATATGGCGAATGCCCAGTGCAAACAGCAACCGGGAAAGGTCGTTCTCTTTGGACTTCTCCACAGAGGCTAAAATATTCCCGGCGCTGGTCTCCTGGAACCCGTCCAGGGCGGCGATCTTCTCTTTCTCCAGCCGATAAATATCACCGGCAGAGCGGAGCATACCCGCCTGCACAAAGGTCTCTATGATTGCCGGGCCAAGCCCCTCAATGTCCATAGCGTCACGAGAGCAGAAGTGGATCAGATTGCGCAGCAGCTGTGCCGGGCACTCCGGGTTCACACAGCGAATCGCCGCCTCGTCCTCCTCACGGATCACCGCCGCGCCGCAAGAGGGACACACAGCCGGGAAAGTATAGCAGGGATTGCCGCCGTGTTTGGTCACGCACAACACTTCCGGGATAATATCGCCGGCTTTTCGCACAGTAACCGTATCACCGATGGCAATGCCTTTTTCCGTAATAAAAATCCTGATTATGCAGCGTGGCGCGACTGACGGTGGTGCCCGCCAGATGAACGCTTTCCAGCACAGCGGTAGGGGTCAGCACCCCGGTACGACCTACGGCGATCTCAATATCCAGCAGCTTTGTTTCTTTCTCCTCCGGCGGGTACTTGAAAGCAATGGCCCACTTGGGGAATTTGGCGGTAGAGCCAAGAACCTGCCGCTGGTCAAAATCATCTACTTTAATGACAGCGCCGTCAATATCGTATTCCAGATCGCCCCGGCGTTCACCGATGGCGTGGATCTCATCCAGCACCTTGTCAAAATCCGCATAACAAGGGAAATCATCTACCGTGTGGAAGCCCAAATATTTAAGATAATCCAAGGACTCCTTGTGAGAATGCAGGGTCTTGCCCTGAATCTGCTGAATGTTGAATACAAAAATATCCAGTCCACGAGTAGCAGTCACGCTACTATCTTTTGGCGCAGAGAACCGGCTGCCGCATTTCGTGGGTTCTTAAAGGGCTTTCTCCGGCAATCTGCTGTCGATCCACCACCTGCTCAAAGCTGCGGTGCGGCATATACACCTCGCCCCGCACCTCCAGGTACGGCAGCGGATCCTTAATTATAAGCGGAATGCTGCGGATCACCCGCAAATTGCCGCTCACATCTTCGCCCACATCGCCGTCGCCTCGGGTAGAACCACGCACAAAACACGCCGTCCCGGTATTCCAGACTTACGGACAGACCGTCGATCTTCGGCTCCACCACATAGCGCGGGTGGTCCACACTTCCCTGCACCCGCCGGTCAAAGTCTCGCAGTTCTGCGGTACTAAACGCATCCTGCAAGCTTTCCATACGCACTGTATGGGTCACCGGGGCAAAGGAATTATCCGCCTTGCCGCCCACTTTTTGGGTGGGACTGTCCGGAGAGACGTAGCGTGGATTGGCCTGCTCCAACGCCTCCAGTCGGCGCATCATCATATCGTACTGATAGTCCTCAATCTCCGGCGCGTCGTCGTTATAATACTTATCCGAGTAGTAGCGCAGCTTTTGGCGCAAGTCCTCGATCTCCTGTAAAACAGTCACTGCATTTTCACCTGCTTATTATCTGTTTATAATCTTATTCATTATAGCAATTTTTGTCCGGGTATTCAACAATTATACGCCATTTTTACCCGGAGTACAAAAAATAGGCACCTGCGCCACCGATCCGGGGGCCACAGGTGCCAAAATGTGATTTTGTCGGTTACAGGGTAAATTTGCGGAATACTTTCTTGCCCTTACGCACCACAGCGCCGGCTTCTAAATCCGCCTTGCTGACGGTGGCATACACATCATCCACTTTTTCGTCATTCAGGCTCACGCCGCCCTGGGTGATCAGCCGTCTGGCCTCACCCTTGGACTTAACCATACCGCCCAGCACCATCAAATCCATCAGGCCGATGCTGTCGTCGGTCAGGCTGTCTGCCTCCACCTGGGTGGTGGGCATATTTGCGTTGTTTGCACCGCCGCTGAAAATGGCGCGGGCTGCTTCCTGGGCTTTCTTGGCTTCTTCCTCGCCGTGCACCAGATTGGTCAACTCATAAGCCAGTACTTCCTTGGCGGAGTTCAGCTGCTGGCCCTCCAACTTTGCATACTCGTTGATCTGCTCCATAGGCAGGAATGTGAGCAGCTTCATGCACTTGATCACATCTGCGTCGTCCACATTGCGCCAGTACTGGTAAAACTCATACGGAGAGGTCTTTTCCGGATCCAGCCAAACGGCGCCCTTTTGGGTCTTGCCCATCTTCTTACCCTCGGAATTCAGCAGCAAGGTAATGGTCATGGCAGAGGCGTCCTCCCCCAGCTTGCGGCGGATCAGCTCCGTGCCGCCCAACATATTGGACCATTGATCGTCGCCGCCAAACTGCAAGTTGCAACCATATTTCTGGAACAGAGTGTAGAAGTCATAAACTCTGCATGATCATGTAGTTGAACTCCAGGAACGACAAGCCCTTTTCCATCCGCTGCTTATAGCACTCGGCAGTGAGCATACGGTTCACGGAAAAGCAGGCGCCCACTTCCCGCAGTACTTGCAGGTAGTTCAAATCCAGCAGCCAGTCGGCGTTGTTCACCATCAGGGCCTTGCCCTCGCTAAAGTCAATAAAGCGGCTCATCTGCTTTTTGAAACAGGCGCAGTTGTGGTCAATGGTCTCCTTGGTCATCATCTGGCGCATATCGCTGCGGCCGCTGGGGTCGCCGATCATGGCGGTGCCGCCGCCGATCAAAGCGATGGGCTTGTTGCCGGCCATTTGCAGCCGCTTCATCAGGCACAGCGCCATAAAGTGACCCACGTGCAGACTGTCTGCGGTAGGGTCAAAGCCAATATAAAACACGGCTTTACCGGTATTGACCAGGTCGCGTACCCGCGCCTCGTCCGTTACCTGGGCAATCAGCCCCCGTGCTTGCAAATCTTCATAAACTCCCATTTGTTTGTCCTCCAATATTCAGTCTATCTATTCGGTCACAGGCGAAAGGCGCATGTGCCGTTTTTACTTTTTGTTCCATATTCACGCCCATTGCGATTATCCCTCCCGGGCAGTACGCAGCATTTCCTCTGCCGTTGACAGCAGCGCCGGTGTAATTTCCAGTCCGCCCATAATGCGCGCCAGTTCTCTTGCTCGACCGTCAAAGTCCAGGCGCTGCACATGCGTATACGTGCGCTCCCCTTTCACCTGCTTTTGGATCAGGAAGTGCGCCACGGCCAGAGATGCAATCTGAGCCGAGTGGGTTACACAAATCACCTGGGTGTCCTCAGCCACAGCCCGCAGCTTTAAGCCGATCTTTTGGCTGGCACGGCCGCTGACCCCGGTGTCAATCTCGTCAAAAATCAGGGTGCCCACCGTATCTTTGTGGGCCAAAATGGTCTTGATGGCAAGCATTATGCGGGACAGTTCACCGCCGCTGGCAATTTTAGCCAGGGGCTTGGGCGGCTCGCCCGGGTTGGTGGAAATCAAAAACTGCACCGTATCCTGCCCGATAGAGGACAGCTTGCCTTTGCCAAAGTCCACCACAAAGCGAATACCCGGCATATCCAAATACGCCAGTTCTCTGCAAACTTCCTTTTCCAGCTTGGCAGCCACCTGCTTGCGTTCCCCGGTCAAATTCTCTGCCGCCGCTTGCACTTGCAAAAGCAAGTCGTCATAGGACTTACTGAGGGTCTCCAACTCCCGGTCGGCAAAGAGAATTTCCTCCCGCTGGGCGCGCATTTCATCCAGCTTGCCCAGCATTTCCTGTTCCGTAGTGCCGTATTTTAAGGACAGGCGGTACAATTGATCCAGCCGCTCCTCAATTTGAGCTTGCTCCTCCGGATCAGCGTCCAAGGCGTCCAGCTTCTGTTCCGCGTCATCTTTGCAGGTCTCGGCGCTGTCACACAGGGCATACAGCTGCTCACTGATGCTTTGCAAGGAGGAATAGGGTGCCGTCTTGGCTGCCCACGCCCGCAAATAGCCG
>ENA-OQAL01000347-OQAL01000347.1-human-gut-metagenome-genome-assembly--contig:-NODE-347-length-11061-cov-1.504756_pt1 | contig 11061 bp, 13 predicted proteins | sample MGYA00242491_ERZ504519 | MGnify/ENA primary metagenome ERZ504519 (study PRJEB26092, sample SAMD00036260) | human gut metagenome | host: Homo sapiens | study: EMG produced TPA metagenomics assembly of... | reverse complement strand
AAAAAAAATTAGTTTTTTGTAGCAATCGCTGCTGCAGCCAGCTTGGCTTCTTGTACAGCCCAAGCACCGAAAGCAAACATGAAGAATGACGTAGACTCACTTTCTTACATGATGGGTATCACCAACACGCAAGGTCTGGATATGTATATGAGCCAACAACTGGGCGTTGACACAGCCTATATGGCCGACTTCATCAGAGGTGTTAAAGAAGGTACCAGCAAGACAAGTCCTAAAGACGTTGCTTATATGGCAGGTCTTCAGATTGGTCAACAAGTTGGTGGACGTATGTTCGATATGATGAGCCAACGTATTTTCGGAAATGACTCTACTCAAAGTTTAAGTAAAGAAAACTTCCTGGCAGGTTTCATGGCTGCTTTGCAAAAAAAAAGGCATGAATGTTACTATGGAAGAAGCCAACGCCTACGTTCAGTCTAAAGCAGAAGCAATCAAAACAAAAGCTACTGAAGCCCAGTTCGCTGAAAATAAGGCTGCCGGTGAAAAAAAAAAATTCCTAGCTGAAAATGCAAAGAAAGAGGGTGTTAAAACTACATCAAGCGGATTGCAATATAAGATAATTAAAGAAGGTAACGGCGCTGTTCCTACCGATTCTTCTAAAGTAAAAGTAAACTATAAAGGTACTTTGATTGACGGAACTCAGTTCGACAGTTCATATGATCGTAAAGAACCGACTACTTTCCGTGCTAATCAAGTAATCAAAGGATGGACTGAAGCACTGACAATGATGCCAGTAGGTTCTAAATGGGAACTTTACATCCCTCAAGACTTGGCTTATGGTGCACGTGAAGCCGGTCAGATTAAACCTTTCTCTACTTTGATTTTCGAAGTAGAACTGGTTGGAATCGAAAAATAACCTCATTTTAATACGATTTACAAAAAAGCGTGGAACATTCGTGTCTCACGCTTTTCTTTTAACTTGCCCTTCTACAAATCAAATTTTCTTTTCCTTTATATCTGTACGTGCCTCAACAACATTTTACTACATAATCGCCTAATTCTTCGCATTCGCTGATAATATCCATATAATAATCCCCCGTCTGATAATTATATTCCTTATTATTCACATCCAATACATTCTGATCCTTCAACTGGTTGCGGTAATTGTTTCTCTCATTCTCTATATTAAATGATTTGTTAGGATCAACCAAATGATATCCGTCTTCTTCCAAAGATACTATTTGTTGCAGTGGAAGGCTGTACAATGCACCTGTCAACAATCCGGTGAAGCGATTCGTGGTCATAGCACCCAAAATATGGCGCAAATGCCCACCTGTCAGTTTTTGCAAAGCCTTACTCACGGTTTTCATACCATATATCAGAAGTACCAGTGAGCCTATCAGTTTCAAAAAACAAATATTGACATGTAGATTCTCTTTTATTTAGACTCTCTTCTTTCTTACACTTTATTAAAAACACAGAGACACAAGTATTTAACCCATCATAGGTTAAACCTTGCACCTCTGCACCTATTCTGTTCACCATAGCCCTTTCAGGTCAGGATTTCTTTTCCTTCACATTGCTACTGGCTTCCACCACATTTACTACATAATCGCCCAGTTTTTCACATTCTCCAATAATATCCATATAGTGCACCCCCATCTGATAATCATACTCCTTATTATTCACATCCAGCACATTTTGGTTCTTTAGCTGATTACGATAGTTATTTATTTCATTCTCTATATTAAACGATTTATTCACATCTACACATGATGCTCATCTTCCACCAACGAAAATCATCTGAGACAAAGCATCATCAGTCAACTGGAACATCTGATGAATATGATCATACTGTTTCGGAGTAAAATCCATATCACTGCGATGTTTACGATTGATAGTACGTGCCAAATTATAACAGCTGTCCCCGATACTTTCTATTTCAGTCACTTCACGAAGCATAGCACGAATTTGCAACTTACTTTCAGAACTCAAACGCCCGTCGGATACCTGATTCAGATAATTAGCGATCTCCACCTCCATGTTATCGCTTATATTCTCATATTTCTCAATACGACTGAACAATTTGTTAAAGTCATTGTCATTAGTGGTGTGAAGCAGATCCCGCACCATGCCAAACATACGATGAGTACGCTCTGCAAAGAGATTGATTTCCTTGCGTGCCTGCAATATAGAAAGCTCTGCCGTAGAAAGCATACCACCTGTAATAAAGCGCAAACGATATTCCTCATCCTGCTCTCTCTGAGGAATGATTTTACAGACAGTTTTCTCTATCAACTTGACAAACCAAATAAGAATCAACACATTGCATATATTAAAAGTAGTATGAAAAGCAGACAGTTTAAAAGATACGGCAACAGCCGGATCTGCTGTTCTCATTATATCTTCTACAAACCATGAAACCCCCATAGTTACAGGCTTGAAAAGGCATAACACCCAAATAACCCCAAAAACATTGAACACCAAATGAGCCAGCGCAGCCCTCCTGGCCTGCGTATTGGCAGTCAGTGCGGCAAGGTTAGCGGTTATAGTGGTACCAATATTCTCGCCAAGTACCAACGCAGCCCCCAGCTCAAAACTAATCCAACCATTGGCACACATAATCAAAGTAATAGCCATCGTTGCAGCCGATGCCTGTACAATCATGGTAAGAACTGTACCGATGACAACAAATAAGATAACAGAGCCAAATCCCATATCAGTATAGTTCTGAACAAAAGACAACATTTCGGGGTTTCTACTTAAGTCAGGAGCATTCGTCTTCAAGAGAGAGAGGCCCATAAACAAAAAAAGAGAAACCGAATATAAATTCTCCAATGGATTTACGGTTTACTCTTTCCTGAAAATAATAAGGGTACGCCAACAGCCAATAACGGAAGTGCCATAGCAGCAATATCTACTTTAAACCCTAACGCAGATATAATCCATGCAGTGACAGTGGTACCGATATTTGCCCCCATAATGACTCCAATTGATTGTGAAAGTGTAAGGAGTCCGGCATTAACGAAACTTACTACCATAACAGTAGTAGCAGAAGAGGATTGAATTAACGCAGTGATAAGAACACCGGTTAGCACTCCGGTTACCCGGTTGGTGGTCATCGCTGTGAGGATTTTACGCAGTCTGTCACCAGCAAACTTTTGCAGCCCCTCACTCATGATTTTCATTCCATAAAGGAATAGCGCCAGTGAACCTAGCAGCTTTAAGAAATCATAAAAAGAATACTCCATCTTTAATTAATTTGGTAGGAATTGGCTAATCTCCCTTTTATTCAGTAAATTTCAAGCCGTTTCACTACGTTAGTAATAATTATTACGATTATGTTACAAATCTGTTGCAAAAATAACAATATTTCAAAGAACTTCCCAATCGGAAGCTCACTTTTGGATATTTATAATGGTTTTAATCTAGATATCCCATACGGGCCGGTCAGTGCCAAAGTCAATAACAAAGTAGAAGGACTCAATTACCGGGCCTATAATAATAAGGATGTAGAGTTCCTGAACATACTGAATCCTTCAGGAATGCGTACCTATGTCCGTTCTCTCTGCTTCATCTTGTGCAAAGCGGTGGAGGACTTATACCCTGATGGAAAAATCATGCTTGAACATCCCGTATCCAAAGGATATTATTGCGCCTTGCAGATAGGACGCGAAACCGGGCTGGATGATGTTTCCCGTATTAAGCAGCGAATGAAAGAGATTGTGGAAGCCAACATCCCTTTCCACCGTTTTGAATGTCACACAACTGAAGTAGTAGAACTATTCCGCCGGAAAGGAATGATGGACAAAGTTAGACTGCTTGAAACTTCAGGGGAACTTTACTCCTATTATTATACTTTAGAAGATACCATTGACTACTACTATGGCAGTCTGTTGCCCAGCACCGGATATATCCGCAAATTCGACATTGTTAAATACTATGACGGCTTGTTGCTGCGAGTCCCCAACCGTCAGAATCCGGAAATATTGGAGGAAGTAGTAAAACAAGAAAAAATGCTGGAAGTATTCAAAGAGCACCGACGCTGGAATCAGATTTTAGGTGTGGGTACTGTAGGAGATTTCAATGTGGCCTGTAATGAAGGTTATGCCACCGATCTGATTAATGTGTTCTGAAGCCTTGACGAAGAAAAAAAATTTCCAATATTGCTGATGAGATATACCACAGAGGAAAAACGGTCAAAGAGTTAAAACTGGTTCTTATCTCCGGTCATCCTCTTCTGGTAAAATCGACTTTCAGCAAACGACTCAGTATCCAGTTGATGGCAAACAGGGCTGAACCTTACCCCATCTCCCTGGACAATTACTTTGTTGACCGAGAAAAGACACCAAAGATGAAAAAGGTGATTATGATTACGAATCATTGTATGCATTGGATTTGGAGTTCTTCAACAAGCAATTACAAGATCTGCTTCATGGAAAGGAAGTAGAGTTACCACGTTTCAACTTCACCACAGGAAGAAGGGAATTTAAAGGTGACAAACTTAAGATTGACGATAACATGATATTGATTCTCGAAGGGATTCATGCACTTAACCCCGAATTAACCCCTCATATTCCCGCCGAGAATAAATATAAAATATATGTATCGGCATTAACCACTATTCTGCTGGACAATCATAATTATATTCCGACTACCGACAACCGTTTGTTGCGCCGTATTATCCGCGATTACAAATACCGTGGCTATTCCGCAGAGGAAACAATCAGAAGATGGCCCAGCGTACGCGCCGGAGAAGAAAAATGGATCTTCCCATATCAGGAAAATGCAGATGCCATGTTCAATTCTGCCCTGTTGTTTGAACTGGCCATTATGAAGGATTATGCCATTCCTATTCTAAGGAATGTTCCCAATAACAAACCGGAATATTCAGAAGCATACCGTTTACGCAAATTCTTGGAATATTTCGCTTCGGTACAAGATAAAGAATTGCCTCCCACTTCTTTACTGAGAGAGTTTTAGGAGGAAGCAGTTTCCGGTATTAACCTGTTATTAAACAGTATATAAGTTTTGTTTATGTGCAAAACAAACTGTAATTTCGGCCATTATTAAACAAGTATAAGTGAATGCACTCCAAAGGCTATAGAAAACTGTTCAACTGCCTGATGTTCTACTACTAAGAACATTTCTTCTTCAGGAGGGTATGCCAAAAGCCAGCAGACTGTACATTACACCACCATAAAGATGGATTAAATGACAGCGTATCTTACTTTTGGCATACGTTTCTTTCTATTTGATATCTTATTCTCTTGCACATCAATTGGTCGGATCCATTAATCCGCCCTTATGGAAATTTCTATTTATGAACCAGTAGACCTTATTATAACTCTTATGAAAACAACAATCAACGGTATGACAGACCGTATCCGACGCCTACGTCAAGAATCTTTTGATACACAACCTTCTTTGTCCATAGAACGTGCTCTGATAGAAACCGAATTTTACAAAGAAAACGAAGGAAAGTATCCAATTCCTATTCTAAGAGCACTGAACTTCCTTGAAATCTGTAAACGGAAAACTATATACATAGGTGAAGACGAACTGATTGTAGGTGAACGTGGACCACGCCCCAAAGCCGTATCGACTTTCCCTGAACTGACCTGTCACAGCGTGGAAGACCTTCATGTATTGAACACCCGCGAATTGCAGCGTTACACCATCAGCCAGGAAGATATAGACACCTATGAGCGCGAGGTAATTCCTTATTGGAAAGGGCGCACCCAACGCGAACGCATCTTCAATCACGTTCCCAAAGAATGGAAAGAAGCTTACGAAGTAGGAATGTTCACTGAATTCATGGAACAACGAGCCCCCCGGCCATACTTCTCTGGACGGAAAGGTTTATCAACATGGCATGCTGGATTTGAAAGAACGTATTGCACATGAGTTGAAAAATCTGGATTTTATGAATGATCCAGAAGCAACCGACAAACAAGAAGAACTGACCGCCATGTCCATCTCCTGTGATGCCGCTATCATTTTTGCCGAACGCCATGCCGAACTGGCCGAAAAGATGGCTGGACAAGAAACCGATCCGAAACGCAAAGAGGAACTGAAAAAAATAGCGGAAATCTGCCGATGGGTTCCTGCACATGCCCCCCGTACTTATTGGGAGGCCATACAAATGTACTGGTTTGTCCATCTCGGCACCATTACAGAGCTGAACGGATGGGACGCCATGAATCCAGGACATTTTGACCAGCACCTCGCTCCTTTCTATGAAAAAGACCTGGAAGAAGGAATACTGACCCGTGCAGAGGCCAAAGAACTGATGTCATGTTTCTTTATCAAAGTAAATAATCAGACAGCCCCACCCAAAGTTGGCATCACCGCCAAAGAAAGCGGTACCTACAATGACTTTACCAATCTGAATATCGGTGGCATCAAACGTGATGGTAGCAACGGAGTCAGCGAAGTATCCTATATCATGCTCGAAACAGTAGATGATCTTCACCTGTTACAACCCCGGAAGCGCCCTGCACATCAGTGTATGCACCCCGGAGCGTTTCCTGCGCGAAGGCTGCAAAGTAATCCGTAAGGGCTATGGCTACCCATCTGTATTCAATCCCGACACATACGTCATGGAACTGATGCGACAGGGAAAAACACCGGAGGACGCTCGTGAAGGCGGATGTAGCGGATGCATAGAAGTAGGCGCTTTCGGAAAAAGAAGCTTACATACTGACCGGTTACCTTAACGTACCCAAGATATTGGAAGTCACCTTGCACAACGGAACAGATCCTGTATCAGGCAAGAAAGTAGGCTTGGTAACAGGAGATCCCTGCACCTTCCGGAGTTATGAAGAACTTTATGACGCATTTCTTAAACAAATCCATTATTTTGTAGATATGAAAGTACGCGTCAGCAACTACATTGACCGTATGTTCGCCAAATACGCTCCCGCCACTTTCCTGTCTTTGTTCATTGATGACTGTATCGCCAAAGGAAAAGATTATTATAACTGCGGACCGCGTTATAACACAAGCTATATTCAATGCACCGGTTTGGGTACTATTACCGACAGCCTCTCCGTTCTGAAAAAACATGTATTCGAAGAACGTAAATTCAATATGGAGCAAATCATCCATGCTACCGATACCAACTTCGAAGGACAGGAAGCCATGAGACAGTTCATACTGAACCGTACCCCTTTCTTCGGTAACGATGACGAATATGCAGACCGCATCGCCATCCAGATTTTTAATGACCTTTACGATGCCATCGAGGGAAAGCCGAACACCAAAGGCGAATGTTTCCATCTGAACATGTTGTCTACCACCTGTCACGTTTACTTCGGCAAAATGATGAATGCCACCCCCAACGGCCGTCTGGCCGGACGTGCCATCAGTGACGGTACCTCACCCTCACACGGAGCAGATACCCACGGGCCATCCGCCGTTATAAAATCATTAGGAAAACTGGACCAGGTGAAAAGCGGAGGCACTCTATTGAATCAGCGCTTCCTGCCTTCACTTCTTAAACACGATGAAGACATAGCCAAACTGGCAAGCCTCATCCGCAGCTATTTTGCTTTAGGAGGACATCACATTCAGTTCAACATAGTAGATACCGCTACCCTGCATGCCGCCCAAAAACATCCGGAAGAATACCGGGCCTATTGGTACGCGTAGCTGGATACAGTGATTACTTCAATGACATGAATACAGATTTACAATATGACGTAATAGCCCGCACGGCACAAGAAACCTTCTGACAAGATGAGTCTGATTTTCGACATCAAACGCTATGCCATCAATGACGGACCGGGCATCCGCATCACACTTTTCATGAAAGGATGCCCGCTCTCGTGCATATGGTGCCATAATCCCGAAGGCATTCGTAACGGAAAAGACAAACTATACACAGCCAAGAAATGCCTCGGCTGTGGAACTTGTCTGAAAGCATGTCCCAACGGGGCACTGACACTGGCTCCCGAGGGTATTATCACCGACAAACAAAAATGCGTGTTATGCGGACGCTGTGCCGAAGAATGTCCGGCAATGGCTATCGAGATATCAGGAACGGAATATACCGCCGAATACCTGATGCATGAAATAGAAAAGGAAATTCCATTTATGGACCAGTCGGGCGGCGGGGTCACTTTTTGTGGTGGAGAACCGTTGCTTCATCCCGAATTCTTGATTGATATACTGAAACGTTGCGGACAACAGGGAATTCATCGGGCGGTAGATACCACCCTGCTTGCCCGCAAAGAAACAGTGGATGAAGTGATGCGGAATTGTGAACTATTGCTTATCGACTTAAAATCAATGGACAGTACCGTACACCAGACATTCTGTGATGTTCCCAATGAATTAATTTTGGAGAACATCCGCAGAGTAGCAGAAGCTGACTTCCCTTATTATATCCGTATTCCATTGATTGAAGGAGTGAATGCAGATGAAAAGAACATAAAAGCTGTCTGCCGAATTTTTGGCCAGTCTTCCACGGCATCCTGAGATAATTAACCTATTACCTTACCATGATATAGGAAAGGGAAAGCATGCAAAGCTAGGCAGTATCTATAACCCTAAAGGATATAAAATGCAAACGCCATCCGAGGAAGTACAACAGCAGTGCATACAAATCTTGACTGATTACGGTTTAAAAGCAACCATAGGTGGATAATTATATATCATCGTTCTGTAGTAAAAGGACCTTCGTACCCCAAAAACGTGCCCCGTCCTCCGTTATCAAATAATCTTCCTCATTACGCAACTCTGTAAACTCACGATAACTCTCCAACTTATCATAATCGATAAAATCCTTAAAGCATTTCTCCGCTTTCCAACAATCTATTAATATAGATACCCGGTTCTATAGTAAGTTCAAATTCCGGTTCCAAAGATCCGGCCACCTTAATAATTTACGGCTGACCTAAGTACTTTTCTAATGAATCACCTGTCTTTTAGCAACTGCTTTTCCAAACACTTCTTCAAATCCGCGGCAGAACCAGTTTCTGTCACTCCCACCCTCTACGCTTCTCACACAAGGCAGGCTGGATCCCATCCATACAATATGATATCCATATCGCCAATCCGGCATAGGGCAAGTCCCAAAAATAAAGAGAAGTAGAACCTTGGCGGAAATGATAAGTATTATCCGCATAGTCGCCACTCTCCTCGTTATCTAAAATAGCAAGAAACCTATCCCCACGTTTTTTCAAACTGTTACGACGGGTTGTATAAGTTTCTTTTGCAAACATAATCTTATGTTTTTATATAGATGACAGGTAAAGATAGCCATCCCCTTAAAATAATCCCCCCAAAAAGGAAGATTATTACAATACAATTTCCTATTTTTGTCGCAATAAACAAGGAAATAAAAAATATTATGGCACAAGGCTCACGTCAAGTACAAACACAAGCCCAGCAACAAATACAAACCTTATCTCCACAACAGATACTGGTAGTGAAATTGCTGGAACTGCCCACTGTGGAGCTGGAAGAACGTATCCATTCCGAAATACTGGATAATCCGGCCCTGGAGGAAGGGAAAGAAATGCCCGAAAATGAAGATGACAACACAGAATACGTTGAGAACGAAGACGGAAATACAGACTCGAACGAAGATTTTTCATTAGGCGATTACAGCAACGAAGATGATATTCCCGATTATAAACTACAGGAACATAATCGCTCCAAAGAAGGAGTAGCCGAAGAAATCCCTTTCTCGGATGCCGTATCTTTTTATGAAATATTGAAAGACCAGTTGCAGATGCAGGAACTTACCCCAGAACAACGAGATATAGCAGAATACTTGATCGGTTTCATTGGACGATGACGGCCTGTTACGCAAAAATATGGAGTCTATCATGGATGAACTTTGCCATCTATCGAGGCATCTATACCACTGAGGAGGAATTAAAATAAAAATCTTGGAAATAATCCAAGACTTTGATCCGGCAGGTATCGGTGCCCGCAGTTTACAAGAATGTCTTCTGCTACAAATACAAAGAAAAGCCGATTCACCGTTAAAACAAATAGAACTGGACATCATCGGTAAATAGCTGTGATGAGTTTACCCGCAAAAACAAAGAAAGGATTATCCAAAAACTAGGTATTACCGAAGAACAATATAATGAGGCGGTGAGCGATCTCACCAAACTGAATCCTCGTCCGGGCAGTTCACTGGGTGAAGCAATGGGTAAAAATATGCAGCAGATCATTCCCGACTTCATTGTAGAAACGTATGAGGATGACACCATACTCTAAGTTTAAACAATCGTAATGTTCCTGAGTTGCGTCTGAGCCGCCAGTCACCGAACTACTGGATGAACACACCCGCAACAAAGACAATCAGAGCAAAGCCTCAAAGGACGCACTGATGTTCCTAAAACAAAAGTAGATGCCGCACAAGGTTTATCAACGCCGTAAAACAGCGACAACATACGTTGCTCACCACCATGCAAGCCATTATAGATATTCAGCGCCCCTTCTTTTTGGAAGGAGACGAATCCCTGCTAAAGCCCATGATCCTAAAAGATGTAGCCGAACGCTCGGGATTGGATATTTCCACCATATCACGGGTAAGCAACAGCAAATATGTACAAACAAACTATGGTATCTATTCGTTGAAATTCTTTTTCAGCGACGGTTACACTACCGAAGACGGTGAAGAACTCTCTGTCCGCGAAATCAAGCGTATTCTGAAAGAATGTGTAGACACCGAAGACAAGGAAAACCGTACACTGATGATGAACTGGCCGAAACACTAAAAACGAAAGGCTACCCCATAGCCCGCCGTACTGTAGCCAAATACCGCCAACAGCTTAACATACCCGTCGCACGATTAAGAAGGTAATATAAATTATATGGAAGCTAACGAAACAACCGAAACAATAGCAGTAGGCAAGAAAAACAGTCCGCTTGAAGTCAGTTCACGTATCATATCAGGCATATTCACCTGCCTTTTATGATTCCTTTGTGGCATTTTCCTGCTTTTTTTCTTCACTTATCTTCGTATCATGCCCATCCAGTACAAACTGATAGTATTGGGCATAGTCTACTGTTTCACCATTCTGATGCCGATGCTCGCCATCTACCTGTTCCAAAAAATAAACGGTTGGGGTATTCATGAATTGG